>Ga0100385_1005212_pt1 | contig 10976 bp, 16 predicted proteins | sample CryGeymeta201509_FD_81543 | JGI IMG/M metagenome (GOLD analysis project Ga0100385, IMG submission 81543) | Groundwater microbial communities from Crystal Geyser aquifers in Utah, USA - Crystal Geyser metaG 2015-09 | ecosystem: Environmental > Aquatic > Deep subsurface > Groundwater | place: USA...
TACTCATTTGTAAACTGTAATTTATAATATAATTAATGAGTGTCAAAAACAAACAAGCTGATCCAGAAAAAGGAAAAAATATTTTTATGACTCAATGTTCATTTTGCCATTCACTTAGTGTATTTTATAATTATTTACTCTATATTAATATTTTATTCTTTAATTAGGAAATTACTTCAGGTCCTCCTTTAGGAAATATTTACAACAAAGCAATTGCATCAAATATAAGCTATCCGTATAGGTAATCAATAATAAATTAATAAACATCAAATGACACACTTATTAAACACATACATACATAAACCATATACTTATACTTTACACTTCTTACTATAGTAAATCTTTAAAATCTAAGTCAGACCAAAAATGGGATGATAAAAATTTAGATAATTGGTTACATAAACCATCAAATTTTGCTCAAGGTTCTTCTCATGGGCATACAATTGATGATAAGCATGATAGAATTGATATAATTGCTTATCTGAAATCAACATCTAACTAGAAATTGATTAATTGTTTGAGTGCTTAATAGATTATTTTTTGTTGATTAACTAAGTCTAAAGCAAAAATTTATTTATTGTAAGTAATTAAATCAATATTTAACTAAACTTAAACTAATAAAAGTAACTCAATCAATTATAATTGTTATATTAATATAAAATTATATAAAAATTGTATAAATGATTTATTCTGTATTGTTTATATATAAAATATTTGTATGTTTAGTTATAAATCTATTTTAAAATATTTAAATGATTTACTAACTCTTAAGATATTATTCTATAGTCATTTAGACAACGTTATTTTGAGGAACTGGTCTTCCGATAACTGCTCCTCTACTTGCTCCAATTTGCATTTGAACTGCATTTATATTTGCTGCTTGAAGAACTTTAATACCAGTTACAATTGACCAAACCCATCCAACGCAGCAAAAGGCTGTAAATAGTTGAGCAAAACCAATCCAAATAAATCTACATTTTGGTTGATTGTGATTAAGACATCCTAATACCATTGTTCCTAGTCCGGGGAATACAACTATATTTAATATTAATAAGATTAAAGCTGTTGTTGTATCAACAATAGGCACTGCTCCGCCGCAAATCATCAATGGTCTAGGAACATATTGTTGTCCCATGTATGGTTGTTGTCCAATATAAGGTTGTTGTACCATATAAGGTTGTTGACCCATATAAGGTTGTTGATTCATCATTACTGATTGTGGTTGAGGGTTCATTGGGGCTTGTTGTTGGTATAAATTTGGATTATATTGATTGGTAGATCTCTCAGATGGTTGAGAATATAAAGTTTGATCTACATTGTGTAATTCGCCTTCTGGGTTATGAGTTGACATTTATTATAAAAATTTATTAATTTAATAATTTATATTTATGTATTAATCATACATTTTGTAGATTTGTTTAATATTTGAATTGTCTAAAACAGAAAATTATTAATACATTTAAGAATAGAAGTATTAAAAGAAATTAGTTATTAATATTGTTTAACAATACATTAATAATTTAATCTAATTTTAAAATTTAAAGTTATAATATTTATTTATAACTCATACAAAAGTGCAATTTAAAAATCATTAAATAACATAATAATTAATTAAACAATGGGAAACACAAACTATCCAGAAAAAGACGGAGTCAGATGTGGTTGCTGTGACATTGGACTCCCTCCTAATAATGGGAAATTTCATCAAATTCATGATGAAATCATTGTATTTTATTCTGAATTAGAAAATGTAACTGTAACTGACGGGGTTGATTTCGGAGTTCAAGCCTCAGGTAAAGACAACCCAATGTCAGGAGGAATACCAGACGCAAAATTTTCTGGCGGAATAAGCCATAAAGAAACAAAATCAAAAGCAAATATTGTTTCATATTTTAAAGTAAATACTTCTGATACTAAGCTTGAAGATAACACAACTAATTTTAGAGGTTATTATTGCTTAAAGTGTTATTTTAAACTAGCTAAAGAGAAAGATTTAAATAGGTTAGCAAATGTGCTTAGGAATTTTAATTTGGACTTTAGACCACTTAGTTTTAATTTTGGAGAAGGGTTTTATTAGTATAAGTATATATGTAGTAAATTTTAATAGTAATTATACTTTTTTATGAATTAATATTAGTGTTAATATATAAAAACATATATCAACCAAGTAATAAAACATAGTCGTATTAATATTTATATTAAATGTATATAGTTTTATATAGGTTATAAATATAAGTTATAATTATATTTATATTTATATGGTGATTTATTGATTCTTAATTAAAATTAATTTAGTTGCTTAATTTAAACTTAAAACTAATTATTATTAATCAAATAATCTAATAATCTAGTAATCTAATAATCTATCATAGTATCAATGAAAATATCTAAATTCTTTTTAACTAACTCTTCAGGTAGATTCAAGCTAACACCATAAAATTCAGAAAAATCACTTAGTTTATCATTTGGATTTTCGGCAACCTTAACTTTTAAAAAATAACCTTACATAGTCCACAGCTTCTTGTAAATCTTTACAGAAAGTTTCATTAATGGGCTTTAAATTTCCAAGAGTAATAGTATAATGCATTCCAATAGGATTGCAAGTCATACCACAATGCCAATGCTTTGTTTTATTCATATATTGACAGATTCTTAAAATATTTTCGCATTTAAAGGCCACAACACAGATCTAAATTCATAGTTTAATTATGTTTATATTAATATACTAATATATTACCTTTGGGTCACCTATTACTTCAATTTCTGGGATTTCTTTTCTTACAAATTCTACTATTTTTGCAACAGCTTCATAAATATCTTTAGCTTGTTTGGCTAATTGTTGTTTTCCCATATGTAACATTAAACCATAAGCAGATAGGTCATAAGCTGGAGTTCTTGTTCCATTATAAGATGATGATAAGCATATTCCAGCAGTATTTTTAGGATAATTATGAAATACATTTCTTCTAAGTTCTTTAGTTCTAAATAAGCAAATTGATACTCCTTTACTAGACTGTCCATATTTGTGGTAATCAGCACTAATTGTAGAAACACCTTAATAAATTTATAATTATTAAATTATTAATTAATAATTAATAATCTTATATATACCTTGTAACGAAAAGTCGAACTTTGGAATTTTTAGCTTAGCAAAACTATAAAAGGCAACTAAAAGCCCTCCTAAACAACAATCAACGTGGAGTGGGATGTTGTGACTAACAGCAATTTCTGATAATCCTTCAATATCGTCTTCGATACCATGAGGGAAACTTGGGAAACTTCCAACAATACCAATTGTATTTTTATTAATGGCTTTTCTTGCCAAATTATTATCCATTCTATAGTTAGAATCTACAGGGATGATAACCTTCTTAATTTTGAAACTATCACAAGCTTTTAAAAAGGCTGCATGGGCGCTAATACAGAAAATCCTATTGAATTATTGTAAATATATTATATGATATTATTTACAATTCGGGTTCTGTTATTCCTTCTCTAAGGGCTTTATTTCTAAATGAAAGAATAGCAAATAGGATACTTTCTGTCCCTCCAGATGAAATTAAACCGCAAACGTCATCTACTTTATTAGAGCCTCTGAAGAGATCAACGCCAATTTTGATAAGTTCCTTTTCAACATATCTTGCTGAGCCAAAATACTGAGGATATTCAAGATCGTGATTGGCATAAATTTCTAATTGGAAATTAAGTTATAAAATTAAGTTAATTTGTTAAGTTATAATTATAGTTAAAGTTAATAGTTAATAGTTCTATTACTCATTGCTTCTGAATTGAAATGTTCATATTTGGATATATCTTCAACATATAAATTTCCAGAGTATCTGCTTTGATCAGTGATGATTTCTCTATCTTTCTTACTCATAGCATGGATTTTTTGTATAATTCCATTGGCGTCTTGACCATTGTTTCTAAACTCTAAAGGTTTAAATTGTCCATCAAGGAACATTTTTTTCAAGCCTACTTTTATTTTCATTTGGTTTTCCTTAAGCATTTTAGTACCTAAACCAACTCGAATTAAGAAATTTAGAACAACTAATTTGAGTTTCTCGAACGAATCTAAAAGTTAATGTAAATGTATGAATTTAATTTAATTTTAATGTTAATTTAACGAGTAAGTTAATGAGTCTGTTAATATTATTACTTATTCTATTCCAAGTATCACAGATTAGATGACAGACAAATCTTAAAATGTAGAAGTAAATTAATATTGTAAATAACATTGTTAATCTATTGTAACTTTTTAAACTTTCTTCATATTCGGTTATTATTAGTTTTATATTGTTCATATCTAGGTATTTGCTGACTTTTTGAGTTACTTCCGTAAATTGAGGGTGTGAAATAATCATATCTCTTGCTTTAGAAACATATTCCATGTAGACAAAGAAGTATCTGTATACTTCTCTTAAAAGGTTAATTACATGGTCTAACATTTTCTAAAATATATAATATATTAATTTCAAAATTAAATACTTTATATAAATGCCGTAATTTTCGTAATACAATATATTATATTAAATATTATTATTAAAAGAAAGGAAACTTTAAAACTCAATTTATATCTATATTAATATCTCGTCCGGGTGGCGCAATGGATAGCGCATCAGACTTCTAATCTGGGGGTTGTGGGTTCAAGTCCCACCTCGGATGCTTTTTTAATATTGATAAAATTTGAGATATAATTTTATGTACTTTTATTTAATTTATAAATAATATTAAGTATTTTATTGAATTTTATTAAGTTATATTTAATATATTTTGATTTTACGTTAATAATTTTTTACAACTGTTTTCATTAACTAGATATTGATAAAATAAACTACAATCTATAACTATAACTATAAAGAAGACATACAAATCATAATAATGTTTATCAACATATAATCATTAAAAATTTTCACTTTCTATAAGTAATTTAATTAATAATTTAGTAAATTAAATTTATTATTATTTATAGTAAAATGAATTCTGATAAACTTAAACTAATTTATAACTCAGATTACTATTGGGACAAATATTGGTCTAAAATTGACAAAGCAAATGTAAATAAAATCCATTAATTTAATTACTAATATTTATTACCTATTAACCATCAATCAATTTAGGATTACATATTTATTACTACATATGATATGGATAATAAAATGATTGCCAATCTTACTTTAAGAAAGCTTATCCAAGCAGCTGAACGAGGAGTAAAGGTTGTACTTATAATCGAGCATTTGAATTTTTATCTTAAGCATTCGTTGTATAAAGAATTAAAAAAGAAAGGAGGAATTATTATAGCACCTAATCCAGTTACTAAAATTTTAACAAATATAATGAATAGTAATACTGTCAAAACATGGAATCGGTATCATCAGAAAGTTTCATTAATTGATAGTGATTTGTTTGTTGGGTCGATTAATATTGCTGAGGAGTATTCAGATATAAAATATGGAACTAATAAATTTGTAGATTTGAATATATATGTCAAAAATACAATATGTAAAAACAAAGTACTTAGATTCTTCCGAGAAATTCTACTTGAGAACACAGATCAAATTCCACAATCAAACTTAGGTAAAATCGAACAATTATTCGATGAGCTCAAAATAGATAGCGATATCAACGATGTCATCGAAGATAGAGTTGAAGAATTCCTAGAGGAATTACCTCCTAAAAAGTCTGAAGTTCAAGATAAAATATACGATTTACTAGCATCATCTAAAGACTCTATTTTGATTATACAATCATATTATTTAAACTTAAAAAAAATAGAAGACTTAATAATAAGTGCAGTCAAAAGAGGAGTCAAAGTCCAAGTAGTGACCGGAGTAATCCGGGACCAAACGGCTTATAGGCATATTTATAACTCTGATTTATTTGCTAATTTACTAAATAACGGTGTTGAAGTGTATGAATATATGGATAATGTTTTACATGTGAAGGCTTATTATGTTGATAATAAAGTTTTAACGTTAGGCTCACTCAATAATGATATAACGTCATTTTCTATGAATAATGAAGCGAATTATTTAGTAAAAAGAAACTCAAAGAATGATGATATGTTTGAAGATTTCGAGTTTTTAGTCAAGGAACTTAAGAAGAATTCTAAAAGAGTAAATCTTTATGACTACAAAAACTTTTTTAGACTGTCTCAAAGTTATTTTTGGTATGGTTTTTTGAATTTGATGGAAAAAACAGGAGCTGGAAGGAAGATTAAATATGATAAATAAAGATCAATCTTATGATAAAGTATTAAAAGCTTAATCATGCTTAATTAATATAATTATAGTTAAACTAAATAGTAAAATTATTTAATAACTATAATTAACTAATAATAACTATATAACTAATAATAACTATATTTAACTATTTTAACTGTTTTAACTGTTTATATTACTAAATTTAACGTCACTTTATATAATTCTATAAAGTTATCTTATAATAATACTAATTAATTTTCATTCTTTCTCTACAAATATAAATAGAAATTTAAACATAAATATAATAATATAATTTAAACGTAATAAAAATAGATATAATTACCAATCACTCCAAGGGCCTAAATTATCTAAAATACACCCTTTCGGTTTACAATCACACTTTCCTCCTAAAAATTTAGGTAGATCTTCTTCCTCTATATATTTCAACAAAGTAGGTGTATAACTCGAACCTTCTGTTATAACTTTAGCTTTTGTAACAGGATCTAAAAATGCTTTTACTATCGCCCATCCAGCTTTCAATATAAAAGCTAAGTTAATTACAACACATTGTCCTAATAATTCTGGATAATAATTTTGTGATATGTTAACATTATGCTTAATGAAATCATACATCTAATCATTAGAAAATATTATAAGTTTTTACCTTTTTTTGCATAAATCCAAATGACATTTTATTTAAATCTATAATAACAAACGCTTGTGAAATAAATTTTCCAGCCTTTTCACTGCATTTTGGCATCTTTACTTTTATCATATGTTCACATTCTCTAAGAACATATCGTTCTAATCTGTCCTCAGTGGTAGTTTGGTAAACTCCGTCAGGATTGATATGACCATATAATTCTATATAGACTGGTCTTCCCTTAAATTTAAATATAAATAAAAATGTAAACGATATTAGATTTAACATTTAGTAAGGTTATAGTTTGATTATTTATGTAATGTAAATATAATGCTTTAATATCATTATTATTTTATTACTGTTTTATCAGTTTTGTGATAAGCATGCGGGTAATACTTTTTCAATTGATCAATTTCTTCGAATTTGAATGACTATAATTTTAATATTAAGTATATTTATTAATATTACTTGAGAGTTATAACCATCATGCTCATAAAACCATTTTAAGTAATCACAAATCATTAAAAAAGCTTTATCCAAATTAAGTTTTCTTGCTCGGAGGAATTTAAGAAAAAAGTAGTTATCAAAGTAGTCATAATCAATTTCGACTTGTTTTGATTTAAGTAATTCTTTAAATTTATTAATTAATTCGTATTCTTCTTCGCTTATTGGTGCTGAAATTCTATCATTTTTGTTCATTTATTAATAATTAATTAAAATTAATGATAAATTGTAATGTAGATGTAAATTAAATATATATTATCATTAAACTATATAATATTATTCTACAAAATTTAATTTATATTATACGTGTATAATGTAAACACAATTAATTTATAATTTTCTTAATTTTTCTTATTAAATTAATTATTAATAAAAATATTATTTAATATATTATGGACCCAGGAAAAGATGTTGTAATGGAAAAGGTAATACCAACGAATTTGAAACTTGATATAATGATGCTTACAAACACAATGCAAAATCAAAATGGAGTCAAACTAAATGACTACTTAAGATATAGTAACTACTGCAAAAAGAAAATAAACAAGTAAAATTTCATAAATATATTAAAAACATATAAAAACTGCTCTTTAACATCTCAATCAATAACATATATAACTCAACATAACAAACAAAATAAATTAAATTTAATCTTTAATTAGAATCCGAAAACTTTATAAAATAACACAAGGCAAGAAAAAATACATTAAAATTCAAATAACTCCTGAAATGATTACTGACTCAAAGTAATAAAATTAATTATATACTTATTTTACTCAATAATACTTATTTTTCTTACAGAATGTTGCTTATCTGCATCCTCGATATCGAAAGAAGATGGGCTCAAGGAATGCACTGCAAACAAACTCTTACTAATGTTGGTCAGGACATAAAATTATTAAGATACAATATCAAAAGAAAGTTTAGAAAGTCGGCCGCCGAGGCATTAAATTTTGTAAAAATCTGCAAAGTTGTATGTGATAGCGATACTGTTCTTGAAGCTGAAGCATATTACTCAATTTTAGAGGCTAATTATAAAATATTTAAGATGGAGTTTTCTGAATCGTTAAACTTACTTAAAACTGCAAGTGAGATCTATACAAAATTATCAAAGAGTAAGGATGCTATTGAATCAATTGCATATAAAGAGAAAGTTAATTCACTAAAGACTTTAATTAGACTTTGTCAATATAACTTAAAAGTAAGCACATAATATATAATAATATAATTAATAAATCAACATATCATTTAGAAAAACATTAAAGACTATATTTTCGAAGAAGAAGCATTAGAAAAAGAAGAAGAAAACATAGTCGAGTCAAACAAACCTAAAGATAAAAAGGCTTACGAGATTAACTATCATTCATTCTCCATTCCAATCAAAAACGAAAAGGTAAAAAACGGATTCCAAAAGATTGAAGAGATATCTGCTAAACTAGAGAACGAAACAGATCTTAATAAAAAAATTAATCCATTTACAGATATATTTAACATCGTCGATGATATACTTAAAATTTCAAAGAAAGAACGAGCAGATGAGGTAAACCCTTCAGAAAGTAATTAAATAATAACTATATTAGAAATTATATTATTCACTATTATACATTATTTTCCTTACTTTCTATTAATTTTCCTTAACTTTAACTTTCAGATATTACAAAAATCTACAATAAGCTCAACCTCTACATCCAAAATTTAAGACTTACAAAATACATCGAGAAAAATCTAATCTATATTGAAGAGTACTCTAAATACTTCAATACCAAACTAATTCTTGAAATCTTCGAAAAAAAAAACATCAAGCTTAAAAATAAACCACAAGAAATGATTAAACTTTACTCTAACTTAACAGATTATCTAAATCAACAATTGGTTTTAGAAAAAGAAAATCCTGATCAAACCTACTTACTTGAATTAAATTATAAGATCCAAGTTTATTCTGTTTATAAAAACTTCTTTATTGGGTTGTTTTATCTCACCCACAAGAAACTTGAAGAGCTTTATACTATTATGCATCATGTTCAAGAAGGGCTTGAGGAAGCAAAGAAATACTACACTAATAATAAACTAAAGCAAAATAATTCAACGTCTTTAAACAGATGCAGTGAGCAAGCTACTAATATTAAAAGTTTAATTGAATTTGTATTAGCTCAGACTTTTGTAAGAATGTCTGAAGAAAATAAATTAAAGCAAAGTAATGTGAATATGGAATTGGATGGGAATAACAAAAAAGGTAAGTTGATATTTTATAATGTAATTAGATTTGAAACAACATATAAAATGTCATTCATGGCTCTACGACACCTTAACCAATCAAAGAAATGTTATAAACGAAGAAAGCTTTAATATGTTTAAAGACTATGTTAACTTACCATATGGAGACTATAAGGAAGCTATTGAAAAACAAAACTTTAACAATAGCATTAATATTATTCAGTTCCCTCCTACTATTCAAACTATGTACCCTAAGCCTATTATCTATGATTTAACCTTCCAGAATATTGTTTATCCTGATATAGAAGCAAAAACTAAGAAAGAAGAGAAAGCAGGATTATTAGGAAGAACTTTTGGCTACTTCTTTAGTGGAAAGTAAAAGGATAAAAAGGAAAGTAAAAGGAAAGTAAAAGGATAAAAAGGAAAATAAAAAGAGAATGAATGATAATTAGTTTAAAATTAAATCTAATTGAATTTTGATAATTTAAACTTAATAAGTTAATTTTATAAAATTTTATTTCTTTATTAAATATTATAAGTGTTAAGGTATAATATTAATGAATAAGTTTATGTAATGAATAAGTAAATATATGAAGTTTATTTAAATATTTATTTAAATATTAATGTTAATTTTAAATAAATAAAAGTTATAAATAGTAAAGCATTTTAAATATTTAGATCAGATGTTATTCTTTCTTTAAATGCTTTAGGTAAATATTTAACCAATAATTGATCTATTTGATTAAATGTTGAATTTTCTTTTCGACTTTTTAGGTACTCAAATATTAAATTCTCCTTTAATATCTGGTCAGTTTCAAAATCTTCGTTAATTAAAGGTGTTTCTTCAGTTAATATTTTTAAATCTCTATTATTTAATAAAAGACATTGGCCCTCGTTTAATATTAACTTTTTAAAGAGCCTAAATTGATCTTGTGTTCTTAATATTTCTAAAAAATCACATTTTTTTGATAGTTCAGCTTCTACAATATTTATTAATTTATATAAACTATATGTATCTGTTTTACTCTCACCACAACATAGAGTAAATGCTAACCTTGATGATTGACTAATATTAATATTGTTTGAATTTTTGTTTTTAGCTTCGATAACTTTTATAATTTCCTTATTTAAGACTAATTCTTTTTCTTTTTTCTTAAGATCTTTTAATTTATTTTGATACAAAGATTTCTTTTCTATAGATTGTTGCAATATGTTATTAGTAGATTTACTTAAATTATTACTGTTATTTGAACTATTATTATTACTAACATTTACTCTTATGTCTTGTAATTCTAGCATACCTGATTTCTGTAAACAATTGTTGGATTTTCCTTCTAATTTTATATTAATATTATTTATATTATTAATGTCATCATTATCATATTTTTGAATTTTAAAAAATGAATAGTATA
>Ga0100385_1005231_pt1 | contig 10955 bp, 11 predicted proteins | sample CryGeymeta201509_FD_81543 | JGI IMG/M metagenome (GOLD analysis project Ga0100385, IMG submission 81543) | Groundwater microbial communities from Crystal Geyser aquifers in Utah, USA - Crystal Geyser metaG 2015-09 | ecosystem: Environmental > Aquatic > Deep subsurface > Groundwater | place: USA...
CTGTAGAGTTGCATGGCTTTTTCTGCCAATTTATGATCTTTGCAGACATTGCAGTACCAGGCATTTTATTGTGTGAGTCGCTAAGGTTATGAGAAACATTGTAAAAGTTCAGAGATAGTAATTTGATTTCCCACCTTTCTAACTAATTTATTTGATTTTGGTTGATATTTTCCTGAACCGATGTTGAGTTTCAGATTACTCTGTAATTTTAGTTTAGCTAGATCTAGCTCAAGTTCCACCTTCAGTACTACAGCTCCCGTTATCGGGTAGGCTCTTTCAGCATCAGGGAATCGATTACTATCTCTTATTTTGAGGAAATCCAACTGTTTGCACAAATCCAAGAAATCGTTTGTATTATAGTCTTTTCCCCATGCCTTTTATAGAGGTTTTCGGATAGCTGTGTATGCAAGACGATAAAGCTAGTCTTATCCTATTATGTCCTTGGCAAAGACTATTCTGACAAAATTTTCAGGATCTTTCTTTCCAGGGCCAAATATTTGGAATTCGACCCTGATCCCATAACCCATTGGTTTTTCATAAAAGAACAGCACACCTTTAGATTTTTCATTTTGGAACACGGTTAAATTAGGATCCCAAACACTAGCAATACTCTTGTCCTTTTGATAGACACCGTAGACATTACAACCAAAATATTTTTCATAGAACTCATGGCTGGGCATAGCTGAACCTACCTCAGCCTATATTTTTTCAAACTAGCCGTTCTCACCCATCATCCATCCTTCCAATTTGATGCTTTTTTCAGGACGAGGGAACTGAAGAGTCAGGCTGAGGAATGGATCAAAGGTTATCGATAATCTTTGGCAATCAGGGCATCTGATTTCTGATCGATATTGACCAGCCAGAAAATCAGTCATCAAAGAGTTGTTTCTTTTGAGATAGTTTTCCCAGCTGAGCTGGCTGACTTCCTCATCTGGTCTTCCATTGCTTTAGATTTCCTAAGTGTAAGGCTTCTCCCTGATTCTGTTCAGATCTTCATGCAATTTGTCCAGGAAATAGTTCAAAAATTATTGACTATCCTGATGGTTGTATCCTCTGAATTGAGGATTTCTCTGAATGACCCTCAAAACACCTGAAGGTTCCAGAGACCTTCGACTTGTATTGTAGAAACTTTTTACAAGTTCCCCATAAGCGCAAGCTAAATAACCTTCGCTTCCGAGCACGTTGCTCACATTGAGATCTTTGAGGTGCTAATTTCTGAGGAAATATTTGGAAATTGGCTCTAGTCTGAGAACACATTGGAGAGCTGAGTTCATATAGCATGTATTTCCCAAATTTTCAAGGCCTAACTTTCCCAGGGGTATCAAGGAATCGAGAGTTGGGTATGCCCTTCTAGCGACTTCATAAAACTAAGTCACTCTCGCATACTTTCTGGCATCTCCTTGTAGAGTATTGCAATCTTTCAAATGCTCTTTTTTGGCATCTTTACAAGCACTCGAACAAAAATAGACAGTTCCGCATTTGCATTTGGTTAATTTTTATGTAGTTCCACATTTCAAACATTTTTCCTTGAGGTCTATCACTTTAAGAAGAGGAGCATTATCGAAAACTGATGTGCTGCCTCTGCTGAAGTTGACCACCAGTCCTTCAAGATTTGAAAAAATGCCTGTGTCTTCAAATTCAACTGCGAGGTTGTTAATTCTATGCATTCTCTGAGCAAGAAGATGACTTTGTTGATCGTTATGAAGAAATGCTGAGAATTGGTCCAACTAGAGGCCACTTAGTTTGAAGACTGAAGGCTGTCGAGCAAGATAACTTTCTGGGGCTATTTGATATCTCTTGAGAGTCAATCTGAGTCGATCGAGTAGTTGCTGAATAGTATCATTTTTTGAAACTAAAAGTTCAACTTTGGCCAGAACTGCTCGCTCTTCAACCACCCAAATATTTGCTCTAGCATACCAGATCTCAACAGTCGTTCTTTTCTCCCTGGTAGTGAATCTACGAACCTCCACTCCTCCATAATTGTCATACAGCAATTTCCAAGCCTCATATGGTAAAACCTGAAAATCTTCATTTTCCCTCACATCAGACCTCACTTTATAATTATAATGAGCTAAATTAGCCTCACAGAGAGGAAAGTCGACTTGTTCGAGGAGAATCTGATTGTTGATGGGACCAGGGTGAACCATATCATTGCTGAAAAATTTCTCGAGCCATTTTGTGCTAATCAGAAAAGCGGGGACTTCGGGAATATTGAAATAATCTTAGCTTGTTGCCTTTCCTATCAACTTTTCATACTGTCTTTTCAGATGGGCCTTGGTGTCCTTAGACTAAGTTTTAATTGCTGCCTTTTCAAAGTAGCCCACTAATTTATCAATAGCCACGGCTTTGTCAACCTTAGGAAATGCATGCTTGAAATCTCCTAATTGTGGAAGGAAGCTCTGATTGCTTAATTTCAAAGCAACCAGTAGAAAGACATATTCTTGTACTTTTTTGTCTTTTTTGTTGATGAGCTCATTAATCAATTACTGCTCAAACCCCAGCATAATATTCGCAGCATAGTAGAATGGATTGTTATGAGGGGCGATTGTGAGATATCCTTGATCCTGAGTTTGCATGATAGCTCTCAACTAACTTTGCAATTTCTTGATATATATGGCCTGTCGATACATGCAATTTTACTATAATGAACCATAATAAAATAACTTGAGTATATGCTATAGATATCACATTCATCAGCCAAATTTGAACAGCACGATGCTCTTGTCTCCAGCTTGGAAGTGAATGTAATGTCTGCTTTCGTATGTGACGACTGTCGCGAAACTTTTGCCCACTAAACAATGCCAATTCGGACTATGTTATGCATATTTTACTAATATTTTGTGTCAAAGTGTTGCTTGATGTGCTTGGCTATCTCTCGTTATATTTCGTGAGAGGCGAGAGCTTACTCGGCTACTCTGAAGGCTTATTCCACCATTTAGCGTTGCATGTCGACAACTTTGAGTCGCTCTTGGGCGAAGGGCAGCTCGTGGATAGACCCACTACTCATCTATAATAACTAATTTAAGTTACAAAGTAAATGTCAGACTCACCATATCCACCTTCAGACGTCAAAAACTACCTCCGCAAGCATTAAGTACCTCCTTTGCTACTCAGCTCTAAACCCTGATGAACAACACCATCAACGATTTGCTAAGAAGCATGCCCGAAGACCCCTACGCATACATCATCGGCCAAATGCAAAAGGTACCATAGCTAACTATCCAGAAAGCTGCTCCGTCCGTCTAGATTGTTGATATTTCTGCAGTAGAGATCATCTCTGGCGATGGATTTCCTGTTTTGAAGGTCAAGTTCGTGATCAGCTATCTAAGTAAAGAACTAGAGGTGACTATAAACCAACCTTTGTCTATTTTATCGGATGAAAACATGCTCTATGATGAGGATAGGCTAGCAGGGAAAGGACTCAACAAATCTATTGCATTTTTAAAGGAAAAATTAGCACCTAAGGTCAAAGGATTGAAATGCTAGCAGCAAGAAGATATTGATAGAGAACTTGAAAAAACCTTGGCCGATAATGGTGGCCAAGGCATCTACCCAGTGACTAGTGTTAGTTATGCTACTGTCCTGGCTAGATCTCAGGTACTCTGTGTGCCTCCTTATCAATTGTTCAGTTAGTTGGCAGACAACAAGGGATAGAGAAATATTCAATGCATGGTTAATTGTCTACAAGGAGGAAAGGTTTTAGGATCAAAGTGCAAAGTATTCAAGTATTTTCTGGTGGCTAAGCAAGTTACTGAACCCAGTTTGCTTCAGACTGTTCTACAGGCTGTCAGAAAGGCTATAGTTTCTGGCAAAGGAGGAGAAGCTGCCTTGAAATTTTCACCTGATGGCACTTTCATTTGTCCTGTTGACACCATCAACGATAATCTTAAAATTGTCTAAGAAGCAATCAATTCTTCAGGTGGCAAATAATCTCTAGGAATCGGGCTCAGTTGGCAAGCCGATACTTTATTCACTGCTGATACTAAAAAATACGAATCCGAGAATCCCAAAGTTCCCTTCGATAATGACACTTTCATCGATTATCATGTGAAGCTACTCACTGATAAACCTTTGATTTGCTATATTGAAGATCCTCTTGCCACAACTGAAAAGGCAGCCTGGAAGAAACTCATAGTACTTCCTATCTTATATAGACTAAAATCAGATAAACTGATGCTATCAAACACGTGAAGATCGGCACGAGACAAGGCTGTCTACTCAATGTGCTGGAAGGTGATCTCAAAACGGCTGTGAACTAGTTGTCAGTCGAGCAAAATTAGGACAGTCATCCTGATATTTCTGCTGAAGATAGAGCTACCCACAATGCACTGAAATTCAATCTTGACTATGTTCAACTGAGAGCATATGAGGCCAAAACTGTCAACAATATAATTAAAATTTACAAAGAGCTGAGAAGAGTGAAAACTGGCCTGATTCTACAAGATTGCTCCCTCTAGACATACGATAGCACTCTCATCGACTTAGCTTACGGCCTAGATTGCTTCTCTTGTCTGGGAAGCATAAGCAAATTTGACCGAGTTAGCAAGCTAAATCGCATGAGGGAGCTTCTTGACACAAAAAATGAATGAGCTCTCCTTATTCTGATATACGATATTCTATAATATGAGAATGCTCAATCATCTTCTCCCATTTGCTCCAAAGAGTAACCCTCTCGATCTTCCTACCTCGCATGCTTCAACGGTTCTGGTGTCCCATCGATGTTGACGTTCATACTTTGGAGTAAGGTTTTCACTTGTGCTGTTTTTCTGTCGTGTTATGGCAGATGCTTCAAACAGCGTCTGTAGACCTCTTTGAGATAAGCCTCGCATTGTCCATCATCTCCAAAAATTTTGTAGAGAAGACCAATCGAGTAGTAGATCCTCATGACTGGAGTGAACACTAACGAACCTTGCTCTTCTTCGTAGGCCTACTCGAAATGCTCTGTATAATATTAATATTTACTTTCGATGTAGATAAGATAGTTGATAGCCTCTTCCAATGAAAATTGTTCGACAAGAAAAGCCTCTTGCTCTTCTGGCAATTTTTCAAAAAAATTTTTCAGATACCTGTACCAAATTTATGCCACCTTCGAAAAGAAAGATTCGCCAACCGATTGATTACCCATGTCAGCGAAGACCTTCCCCATCAGGAAGTAGTTGTGAGCTACGTATGGATGTTCGGGTCCCCACTTTGTCGATTCAAGATAAATCTGATGTTATTTATTGTAGTACTGATGTTTTGAGCTCATTGATGGCTTCCTTGAAATCGCTTTTCAGCTCGTACAATTTGGCAAAAGTGCGATGTAGGTTGATCTTGTAATCGAGTTGCTATCTTTGTAGACTATAAAATACTCAACTGTCAAGATTTGTCCTTTTTATTTCTTTTTCTCAGCCACATTTCTGTCATTACTTTTGAGAAAATTCCAGTGTGAGGCATTGAGATATTCCTCAGCTTTTTTGATCCTTCCTTAAATTATATGAATTTCGGCTAATGTAAGCAACCCAGGAATGATGAGAACAGAGTCATCACCACCTAATTTTTCCTTTTCCTCCGTGATAAATTTGTATAACTAATCATGTGCTTCCTAATTGTTAGACAAAGTACAGTAAGATTGCCCTGTAGTATTCGCTTTTTGGCTTCATAAACCATTTCGGTCAATTTATTTTTCTGAGTGAAGATTGACTTACAGCTGCTTTTATTTTTTATCGATCGTCTGAGCCCTATTTCTTTTGATTCATAGATGTTATATTTATATTTTGAATCACTTAGTACAAAGTTAATTCTTTTATGGATACGCTCACCATCAAATACCCACCTTGTCCTATCTTGTCCCACGCATAAGAACCCCTCTCACGTCTCTGCCTCGATCATCAATGTTCAGAAAAAATGCCAGTCTGCTGTATCTGCTAATTTGAGAAACATAAAGAACATAACACCATCCCGATCATCCATATTCTCAAACAACTCAGAGACACATCAGAAAATATTTCTCCAGCAGATGGAGCCTCTAATTTGGCATCGCTTCGCAAACATTTTTCATCGGCTATAGCTAACTGTCGTCAAGAGGTGCTGCATGAGTTGAGTTAGCTCTAAAGCAAAGGATAAATATTTTTTAACTCATGCTAATAAACTCTCTTTGGATTTTATGAACTTGGTCAACCTCTGTCAAATTAGGCCCAAGCAGATCCAAAAAAATACCGACGTTTCTTCAATCGCTTATTAGCTTTGATGCCTACAGAGAACAAGAAGTAGTTTGTTATAGGATAAACCATTAATAATCTGATTGCTAGCTATCGAGATAAGTAGTCTAAAATGTGCGAATTGCTAGCAACAACAGAGAGTAACTTCAAAAAATCAATGAAAAGTATCTAAGCCATGCTTGGTAAACACACAATGTACGAGGCCAGATGGAGTGAAGTCCTCAAAGGAGCAAAAATTAAAATTAACGGCATGATCGCTGAGCAAAGTGGTATGGAGTCAAGTGGTCAGAGATTCTGCCTCATGGATGAACCTCTTCCTGAAAGTAACAATATTTATATTCAGCTAAAGTAGTTCAGTGGGGTATAAAAGTCAAGAAGTTCGTCGGTTGGGTCGGAGTCGGTATTTGTTTGAAGAACATCATCAAGAATGCCAACTACCACTTCAACTACAGCAACATAGGGCACGGCAGTTATCTGATTTCAACTAACGGATACACCTGGTCCCACTCCGTCAAAGAATACAACTCTTCTAACAAGTGCTTCTCGTTCAATATCAATGATATTGTCTATATCGAGTTCGATCCTATCGCTCAGAAGCTGAGATTCAGGAAAAACGCAGGCAAAGACAAGTATGAACTCAGCATTGTTCCACCACCTGCAGGAGATGCTTACCATCCATGTGTTAATTTATGCTCAACTGGAGATTCAATCGAGCTAATCTACCCCGGTACGCCCCTCTCTTGATCATAGTAGTTATCATGAACATATAATTGATATTATAGGATTTCAAGGATCAACTCACAGTTGTTGTGAGGTATTGATAATTCGTTCTGTGCTCTCTGTTAATTTATGCCTCGATCTATCTCAAATATTCTGTGGACTAGTTTGATACTGGATTGTATATTTTACTTAGACTGAGAGCCTCCTAGCTTTCTTTGAGGGCACCAAGGCGCAAATTGGCAATTCCTAAACCCAACCATCCAGCAGCCGAATTTGGTCTCAGTTCAACTGCCTTATTGAAAGTGGTCTTGGCATCTTACCAACTCTTTCTATGCAAATAGGTCAAGGCGAGTCTCAGATATATTGTGTAAGAATATGTTGCTGAAGGTTTAAGTTTCAACAGATACAGGAAAACCTCCTCACATTCAAATAGCTTCTATGAGAGGAAGCAAATATCAGCTTTCAAAGTGAGCAGCTCCATATTTTTAGGGTCCTTCTCTAACAATTTTTCGACCACATCGATAGCATCATCATACTTTTCCTCAGAAAGCAAGATCTGAGCAAGCATGATACTTTTTGTCGTTGATTCTTGTAACTTGTTGATATAGTCCTTTGCTAACTTGAAAAAACCATAATCAATGAAATAGTTCATGAGGGACAGACGCATCTATTGATCTTCTGATTGTGTGAGTTGACTTATGTATTTGCCTGGTTTGGGAACCTTAGGAGTAGGCTCGAGGTAAGGATTTTTTGGTGGGTTTATTTTGAGATGTGGATTGGTCTTCATCTGGTAATATTTTTCAGCGAGGGCTAAGTGCTTCTCTGATTTTTTCTATTCTTCGAGTCTCTCATACAGGAAAGAAAGCAAATTGTGAACCAAAGCCTTGTCCTATGTTGACGCCTATCCCTCCGCTAATTTTAATAGTTCAGCAATAGCTTCTTGTTCTCTTCCTCTCTGAGCCTGGAAGAAAGAAATGACAATTCGATGCTTGAAATCGTTGGATTAAGAATTTATCTGATTGTAAGTTGCATAAGCCTTGTCATAATAGCTGTGTCTGAGGCAAAAACGAGCATAACTTTACAGTGAAGCCAGAGAGTTATTGTTTAGAACTACCAAGCTAATGAGTTTTTCCTCGGCTTCAGGAATTTTGTTGATGATTTCATATTACTGAGCTAATCTGGCTTATCTATCTTCGGGAGATTATGATACACTTGCTAAAGCTTGTTTCCTGGCTGCTCGATGATACTCATGTCCAAGCACCAAATCTTCATGTAACCCGTGGGCCTCGTTATTCACAGCTTCATCCAAAGTTTTTTCCATCATTTATCTCAAATAAACATTGAGCTCACTCAGTATTTTCTGAAGGTGTTATTTGCTGACAGAAGATCCATTTTTCTCTTTTCTGCACTTATCAATAACAATGGATCTGACAGTTTTACCCAATCTTTATCTCAAGATGTTATATTTGCCTGATGCTGCAAATTAGTTAAGAAATTGCTATTTTCTTTTGGAAATTTCAGTGATTCTGAGAGTTGATACTGTGAGGAGGTTGGTGTTGTTGCTACTTGTATTCATGCGACGATCCTCGCTGGCATGATCTTTTTCTTTAGCGAAAAATGCTGAATATTATTGACTGATTGATCTCATTCCTTTTCTAATTTATTCGCTGAGTCGTACCAGAAGGTTTGCTTCAGGTTTAGAAACCTGCTATCCAAGAAGATCACGAGCTGTTGGCTTTTCTTCAGTTACCAAAGGATTGATAGCCTGGCTCAACTCAATTTCAATCAAAGCATAGCATTTATCCAGATCGATTCTCACACAATCAGGAGGAAGCTCACCTCCAAATTACAAAGGTACTCTCTGGATAATAGAAGTAGCTCCAGGATGAGTTAAACCTTCAAGATTAAGAGTGCCCTTGTATTCAGCAGTATACAATTCACCTAAATTCAAACCTTTTGGCTTTGATTTTTTAATTTTAGCGATATCTTCTTCTCCACCTTCTGGTTTACGAGTGAGAACAATCTAAACCTGCCCACTGCTTACAGCATCTTCAAAACTTTTGAGAGTTTAGTCACTTAACTTCTGTTCTTTGACGTTTTAGGGGAAAAGTAAGCTGAAAGCTTTATATGGATCTTCTTGTGTTCTATGGAACTTTTCCTACTCGGGTAGCGCTTCCCATTATTTTCTTCTTTGCTCCTACTCAGGATCAACTTATTAAGGTTTTTCTTCCTCTTTCGCATCTTTCTTGGCTCCTTTTTTATTCTTAGCTTCCTACTGCTCCTTTAACTACTTTTCAGTCAGCTGAATAACTCAATTCTGTACTTTTCTTGGCTCTATTTTCCCTGAAGAGAACTGATGGCCAAGTATAGAAGTGCTGTATGTGAAAATATTGGGATTAGCTTCATCGGTCTGCTTCCTGAATATTCCGAGATGTACCATTGTTCAGCAGGAGCATAAATTCCTTTAAGGGTAAGTTTAAGATCGACTTCTGTGAGGGGATTTGCTATTTTTTCCAGCAGCGATAATAGTTGTAGGTCTGCTTGTTGTTTCATTTTTGTAAAACTGATTATCTCTGATAATTATGCTCTGTTATATGCCACATCATCATCCTACTAATTCATAATATTTAAAGTATCATGAACAAAACGCTCCTTATTCTTGTACTACTTGGCCTCTTATTCACCCTCACACTCTCTGTCCACCATGACAGTGAAAGCAACTCTGGTGCCTCCGTCAGTGACGACAGCGATGACAGTGATGCCAACGAACCTATTATGGGTGGATGGTCCAGAGTGAATGTCGATGATGTTAAAGCCTACAAAGATGTGCTTGACTACCTCCAATCTCAAACCAACGATCTCCCTCAAGGATCCAAGCTGATCAAAGTGAGCAGACAAGTAGTTGCCGGCATTAACTATAAATTCCTATTCAAACAAGGTGAAACCTACAGAGAAGTTGTTGTTTGGAAACAACTTGATGGAAAGTTTGAAGTGACCAGCAATCTACAAGTGACCAATCCCCAAGAGATCTGATTTCGATGAAGCTCTTTGCTTATTACATTTAATATCATCTAATCACATGTACGATAGACTTGGATAGACCGTCAAGAAACCTGCCACATGTGCCAAAATAGTCAAAGTGCTCACTTATCTCTCAGCGTAATTAGTGGTTCATGCAGCTTCATGATCTCTGGTTTTGGATTGGTTGGACTCATCTACATGATAATCAATAACGTCATCAGCACGACTTTCTTCCTTGTGTTTTCGCCCATCTTCGTCATGTAAGAATGACAAAAATACAGTTTGTTTGGAGGAATCATCATTGCTGTCGAGTTGAGAGTGAAAGCTATTATGGATTCTTTTGAGTTTTTGCAGAAGATGATCGGAAAAGGACTCTTCTACATCTAGTAAAAATAGGTAGATTTAGCGTGTCCTCATCGGTATTTTACTTTTTCACTTGCGGAGGCTACTAAAATACAGCTTTAGCTTGGGGTTGTTCCATGACACTATTCGGCCTGGGTATCCTTTTCTCCGTTCTTCACTTCAGTTCATCGTCATATTCCAACTCCATGAAAGCCGAGCTCTCCTCAGGTAACGAACTCTGATGTCTGTTCATATTTCAGATTAAATCGAACATATATCTTTAGTAGAGGATCTTGAAAATAATGAATTTTATGATAAATGAGTCGATATCAATGATCAATACCAATCATAAAAGGCTCGGGCCCAATGTTGACAATTGTTGAATCCGAGTGAAAAACACATGTTGGAATTTTTCATCCATTTTTATATTTCGCTGAGAGTCCTAGTTCGGCTGGATATGTGCTTAACTGTGAAATTTTAGGCATCTTAATTATCTCCAGCCCTTGCTCCCCTTCTCTTGACTTCTTATCGAGAATCACATCTCATCAATTTGCAATAATAAAAGTTGAACTCAGCCCAATACCAAACATCTGGAGATTAGGTCTTAATCACAACGAACCAATGGGTTACGGAAATTCCAGCCAAGGGGCCAGTAATAGCAGAGCCAATTGC
>Ga0100385_1005234_pt1 | contig 10948 bp, 10 predicted proteins | sample CryGeymeta201509_FD_81543 | JGI IMG/M metagenome (GOLD analysis project Ga0100385, IMG submission 81543) | Groundwater microbial communities from Crystal Geyser aquifers in Utah, USA - Crystal Geyser metaG 2015-09 | ecosystem: Environmental > Aquatic > Deep subsurface > Groundwater | place: USA...
GACCTCGAGGAATTGAGTATTTTAAATACGTAAAGATGTTTCAAAAAAATATTCTTGACGCCTTTACAAGAACCCATGAGAAGTATGGAAAAATTGCAAGTTTTCCATGGCCAATGAATTCAATAATTATCTATGATCCAAAAATGATTAAGGAAGTTTTAATTGAAAAGAATCGCTCCTTTATCAAAGGCGAACAAATCGAAGAGATACGGGCAGTAGTTGGAAACGGACTTGCAACTAATAATGACTTTAACCTATGGATTCGAAACAGAAGTATCATATCAAAAGAGTTTGGAAATAATGCCATAAGAAAATATGAACAGACAATCAGGGGTCTAACTCTACAAGAACTTGATGGACTTGAGAGAGATGTAAATATCTGTGATTTTACAAAGCTTCTAACCTTTAATATTGCATGCGAAATATTTCTTGGCGCCAACCTTGGAGTTGAAAAATCTAAGATCGTTAACGAAGCAGTACACTATACATCAATCGTAACATACGAGCGTATTTTTGAGTTCTTTCCTATTCCCTATTGGCTACCAACAAAGAAAAACTATCATTTCAAAAAGCATTATCAAAATCTCGAAAAAATTGTTATGGATCTCATCGAAGAGCAAAGACGAAGTCCAAAGCGAGAAGAGCTATCAAGCGTGCTTGAAAGACTTGTTCATGCACGAGATGAAGAAACAGGTGAAGCTCTAAGAGATGATGAACTTCGAGATGAAATACTTACAATAATGTTAGCTGGACACGAAACATCGGCACATACTCTTGCATGGATCTTTGGATTACTTGCAAAGAATCAAGATATTCAAGAACGATTATATCGTGAAATTAATGCTTCTGATGATACCTACTTAGAAAAAGTTATTCAAGAGTCGATGAGGTTATATCCGGCCTTCCCTGTACTCTCCAGAAAAGCCTCAGAGGATACACAAGTTGGAGGGTATCGAATCTCAAAAAATACAAATGTCGTCATTCCAATATTTGTAATGCAACGAAGTGAAAACTACCACCTAAACCCCTTAAACTTTGACCCCGAACGATTTAACACAGATGAAATTAATAAGGACCATCGTTCAATCCCATTTTCAAAAGGTCCTAGGCGCTGTATAGGCGAACTCTTTGCGATGACTGAGATTAAAATTATAATTAAAGAAGTATTAAAGAAATATAAGCTCGAATATTTACAAGAACTCCCTGTTCCAGAAGCTTACGTAAGTCTTCGACCCGAAACAGATATTCATCTAAAAATTACAAAAAGGTTATAACGAAAATTTGCGAATAACGGCCATTTGATCTTTAGTTTGGGCCTTGTCAAAGTTTTTCTTTTTTTCCCCCCAGATTGAGTTTATCCCAAAATATTTTGCAATAAATGAACCTGAGTATGTATAGCTCTGGTGTAAAGATATTCCTTGTGACTCTTTAGATATTAGTCTTTGCTCAGACCTTTTCGTCTTAAGAACTCTTGGATCAAAGAGTTTTTGATTAAGGTGATGATTCTTATGATAGTAACCACCTAAGGTTACAAAGTTTGCAATTTTATAATAGAGATTATGATTCAAATTAAAAATTTCAACACTACCGTCTTCATGATCTTGATGGCAAACATAGTTGATATGGGCAAGAATACCAATATTACTAACTACAGATGGTACATAAAAGAGAAGAAATAATTTGGGACCAAATAAAGTAAACCAAAATGCAACTCTTAAAACCAAATTTAAGTGGAACAAAATATCATGTCCCTTCATTATAGTTCGATAGTTTTTCTCATCTTTAAAATTATCGTCGAGATATGCTTTCGTTCGCTTAATCATATATCTCATTGGAGCAGTAACAAAAACAAAGAACGTCATCCCAGATGGGTTAACTGGATCAAAGCGATCATCGGTATACTTATGATGAAGAATATGTACGAGGATAAAATTTCTAAATCCATACATTACCCATGCTCCACAAAACTCACCAATGACTAAATTGATAAAACGACTTTTGATATTATCGTGTGAAGTATTATGTAAGAATGAAGAAACCAACCACCCCATCAACACTGCTGGAATAACTAGAAGTAAGTCTGAAAGCTGAAAAGTAAACTCTTGAAAAGTTCTATACTTTAATAGAATTGAAATTAGCGTCACAAAAACAAAAGCTTCAAGTAAGTATATCTTTGTAAGATAATACTTATCCCCACTTATATTTTTAAAGATTGCGCTACTTTTCATTTTTTCCTCAAATATTGTCGATATTTATATATAAACAATATTTGAGGTGAACAAAATAGAATAGTTAGAAACGAGCACTATTTACACAGTGCACCAATTGTTAAATATCTAGAATCATGGAAATTGGACAATGATCACTACCAAGGACATCAATATGATGCTCGCAGCTCTTCACACGAGGAAGTAAGTCATTTGTGGACCAGAAATAATCAATACGCCAACCGATATTTCTCTCACGGCAATCCCCGCGATATGTCCACCAAGTATAAAAACCGTTCTCATCAGGAGTAAAGTGTCGAAATAAGTCAGTGAAGCCCTGCTCTTGAAACTCGTCCATCCACTCTCGTTCGATTGGAAGAAAACCAGTCGATTTAATATTTGTCTTTGGATTAGCTAAATCGATTGCATGATGAGCAGTATTATAATCACCCGTGATGATCACTTCTTTCTTCGTTTTCTTTTTGAGTGCCAATGCTTTCTTAGCAACCTCTCGACTATATTCTAATTTATAAGGAACTCGTCCGTGGTCTCTTTGACCATTTGGAAAGTAACAATTAATTAAGATAAAATTTGAAAATTCCGTGATGATCGTTCTTCCTTCGCAGTCAAACTCTTCAATTCCAAGCCCTATCGTATGCTTGTGTTCAATTCCTTTTCGAACCCAAGTCGAAACACCTGAGTAGCCTTTCTTCACAGCAGGAGCATAGATGGCATCGTGGTTTGCAGGGTTAACAAGAGAGTCATTAAGTTGTTCAGGTAATGCTTTTGTTTCTTGAAGACAAATGATATCGGCATTAAAGTCCTGATACCAATCATGGTATCCCTTCTTCTCACAAGCTCTAAGGCCTGCAACGTTCCATGATGCGATTTTCAAACTCTTTGCCATACCAAACTCACTTTATTTTCTTAAACACTAGAAAACGATTATTTGCAGGCATTGCAAAGTCATTTTCTAGAATAAAATTATATTTCACAAAATTATTACAAATATCTTCAAAGTTTCTAATGCCACTTTCACTATTTCTATTTTTAAGCCACTTATCAAATTGCTCGTTACTCTCTGAGGTAAACTTTCCGTGATAATTGAAAGGACCGTAGATACACACTCTCCCATCACCCTTTAGCGCTTTACCAATTTGTTTGATTAGGGTTTTAACATTTCGCCAAGACATAATGTGCAAAGTATTGGCCGTGTAGATAAAGTCAAAGTCACCTTGAGGAAATTCATCTTTCCCCGATTCAAATTGAATTGGTTGCTTGATATTTTTTATTCCTTCAATCCAAAGTTTAATCTGCTCATGATTTTCTTGAAGGTCACTTGTAGACCAAGAGACATTAGAAAGTTCGCTAGCAAAGAAAGCCGCATGCTGACCAGTTCCACTGCCGATCTCAAGAATATTCAAATCTTTCTTCGAACTGATAACCCCTTTGAATTTCTCAAGGATTGGTCCTTTATTTCGCTCACAAGCTTCGCTTATCATTTTTTCCATTACTAGGCCTTCTTAAATATGTCGATATTTAAATCAAGTGATTTACCAAGCCAAATTGCGTGATCAGTGTGATCAAGAAGATCATCTCCAGTATTCGGGTGGGTGAAGACAATAAGATGCTTATGATTAAGAGTGATCCATTCAAACACACGACCAAAGTCGGCAGTCTTGACGCTTAATTGCACACTCCACATTGGGTGAGGGCCCACAAGTTTTTCATGGAAGCGCCAAATTTCAATTGGAAACCTTTCCTCGCATCTGTGAGCGAGATCTTTTGCAAATTCTATTGAGTTTTCATCGTAGTAGAGATGAACGTGATAATCTAAAACTGTAGTATTCATAGCAATAAACTATCATTACTTAGTTAAGAAGGCTACTCCCCACTCATGTATTTGAAACTTAGAATCGGCCTGTGCAACGTTACGATAAATTCCTCTCATCGGATTCCAATCACTTTCAGGGACTTTTGTGAAATTAGCTCCCTTCTTAGCTAAAATCTGATCTTTTGGAATTAAAGCAAATAAAACTCTTTTATAAAATTGTGGTTGCATAGAGCTTTGCCAAGCAGCAATTTCACTAAGCTCTTGATGCTCCTGAGGGAACACGCAATACTCCCCTTTGGGAATTTTAAAGGCCCAGTAATTTTCAAAATCATCGACTTCTGCTTTTTTAAATTTCATTGTATTTAAAACAGAGACCATCTTCTTATATACAGAGTTCTCATCACCGCAAAAACCTGCTTCACTTTGCAGTTTATTTGAGTCGAGTTTGTAATCATAATAAAGGTAGTTATAGCTTGTCCCATCAACAACTAGCCCGTCTTTTGACTTCTTAATACTCCATCCATTTTTTGTATGAATTGGAGAAGTCGAAAGTTCATTCGCCTTTTCTTTATATGAAATTTTAAAGTCGAATTCTTGTCCATTCTCTAAACCATGAAAATAAATATTTGGCTTTCCTGCGGCCATATTACCTGGTCCAGGATAGTAATGATTTGAAAGTCCACCATTATTCCATACACCCGGATATGAGTAGTAACTTGGATATTGGTACATTCCATACCCATACCACCAAGGATAGTAAGATGGCATTGGTGTCGCAACACTTGGATATATTCCACGATCAAGGTACTGACATTGAATACAGTAATCACTTGGCCTCGTTGCACTTGTATCTCCCATACACTGAGGGAGCAAGGCCATACATCTCGCACCTTCCATATCTCTCATACCTGGCCGTGGTGCCAGCATTGAGGCCGAGGCCATCATTCCAAATAATGTTACGAATAAGAATTTCATTGCTTAACCTCAATTGTTATATCTGAGTCCTTATTTGCTTGAAGGGTATGATTTAGTGTCGCACTACAACCAGACTTCGTAATGTAGGAGATTTCATACTGACCTTTAGGAAGGTTAAAAGCGGCACTCCCATCAAGCGGTACCTCTAGTTGATAGACTAGCTTCTTATTTTCGGAAACAAATAATTGTCCTAGCTCTGTAGTCTTACAATCAAAATTCTTCGCTTTGATTTTTAAAGTTGATGCCGAACATAGAAAAAATGGAGTTACAAACAAGAGTATTGCTTTCATAAATAAATTATAACAATTCTACAAATAAAAAAAAGGCAGAAAAAAAAAGCCCCACTGTTTAGGTCGGGCTATATAGTAAAAAAACTAGTAACTTTTAGCAATGATGACTCTTCTCTTCACAGGCTCACCAGTGAAAATACACGTCTTTCCATCCACTTCCTTTTCTGTCAGTGGCATACAACGAAAGCTCATCTGTTTTTCACTTAAAATATTACGAGTCTGCTCATTATCAGCAATATAAGCAAATCCCATTTTATGTGGAAATTCTTTTCTTGAGAAAACATCTTCAAACTGCTCTTTAGATGTTATATCAAGGATATTAGCATCTCTCTTCTCTTTCGCTCTCGTGTAAAGATTTGTCTGTGCTTCTTCAAGCATCGATGCCACAGTCGTGATAAAATCTTCTTTTGTAAGTCCAGACTTAGCACCAGTTCCAAAATCTCTTCTTGTCATAAACACTTTACCATTTTTAACATCACGTGGACCGATTTCAAGAATGATTGGGTAACCTTTTTTCACATTACTCCAGTACTTCTCTCCGCCACGAATATCACGATCATCAATTTCAACAGAAACTTTTCCACCATTAAAATCAATTTTTGAAACTTGTGCCATGAGATCATTAACGTACGCTAGAACTTCTTCTCTTTCAGCTTCTTTCTTATAAATAGGCAGAAGCTTTACATGAACCGCTGCAATTTTTGGAGGAAGGACAAGTCCATCATCATCAGAGTGAGTCATGATAAGACCACCAATCATACGAGTCGAAACTCCCCATGAAGTTGTATATGCATGCTTCTCACTAAGGTCCTTGTCTGCAAATTTTATTCCTTGTGCCTTAGCAAAGTTCTGACCAAGAAAGTGAGAAGTTCCACCTTGCAGGGCCTTCCCATCTTGCATCATCGCTTCGATTGTATAAGTGCTATCTGCGCCAGGGAATTTTTCTGATTCAGTTTTTTGACCAGGCATTACAGGGATAGCAAGAACATCTTCAAAGAATGAGCGATAAACTTCAAGCATTGTTAAAGTTTCCTCAACTGCCTCTTCTGCTGTTGCGTGAACAGTATGTCCTTCTTGCCAAAGAAATTCTGATGTACGAAGAAAGATTCTTGGTCTCATCTCCCATCTCATCACATTGGCCCATTGATTAATTTTAATTGGAAGATCACGGTATGAGTTTACCCATTTTGCAAATGCTTCACCAATTACCATCTCACTTGTTGGACGAATAACATACGGCTCGCCTAATTCACCATCTGGCTTTAAACGATCCCCATCTTTTACAAGACGTCTGTGAGTAACAACGGCACATTCCTTCGCAAACCCTTCAACGTGCTCTGCTTCTTTTTCAAGGTAGCTAAGTGGAATTAGCATTGGAAAGTAAACATTTTGATGTCCAGTTCTTTTAAACTCAGCATCTAAATGTTTTTGCATTCCCTCCCATATTGAATAGCCATGTGGCTTTATAATCATACATCCACGAACGGGAGAATTTTCAGCGAGGTCTCCAGCTTTTACAACTTCTTGGTACCATTCATTAAAATCTTCTTCTCTCGTCGGGGTAATTGCTGTTTTCATTTTTCTCTCTCTAATATATTAAAAATTTGTTCTAGTATAAAGCAATGCGCTTGGTCACGTCCACTATATGGGCCTGTAAATTGGAAAAAACTTTTAATAACTGCTCCAGTTAAATGGGGATTAGAATTAGTACGATCTCAACATTCTTATAGTGAAAGATGTGCTATCTGCAGCGAAATTATGAAGATTTTTGGGCCGCCAGAAAATTTATTATCAGACATATTGAAATCTAAGGTAAGTTTGAGAATTTTTCCCCACTTAAAGGGAGCAGTTAAAAGAGTGAGAAATCTTTAGTTCCAAAAATTACTTCGAACCCATAGTGATCAGAAACTCCATTTTTTAGGATAATATCACCTCTCAAAGGAACAATACCACCAAGTCCAAAGAGGTGGTCGACAACACCTTCGTCATCATCATTGCCACTACCAGGAAAGGTCGTCAGATCTGAAAAATCAGAGTTTAAGCGAGCAAAATCTTTTAAATAGTTATTCTTGAGATTTTCCCAAAGATTACTTGTATTGAGGTGTCTTCTTCTTTTGTCACTTGGAGGTGAAATATTGAAGTCCCCACCAAGGATGGATTTCTTCGTACCAGAGTTTGTCTTAAACCAAAGAGCAAGTTCAGTGAGCTGTTGCTTTTTTTGCTCTTGGTAGCTGTGGTCAACATAGTAAGAGACTAAGTGCGTGGTTGCGACAAAGAGCTTGCCAAATTTTGGATGTTTAATGGTTGCGCCAATGGCCCCTTTGGAGACAAAGGACTCGCCATCAAAGATATATTGCTCATCGCCACTTTGAGAGAAGATGAGGCGCTTAGGATTTTCAAGTTTGTACTTACTTAAGATCAAAAGTCCAGAGTCCAGACCAAGGTGGTTTGAAAACGATGAGAGTATGTAATTGATAAGTTTTAAAGAAGTGGATTTCACTCTTTCTCGTTCGATATTTCGTGTCAGACCACTTTTCTCATCGAGGTCGAGGGAATAATCAAAAGCACATTTCTGTTTTACAAGCTCTCGATAAGAACTGATCCATACTTCCTGTAAGAGGATAACATCGTAATTCTTGTCTTGAATATCTTTACAAAATTTCTCAATTCGGGCACTTGTCCCCGAAGAAAATGGCATAATCGCCCCTAAATTTAAAGTAAGCACCTTTAAATTGGAAGCGGACTGGGCATGGAAACACAGAAGTATCGAAAGGATAATTAAAAGTCTTCTAAACATAAAATGTGAATACCTATTTTTTTGATCATTGGGAAGACACACTGGTAAATATTTCAAAATATTAGAAACGATTTCAAAGGGTTGCTATACTCTCAGGATGAAAATAAAACTAATCCTAATCTCACTAATTGCACAACTAAGCTTTTCAAGCACTTTGACGGGCGCAGAGTTCAACCAGATCATCAAAGACGTTGTAGGAATATATCAAAATGAAATCGAAGCACAATATGGAGTCATAAAGTTCAATATCGACTGGGAAAGTGACGTTGAAAATGCCAGCGTGTCCTACGATGAAGATATCGTGCGATTTTCCCTTCATGGTGGCTTTCCAAGAAAGTATAAACTTACAAGTGATGCCTATGCGATCACGATTTGTCATGAAATAGGTCATCTCCTTGCTGGAGAGCCAAAAGTATTCCCAACAAAGAAATACTCAGCGGAGGCACAGGCCGATTATTTTGCAACATCAAAATGCCTACCGAGAGTTTTTAATAACGATAAAAACAGGGCCCTTAAGGCAATTGCAGACTCCATCTCTATTTATGGACCAGGCGCTTCGCTAAGTTTGCAATCATCAGAAATTGTAGAATTTACAAATGTTAATGATTATCCAAGTGGACAATGCCGTATCGATACCTTGATGGCCGGGTTAAATGGAGATAAAAGACCAGCGTGCTGGTTCAATGATAATTTTGACTTTACGACGTGGAATTATATTGCAAACTACGAATATGAAGAGGCCCAGGTGGTAGGAACGACTGGAAAAGTTACATATCACGCTCTAGGTTGTCATGTGGAGGTTAAGGCGATCGATTTCTATCGCCCTAGTTTCCTATCTCCAATAGAAGAAAGTGAAATTTACCAACTAGGCTTTAACGTTATTGGAAAATGTGACGTGAAAGCGAACTCAAGTTTTTCAGGAGCTCTTAGTTTTTATCGTGGACATATTTATCAGAATTTAAACCCAAATGATAAATAAAAAAGACCTCTTTCGAGGTCTATAATCTAAGTCGTTTTCTTCGGTGCGGCCTTCTTTTTATTCATTGGCTTTCGACGACGATTTTGGTTTTGATTTGGTCGCCCTTGGTTGGGATTGCGAAGAGGTTGGTTCTTGCTAACATGTGCCGCAACACCATGAAAAGGTTGTGTTGTATCAACATCAATTTTCATCTTCGTTAATTTTTCAATGTCTTTTAAAAGCTTCACTTCTGTTTCATCACAAAAAGAAATGGCAATTCCATCACGTCCTGCGCGAGCTGTTCTTCCAATTCGATGGACATAACTTTTTGGATCATTTGGAAGATCATAGTTAATAACATGGGTAATATTTGAAATATCAATTCCACGAGCAGCAATATCTGTTGCAACAAGTGCTCTAATTTTTCCACGCTTGAAGTAATCAAGAGCACGCTCTCTTGCTCCTTGAGACTTATTTCCGTGAATGGCTGCAGCGCCAATCCCCGCATCTTCAAGGTGCTTAACGACTCTATTGGCCCCATGCTTTGTTCGAGTAAAAACTAAAACACTTTCAATATTTTTATCATCAAGAATACTCTTTAGAAGAAGTGGTTTGTTTGTACGATCAACAAGGCAAAGTTTCTGATCAATTTTTTCAACTGTCGTCGACTGTGGAGTTACTTCAACTCTTACAGGATCTTTTAAAAGAGAGTTTGCAAGTTCAGCAATATCATTTGGCATTGTTGCTGAAAAAAGTAGAGTTTGTCTTACTTTAGGAAGTTTCGCGATAACTTTTTTAATATCACGAATAAATCCCATATCAAGCATTCTATCCGCTTCATCAAGAACAAAGACTTCAAGTTGTTCAAATAAAATATGTCCATCACCCATCAGATCGAGAAGACGACCAGGAGTGGCAACCAAAATGTCGACACCTTTAGACATCGCCATGATTTGTGGACGTGGACTCACGCCTCCAAAGATGACTGTACTAGAGATCTTAAGCCCCTTGCTATATGATTTAATGTTTTCATCAATTTGAGATGCGAGCTCTCTTGTTGGAGTAAGAATTAATGTTCTCATTCTCGCAGGCTTTACTTTTAATTTGTTTGTTCCAAGACGATTGATAATTGGAAGTGAGAAGGCCGCTGTTTTTCCAGTTCCGGTCTGTGCAATTCCAAGTAAGTCTCTATTTTCAAGTAAGTGTGGGATGGCCTGGGCCTGAATTGGAGTTGGGTTAATATAACCCTTAGTTTCGAGCGCTTCTAATATAGAGGCATGCAAATTCAACGATTTGAAATCTATCATCTTTAATAAGTCCATTTTTTATTTACTACCTAATCCAAACACCGGTAGTAAACTGGTTTATTTTAAAGAGTGTTTAGATTGTTCTCTATCTATCTCTTAAAGCCCCGGCCTTGTCAAATAAGAGTGAAGAAATAACGCTACTTTAACTTCTTTGTGATAATTTTATTTAGTGAGTTCGCAAAGGATTCTTTATCTTTAGGCCCAAACGGTGCTGGTCCACCAGTTTGCATTCCACTATCTCTAAGATCTTGCATAAAGTCTCTCATTGAAAGTCTCTCACTGATATTTTCCTCCGTATACAGCTCTCCACGTGGATTAATGGCCAAAGCACCCTTGTCTACAACGAGGGCAGCGAGGGGAATATCAGCGGTAATGATGATGTCATGCTCATCAAGATTTTCAACAATATAAGAGTCTGCGACATCGGCCCCTTGCTCAACTTGGATGAGGCGTATTAGAGGAGAATGTGGAATTGCCATATAGCTATTAGCAACAAGAGTTACAGCAACACCAGTGCGAGCACATGTTTTAAAGACAACTTCCTTGATTACTTTAGGACAGGCGTCCGCGTCTATCCATA
>Ga0100385_1005243_pt1 | contig 10928 bp, 9 predicted proteins | sample CryGeymeta201509_FD_81543 | JGI IMG/M metagenome (GOLD analysis project Ga0100385, IMG submission 81543) | Groundwater microbial communities from Crystal Geyser aquifers in Utah, USA - Crystal Geyser metaG 2015-09 | ecosystem: Environmental > Aquatic > Deep subsurface > Groundwater | place: USA...
AGCTTCTTTTTATCGACAGGGCGAGAAGAATCCCTCAGCTGGCATTTACTTCGAAATCCCAGAGGACCAGCTTGGCAAGGAGCTCCAACGCCGCAAAAACAAGGAAGTCAGTAAGGGCATCCAATTAGAAAAACTCGTCTCATAGAACGAATAAATCAAGGCCCTGAAACAGAAAATTCAACAAGGCTATCTCAACAAGGAAAGAGCCAAACAGCTGGCCTAAAAACAAGTCCGCAAGGTCGACTAGCTCGTATTATCCATAACTATCTTAGATTAATGAAGCAGAGTTTGAGGCAGAAATGCTCAAAAAGAAGGAAAGATAGGCCCGTCAGTTGCAGGAAGTGGAAGCCCAGAAGCAGCGAGAAAGATTCGAGGCCAAGCAGCTTCAAAAGCAACAGATGATCTAGAAGGCCGAAAAAGAAAAAGAAGCCTACTAGCAGTACCTCAAGGAAAAATAACAAGTCTAGAAGGTCATGCAGACCCTCATCGATAGTGAGCTCCGAGAGATGTAAAACAAGGACAAGAAAAAGAAAAAAGCTTTCCAGGACATGCAGTAGGCTCTCACTTTAAAAGAGCAGCAAAGACAGGCCGAGATGGAACTCATGCGAAAGTAAGAAGCAAAGTATACGGCATATGCGAAAGAACTTGACTCAAGAGAAGAGGCCGTCAAAAAAGAAAGATCCGAAAGAGAAGAGGCCAAGAATAAAATTTTCTAAAGACTCAAAATTGAGGAGGAGAAAAGAAGAAAAGATGCTGAGGAACTTGAACAATTGAGAAGAGAGCTTCATCAAGAATAATTTGAGGCTCTAATGAGGAGGAAGGAACAATAAGAACAGGAAAAGAGAGAAAGGCAAAGGTTGGAAATGATCAGAGCTGAAAGAGAAGCTAAAGAACGTAAGAGAAGGCAGAAAGAGGAGGAGGAAAGAATGGAAGTTGAGTTCAGAAGAGCCATGATGGACAAGTTCGCCAGAGAGGATAAACTCGAGCAGCTGGCTCAGCAAAAACGAAGAATGAAGGAACTTGAGCACAAAAAGGAGGTCGAAAGAATGTGGCTTGAGAGACTGAACGCCTATCGTGCCGAAAAGGAAAGAGAACAGGAGGAGTTTAACAGGGTGATGGAGAATGCCAAATGGGAGGAGTAAATGATCCAACGTGAGAAATAGAGATTGCTGAAGGAACACTTGCCCAACCTCTAAGGCTTTATGCCAAAGTAGCTGGCCAAGATGTCGAGCACCTTCAACTCACAGGGCAAAACCAACTACGGCTCTAAATTTCACCTCGGCTGATCTAATGACCATCTATCAATACATCATCTATCTTATAACGTATTATAAAACCGATGAACAGCAACAGATTCAGGCCATCAGTCATCAACATCGAATAAGTAAAGCAGGAAGACAATGAAGGGAACATCATCACAATGCCGCCTTCGCCAAGGTTGTCCTCAGGAAAGAAAAGAAAAAAAGTATCGCTGATAAAGACTGGAGAAGAGATGGTGAAATAATCTCACGATGAATTATTAGACTATATAGACATTGTAGATCAAAAAGTGCAGGGCATAATCCAGACCTACGAAGCCTAGTTCCTGACAGCATACAAAGATCACATAAGAAGGGTTCGAGAGGAGATGTAAAGCATCAAAAAAAGATCCCTCAACAATGCCAACAGCTAAACCGCCTTTCTTGAAAAAATAGACATTCTAGAAAAACAACTGAAAGTCTTCAGAGGAGATTCTATGAAGTTGTTTGATAAACTTACCAAAAAAGACAAGGAGATCAACCTTCTCACAATGAAGATCAAATAATTGGAGGACACCGTCAAACAGCAAGAAAAAAGTATGTATTTGCTGGCCAGAAAAAATAAATAAACTGAGGTATGGATCGAACAGGCCAAGTAAAAAATGGCAGGAGGAGGTACAACTCAAAGCGCAAGAGAGCCACCTGTAAGATTCACCAGGTCAGAAAACAAACAATATAACAACATGCATTCAAACTTATCGAATGAGCTGCTGCTGGAGGGAGAGTTGAGACCTTACTCGACCAACATCAAAATGACCAGAAGCAAAAATAAATCCATGAGGCTGGAAAGTCACAGTAAAATATAAGGAAACAAGGGCAGCGATTCTTCCTGGTTTCGAAAAAAGATTCACTAAAAAATAGGTAGCTCCTAGTTAATTCCCGTCGATACTGTCATTGATCTTATTTAATAGAAGAAGGGAACAGATGAGCATAGCAGACGATAGGGCACCAGTAGCAATTCCTTCAGGAAAGCCAGGAGCAACTACATGGTCAGAATGTAGTCCAGACGCAACAGCATCATCGACTCTGATCTTGTCGAAAAGTCAAAGCAAATGGCAGAGATAAATGAGCTGAGAGAAGTATTCAAGAACTGCATTGAGGAAGTAAGAAAAAACATTGTTCGCAAGGGCAACGGACCAGCTCTGAATTTTTTCAAATAAAATAGACCCAAGAGCTACAGTGAATTCAAGAAGGTGGATCGATTCGCTTTGCTATAGCTGTTGGTTAGCAATGAGTCTATCTCCAAGGCTCTGTATCAGCTGATTTTTAATAAAAGCTCTTGATAGCAATATGTGAAACTTGTTAAAATTCATAAAAATCACTCCATGAGTCTTCTGTCTGACTGCGGAGACCCATCCTGACTCTGCTTTCCTTGGGGAACCAGCTAGGCAAACTGGTTTTAAGCATTGAGGTAGACATCCATCAAATCTGCGAAGAGAAGGACAACCATGATGAAGACGATGACCATGCAGATGAAAGCAGTCACTCCCACCTCCAGCACGAAAAACATAAGAATGTAGGCCAATGAGAAGAGAAGCCACTCCAAAATGATAAACACCTTCTCACTTGTCCTCTTTGGCCTTTACAGGATAAACCTGAATATGGTGAAAACTATCTCCAGGCCCAACATCAACAGCACATACCCCCACTGGTCATAAACTGCAGCTGCCAGAATCGTAGCAATCAGCAGTCTTTTGAACATGTACAGTCCACCTATTTTATGGAAGCAGAATCTGACAAAAGAATAGAAGCCATACGCTACGATAAAGGCAATAGCTGCCCCCTTGTTAGCGTCTTAGTAGGATGAATCATAGTTGATGATGTTGTCCTCATACTTGAGAAATGCTACGGCCCAGTAGAAGATGTTCATTGCAAAGAATTAGATGCCTGCGAAGAGAGCTTGCTTCATGATGCGAGGATAGAAAATTTATCTCTTTTTGCAGATTTTGAAGAAAATGATGACGATTAGGGAGATGATTAGCCAAGCTACAAGGAAAACAGCAAAAAGACTGAAGCTGAAACCCGCATTTCTAAGGAAATTAGCATCAAGAGAGCACAATTTATATGGCTCGGGTGCTCCTTAAGCGAAGTACCCATGAGGGATGGCTGCTTTGAAGAAGTTAGGGAACCAACCTCCGTGCATCCACCTCCACCCATAATAAAATTGAGATAGGTAATTTCCTGTGAGGAGGTTGACGTATTGAAAGAAGAAGAAAGTCTGAGCCAGAACGAGTAAGTTGTCGACCTTGTAGAGGAGGTAATTTCCAATGTAGACGAAATGAAGGGCTAGGATGATCCAGCTGAAGATGTACCCGAAGTAAGCTAGCCACCTTCTCATGAAATTCTGATGTGATTGGCTCTATTCCGTCCCGTATCTTGCGTACAGTCCATCCCCATCAGTCGTCTGGTATTGTCCAAGAGTCAGGTCCAGCAGGTTGAAAGGACTGTTGCTCTAGTGCAAGGTATACTTGGGAGAGGAGCCAAAACCACCACTCTAGACACTCTGCATCCTCCTGCCAGTGGCCAACCTGACATCTTGAGATGGGATGAAGTAAGTCACAAAGAAGTTGTCACCGAGGTCATAGACTGCAGCATCGAGGGAGTCATAGCTAGAGAATGAGCGCAGAGGAGGAGATATAGGTGGTGGGGAGTAGCTATTATTGTAAATGATGCCATTTTCGATGTTACCGTTAACGATTGTTCCATTTTAGGGATTGCTGATGGTTCCGTTGGTGTAATTTCCATTGAAGTTAGTTGCATTATCGACTGCACCATTGAGTATTATAGCCTGGTCGGTTGTGCCATCAAAGATCGTTCCTGTGGTGGTCGATCCATTGATAATAGTGTTATTGTTGATGATACCATCAGTCAACTGACCATTGTTGATGCTACTGTTGACAAGATTTCCAGATAAAAGACCCCCTGGAGTTGTACTTCCATCTATGATGCTACCTGTTGGGATGTAAGTGTCAACAAGATGACCGTTTATTATACTGGCATTGTTGATACTTCCATTGAACTGGCTACCCGTTGTGGTTGTTCCATTAATTATGCTGCCTGTTGGGATGTAAGTATCTACCAGATGACCGTTAATTATTGTGGCGTTGATTAGACTACCATTGACCTGACTTCCTGTGGTTGTTGTGCCATTAATTATTTTGCCGGAAGGAACAGAAGCATTGACAATGGATCCATTCAATATGACAGCATTCTAAAGCTAACCGTCAATGATGCCTCCTGCTGTCGTCAGGACATTCACAACATTACCACTTGTGACTGTACCGTTTTCAATGAAACCATCTATGATCTGAGCGTTACTCAAACTGCCATTTATCGCTCCGCCAGTTGTTGTTGTTCCGTTCAACACGCTACCAGTAGGTATACTGGCACTCTCCAACTCAGTATTTATAACCTTGCCGTCATTTATTGTTCCATTCAGTGCTCCACCCTGAGTTGTTCTAAAGTCGTTGAGGCTTCCATTGAGAAGGGTTCCATTTATGATTGTTCCCTCAACGACCTCAATGTTGTGTATAGAGCCGTTGAAGGGGGTGTGATTGATGACTGTGCCTGTGAGTGCAGTTCCGTTGACGAGTGTGGCGTTGAGATCTGGAGTGGTGCCTTGGAGGTAGGTGCCATCTGAGATGGTGCTATTGACTAGAGTTGCATTGACTAGCTATATACCTGGGAGCAGGATGGATCCATTGGTATTGTTGTTAGTGTTATTTCCTCCACTTGTGTTGTTTCCTCCATTTGTATTATTTCCAGATGTACCATTTCCTCCGTTTGTATTATTTCCCCCTGTGCCATTCCCATTGGTATTATTTCCGTTGGTGCTATTGCCATCAGTGCCATTCCCATTAGTACTGTTTCCTCCACTGGTATTATTCCCATTGGTATTATTCCCTCCTGTGCCATTCCCATTGGTATTATTCCCTCCTGTGTTATTCCCATTAGTGTTGTTTCCCCCGTTAGTGCTATTCCCCTGAGTATTGTTGCCATCTGTGCCATTGCCATTCGTATTGTTTCCTGTACCAGAACCACCATTCGTATTGTTGTTTGTTCCGTTTCCAGTATTATTTCCTCCGCTTGTATTGTTGCCTCCTGATGTGTTGTTTCCGTTTGTGCTGTTTCCATTTGTGTTGTTTCCGTCAGTTCCGTTTCCGGTATTGTTGCCTCCTGAAGTTCCGTTCCCGTTTGTGTTGTTTCCATCAGTTCCGTTTCCATTTGTGCTGTTGCCACTTCCGTTCGATCCACTAGGCACACACGTTCCTAAATTCAATTAATAGCCACTGACGCATTTCTTGCAAATCAAATATTTGATGTATCCTTCCTTCTGGGGTGCCTTCTCACAACTCAAGCAACTATCTTCACATAATAGACAAACGCCCATCCCTGACACAGAATTTGAAGGGCAACTTGTGCTGGCATTTTGTTTACCTCCAACACAAGCCCACTTTCCAAAAGAGAAAGATGATCCAGTGAGACAGTAGCAACCGTAAGTATAGTTGGTTGTCAGATAAGGACATGGCTTCTAGGTGAGGGCATAATCGAAGGTGGGATTCGATGAATTCCGTAAAATGTTGCCTTTTCCTGAAACTGAACCTGAAAAAGGGCTGAGCGTGCATCTACCTCTTGTTCCGTTTTGATAGGGATAGTATCCAATCGGACAGAGAGTGACACAGTCCCCGTTATGTTTGTATGTATAAGGAGGACAAGCAATCTAATCTAGAGAGTGCCCGAGGGCAGGATTGAGGACAGAATGCTCAGCTAACAGAATCTTCTGCTGGTCATAGATACGAAACACAGGCAAATAGCGATCGACCTCGATTACATAAGGGAACCGGATCAGGCTGTTACTCTTTTGCTGAGAAGTCAGAGTCAAGGGAGCTCCTGTTGTCTTATTGTAGATTCCTGATTTGTTGTAAGTAACTCTGTTAACAGGTACTGTTCGACTGATTGTGTTTTGAGGGTCAGAGATTGCGAGATTTCCATTATTGATGGCAAAGGTCCAGTTGTAAAGATTACTTTTCTTGACATTTACATTTGAGAGATCTATGTTCATCTGAGTCTCAATAAAATTCTGGTCAAGAGTTCTGTTCGTTTGCAACTCAGTCACATCGGCCCTCACTATAGTGTTCGGAGTTGCACTGTCAACTACAACTCCCTGCAACCGAACCATCCCCATATCGTCCATCACCACCACCGTCTCATAATAGTTTTGGCCTTGTAACTCAGCGTATATGCTGCCTTGATCGGTCAGTAGACTACCATTATTGACCTCCAGCCATTAGCATTGGGTGCCGTTAAGCAGTTAGGAGTAACAGTTGGCATGAGGTTTGTATATTTGTGTGGTTTAGTCGAATCTCTCGATACGCAGACTGCACATAGTGGGTTATAGGACAAGTCGGAAAAGTCCCATGGTGCTGAGGATGGTATCGTTGGGTGTGAGTCTGGGAACTTCCCTATCGCTTGTTCTTTTGAGGACGGCTGCGTGGATGGTTAGTAAGAGGAGAAGGTAGATAACTTTCTTCATATTTAATAATAATGCTAAGAAAAAACTGCGGCCTCCTGACTGAGAAAAAACATTCTTTGACCTTTGCGGAATGCCACAATAAGTAATAAATATTCAATTAAGGTATTGTCTATAATATCAACATATTCATATTGTTAATTAACGGATATGATGTCCAATCTCAAAAAGCCAGCTTATGCTCCCTTTGGTTTGTTGCTAACACTTCTGAAACTTCGGTACTGATCTAAAAATGAAGAATACCGTAATATATCATGTGACCTTTCTTATGTGAAATAAGCTTATTTGATTGTTGCTGAGAAAGAATGCTAAGCTTTTGGGAGAAGGATCGAAGGGATTGTGGATGTTATGTTTTTGAGAGTAGCCGGCTTAGATAAGCAATTGATATAAATTCCTCTGTTGTAGAATTAAAAATATCATTAAATTCCCCAGCCTCAACTGATGAACTCCCAAAGATAACCATACTCCACTCCCCGCTATTCTGTCTAGTGCCACTGCAGTCTTATCAGCACCACTATCAAGGCTGAAAAGTAGAATTCCGGCTTCCTCAAGAAACCCAATCTCCATCAGGACCTCTACGCCAGCCAATATCTTACCTAGAGCAAGGCTAGACCATCTTTAGCTGCCAAGAAAAGTCTTCGAAACCCCAGAAAAAGCGACATATCAAGCAAATCCGGCTTCAGGAACACTCAGGCGAGAAGCAGCATGGGAGACCCGACTGCAGCTCAGACTGAATTGTATACTTTACCCTCAAATTCAATGAACAAAGGATTTTCCAACTTCAAAGTATACCCTATGAGCCAGCAGAGCTCCAACATATTCAGGAGCTAGCCCGGGAAAGGTGTAGACTTCCCTTTTGGAAAATATAAGTTCGATATAGAAGAAAAATTTCCGAAGAAAACAGAAAACAATCAAACATATTTCAAATAACTCATAGAGAAGTCAGATTCTCTCTCCAAAGAATCTATCGACCTCCTTGCTTCCTTATAAGGACAAGTGTCTCCTCAATACTGTCCCCAAATTTCATAAGAAGCCACATTCACAGCCCTTGACCTTCCCAATTTTTTCTCGCACAAGGAGCTGAAGTCTTCGGAAAGAGATAGTTCAGTCTCTCTACAAGCTTCATCCACAATTATCAATTCAAAGAAGCACACTCGAAAGGAGTCAAGAATAGAGGATCTACATTTCAAGGATACTGAGTCTATTGGTAGTAGTGATACTCAAAAATCATCTGAGGTCATTTCGGAATGTTCCATTTCTGCTCGTTAGCACAACCTATCAAGCCTAGTAATGCTGAAGAAGGCCCGTGGCATGCGGCATACTGAATGCTATCAATTTTCAAAGTTCCGATAGTTGAGCTGATTTAATGTATTTATGTTTGTGTGCAGTTATATTGATAATATAATATCAAAAAATGGTCAGCCTTGGTGGTGGAAAAGGTCAATGTTCAGGCTAGGCTGATACTGCCCGCAAAACATCTGGTAGTTCCTCATTTGCTGCTCATAGTAGCCTGGAATAGGACTGTACATCATGCTAGCACCCATTGGGTAGTAGCAGTTAGCATAGGGGTTCATCATTTGCATCTGAGGAGCCATCATCGTAGGCATTGGTGGCATCACGTAAGGATTAGGAGTAGTCATCATAGGCTGGTTGGGTCCTCCGAATGAGTAGTAACTGTTGTAGAATGTTTCCTCAGGGTTTGTTTTGACTTTTTTGCGACTGATGGAGCCAATTATCTCAACAGAATCGTCATCATTTCTGCTGCCAGTTTCAGTAGAGCTAATGGTAAGCTCCTTGACAGGAGTAGGACCGAATTTTTTGGTGAGACTTATAATATCTCTGTTGAATTAGGAGCTGCGGATGTTGGCCTTGTGCTGATGTGAATGTATGTGCTTTGTAAATTTAAAGGTACATGAATATATTCTTGATAATTCTATCGGCAGACGTTGCAGTACATATTTTTGGAGCGAGGTTTTGGCACATACTGAATTATTGTAAAAATACCAGCTAGTCGTTATCTTCCTCTGCCTCACGAACCCGACGATCATGTTCCCTCAGAATTTATCTGGCGCTCTCGAGGTATTCGATCTGAATGAATGAACTGTTACCTTCTAGGAGGGAAGAATGAAGGCGGGAGTGGCGTGGAGACGGTCCTTGTTGAGCATGGGTCCTTCGAAGTTGGGACAGGTGGCTCTTATCTTTTTGTTCTTGTGCTGCTTTCCCCTGCACATCAAGGTGCTGGTCGATAGGTTGGGTCTTCGCTCCTTGTGGATCATTTTGAGAGTGAAAAGGTGATGCTAGCACTTGCACGATTGTTGATTTTAAGTGTTCTGCATGTAATAATAATTATTATGAAAATGGGCATCTCCACAAGTACCTTTTCCGTTTAAACGTCCTTTCCCTCCAAATATTCTCTGTACCTTTGCTCTCTTCCCATTTTGCCTGTCTCCAGTCTTCGAAAGCCAATAAATAAGGTTGATATATGCGTATCATTTTTCACAGTTTCAGAGTTGTTGTGTAGCATAACACATCCAGCTTCATATTCCTGCTTTTACTATAATTGCGAGGCAAACTAATAAACTGGGAGGTCAGTTGGTACCCCCTGGTTGATAAATACAGATGCTATTTTTAAATCATGATGATGATCGTAGTGAAAATTCAAATATTGATCATATCTGTGTCTATCAAATAGCTGTGACTGATTTGAATGTAGTGACAAATATAGTAATGAAGTATCGAAAAGCTTAGCAGAGTAAACTCGATGACTATGTTCATAAAAAAACAAAAGGTCGATCTCTATAACATTTCTCTAAGGTCTACCAGGAAACTCAGGACTAGGATTAAACTGTAGAACTCATCTCCTTTACAGGGGTAGAACCAAATGTAGTCAGAAGAAGCAAAAAGAAATAGTATAGAGTTGAGATATGCTGTACTCCTTTCCTTCTCATCGGACCCACAGACATTATTACTTACCAAACCGAGCTCTTCCCTTAATTTGAAAAACTTGAACAGTAATACAGTGCGCATAAAGCCCTGAATTTCATCCACAACAACATAGAAAAAAACCACATTTCAAACATTTCAAACCTGTAGCTTCTAATAGAAGATGATTAATTTTGGTCACTCATTCTGCCGAAGATCATCTCCTTTACCCTTGAGAATATTCAGGCCCTTTCTAGTAAAGTTAGGCTGCTTGTGGCTAGCTAAAGTCATACTGTTGATCTGTCGAGGAAGGACATTCTGCTTATTATGAGCTCGATGTTTTTGGGAATCATTCCTGAACAATTTTTTTAGAGCTAGCCTCACTTCGGCCATCTTTTTAACCAGAACGAACATGACAAAGATGGAGGGAGAAAAAATCGACTCAAGTTGTAAAAAATCAAATGCCTCATGTCTTACTTCAAAACTAGCATAACTCAAGAAGCAATCTGGAACGAATAAGTTCGATTCTGTCGATTCTGCTAAAAGTAAAGGAGGAACTTTGATGCTCCAACGTTGAAGCTCAGAAAGGTTAAGGTGGTCTCCTTTATGGAGGGGAGCATCAATGATTATTATTGCGATGCTGCCATCGTCAGTGAATCTGATAAGACTAAAATAGGAGTGAATGCTCTTAGGAATGGCTGCAGTTAGAGCGATATCCTATTTATGCTTTTTCCTTAAACAATCGTGGCGAAATTACTTTGTGAGGAGCTCAATTAAAATGAAGCTGTGACTGTACAATGTGCCAAAAAATACTCAGAAGGCCAGGGATAAGGTCTCTAATTCAATTTTTTAAGGGCTACGAGTGAGGAGGATTTCAAAGATTCACTGATTATCTTTGTCGACAGCAAGAACTATGACCCAGCCAACAAATATACAGGCTTTGTGAGTCAATACTCAAAAAAGGCTATCAAAAGGGAAGTCATGAAAGTCTGGAGAGGAGTCACCAGCATCAAGGACAGCATAGAGCAAGATATACCAGTTTTTATTGAGGGTCGATCGAGTATACATAGGGACTAAAGTCTGAGGTTCCTTGTGAATTGGCTGGCCTGCAGTCACGCCAAAAGAGATATGATATACCTTGCAAAGGACAAGAGACTAGCCATCGAACTACGATGCCT
>Ga0100385_1005244_pt1 | contig 10927 bp, 8 predicted proteins | sample CryGeymeta201509_FD_81543 | JGI IMG/M metagenome (GOLD analysis project Ga0100385, IMG submission 81543) | Groundwater microbial communities from Crystal Geyser aquifers in Utah, USA - Crystal Geyser metaG 2015-09 | ecosystem: Environmental > Aquatic > Deep subsurface > Groundwater | place: USA...
AAAATTTCAAAAAATTGCAGCATCTCCCCAAAGACAACGAAAAAACCTTGAAGATAAATTATCTGATCCAGGCTAGAGTGAGACCGCCACTTTTTATATTTTTCCTCAACTCCCGTGCCCTTTTCGAACCTCACTACTAACGATTCCTCTTACGCAACCTTGCCAAGTAGTTCAAGATGGACGGTGTTCCCTTGAGGCTGACTCTCCGCAGCACCAACAACGCCTAAAACAAAAAATCAAAGCCTCGCACCCGCAAGCAATCCTTGATGCGAGAGCGAATGTAATAGCTCAAGAAGAAGTATGGCAATTTTGGACTATGATCAAACATCGAAATAGCCGTGATTGTGCATCTTCTTCAACTGTCTGTTCTTTTGGGCCTTGGTGTACTGTATAAGGTCATATTTACTTTTTTGTATTGATGGTATTTGTATCGCTTGTTTTGACGGGCCTGGGAACTCATCAGATAGAGCTGCTGCAATTATTTGACGGTTTAAGGGAGAGCTTGATTATTTTCACGCATTTCTCTTAGCACTTTGTGCATGCTATCATATTGTTAGTATTTCTCCATGACGGCACTAATAGATTCGAGGGGCAATTGGGACACCAAAGCGATTTATTTCTTCTGATCGTATTTGATTTTGGTCTAACAATTCAGTTCTTCATCGAACATGGCGTTCAAAATCTTCTTTTAGGTGGTGAGATTTTTAAGTTGTTCGTCGGTCTCCTGATTCACTTTTGCCTGGAATTCTGCATATTTAAACATATACTAGATTTGAGTTTGTTATGCTAATCTTCAATACGTAGTTTGTAGTCCATGAGGGTGAAGGTGGGTTTGTTGGCAAGATACTACATTTATTTTTTAAACTCTTCATCTTGCTTCTTCTGGCTCTTGTTGCTGAGGTAGTCGTTGAGCAGACTCATTTGGTATCGTGGGGTTGTTAGCATAAGTGAGGATTTAAGGAGACGGGTCAGCATTTACTATTTATTATTTATGGCGAATTATCCTCAAGAAAATCAAATTGGATCCATCCCATCCAGCCATATTAGAGCCAACTGTAATAAATATTTGTGAATCTATTGAGTAACAATTGATTTTTCACCTCTCACCATTCTATAAATATATGCACTCCGATAACAATGGCAGAAAGGTGACGCACCACTTCTTCCTAGTGATCCCTATCATAATCATCACATCCTATCTCGTCTGGTCTACAAATGTCGACCTCTTGCAGCATAATCGTAACTTCTACCGTACTCTCAATTACCATATTCTCTAGCATGATATCATCGATGTTTATTGGTTCGGACAAGGAATGAACAACTATCCCATTAATTAGTATATGCAAATTTCAGAAGTGCAGACCTTTTTTAAGAGACTGCATTAAAAAATGGGCAATTTGGAGCTATTGACTTATGGAGAGGTCGATCAGGCAAAATTGAATGATACCGACCAAACCGTAGAATTGTATATGAGAAATGGCGATACTGCCACCTACGCCTGGAATCTAAGAGATGGCCCATTGCCAGGCTAGCCTTTTGCTTTTGACGATTTGAGCTAAATCAAAGCGATTCTGAACACAGTATAGGCATTATACTTCAACTTTAAGGATATCGATATTGGCAAAGGATACATCTGGGACCTGATTGTCAAAGTAGAGGTAAATGCTCTTCTATTCAGCCTTTTTCGGCCACTTCGGTATTTGTGCATCTGATCTCACACCAAAAGTTGAGTCTGGCAAGGGAGCATATCTTCCCCTTTATTGGAGGTTGTCTATTAGGATTGATGGTGCTTTATTAGTACTACAGCAAACCTGAAAGAAGGATGGAAAACGTGCTTTATTATTTTTTGAGTGTGTTCTTGGTGGCAACATCATGTTTGGCATTTTCGGAGCAAGTGCCATTCGAGACTATCTATATGTTGGATGGAGTTACTTGTTGTTCGGCTTGGCTGTGCTCCATCAAGTTTTATCTCAAGGACGATGATGACTACAACTTGAGTTTTCTTCTTGGTCAATGCTACGCCATGATCGGTCGGCTTTTCGCTTCTTTTGGCCCTCTTCTCATAGCCTTCGCACTCTTCGCCTACGTTATATTCAGTCGTTATTCGGGTCAATTCTCCTCATTTTGGCGTACCTTCCTCTCGCTCTTCTACATTTGCTACTACAACATGACCTATGAATCGACTATCGTCACAGGTCGTTCCAACCCGATCAGCATCATCTTTTTCATGACCTTCGTGACAGTCTTCACTATTTGCATCTATTCAGGTATGCTAGTTTCAGTCTTTTGTTCTTATGTCTGGCGTAAGCGTTAACTAATAATTCGACAAGACATATAGGACAATTTGCGAATCCAATGTTCAGCCTGTGATCATAAGTACAAATATGCAGATTGTAAAAAATTGCGTCCGAAGAGATCATTTAACTTATCGGAGTATCTCAGGATAGATTTTGATAATCCTGATGCCAAGGAGAAGTATATACGCATTATGATGAATCGAATTGATAGATTGAGGAGGAGTGTTGATCAGTTGATTGACGATAGTGTAAAAATAGCCGAATAAAAGGATTTGGCAGTGCACTATTGTAATGAACTGAGGGACGATTTATGGCGCAAAAATAAAACTATTAACAATTTGTTAGGATAAGAGTGAGCTCTTAACACCTGATCTTTAAAACTAATTACTATTCGAATTAATGATAATGATAAATACTCACAATCATCACAACTCCCGAATGACTAACTTTTCTTGAGGAGAGTCGAACACTTCGGAAATTAGGTTATCACGGCGTTAGGATAAAGGTTAAGGTGGGTAGTTGTACATTATTTAGAAGGTGCGCTTCTTGGGATCTTAAAACTCAATCTAGTCATTGAGTTAGACCCACTGGAAAAGGAGGTCCAGCTTTTAGTTGGGTGTGAAATTTCGCATAATGGTTGAACCGTCTGGACACCGAAAGCTGAACCTTATCAGTTATCCTTATGTCGGTTCTGCGGGTATTGAAGATCTTCTGGCCTATCTTTCAGCCTCCAATTCTTCCAATCTTCTTCTTTCTCTTCTTTCTTCCTATTCCCTTCTTTACTGCTCTTCCCTTTCTTTTTGCGCTTGATTCTCCATTTCTTTATATAGTCTATTTTGCTGCTGGATCTACTGAGAAACGTTCTGCACTTCAGACAAATTGACCTCCTCTTCCTCCTCTTATTCATAGTAGTACCCGAAGGCTCGATTAATGAAATTTCTGTATTTTATCAGAACGTTGCAGTCCCTTTTATAGAGGTTGCGACCTTAGTTGGCCCATCTGCTGAGCAAAGCTGAATCTATTTTGTCAAACTGGTTTGTACGGCCCACTTCAACGAGCTATTCAAACATGTTATGGCGAAGTGCAATCAAGAGGGGAGCTTAGATGTTGTTGATTTTAGATAGTTAAGAGTGACCTAGCACGTGACCAGTTAACCAGAAATTACGGGATAAAGTTTTTTGGAGATCTGCTTTTCCCATGAAAGATAATATGTGTGGGTGACTGTTGAGAGGGGAGATTAAGACCAGGACACTCTTGCTATTCAAATTTCTGGTCAATTTAAGCAGTGAAGGCATTGATCTCGATGTGTAAGTACTTGGTAATTTTCCTCGATACAATCTTTAAAAATCTGTTCCAAAATACTTCAATCTCAAGGTCGAAGGTACTAAGTAATAAGGAATTAAATACATATGCGAGTGAGCATTCCCAAGAGGCCCAGAACCAAAGCCTTAACAAACCCAAATACTGTGTCGATGATGCTCCATTAATTATTTTTTCTCTGGACGTATTCAACATATCTGCGGATTATCCGCTAATCTGCCTCTCGATTTGAACTGCGACTGCTTCTCACAGGGGTCGTAGGGTTAAATTTATTTTATACAGCTCTCTATCATCATTGTTTATTTACCTGCAGGCTGAAATCATGAGTTTGAAGGGCAAGTACAGCCTGCTAGAAATTTTACTAGTTGGTGGTTTACATGTATTTGAGGACCAATTCATAGTGCTCGGGTGGGAGTTCGGCCATAAATGCTATAGGTATATAGTATTATTATATCACCAGAAAGGTAGCGATATATTGTTATGATACCATGCCATCAAAATTTATCAGCAACTCTTTCATGTTCAATCTCAATCACTATTGAATAGCCAAGTAGTCTGTGTGATATTTTTGGTATTATAATAATAAGATTTGATGTTTGAGGTAGCCTATACGCTCTTCTTCTTTGTTCTCGTACTTGAAGTCGCACTCTTCCTCTTCCTTAATATGCCTACTCCTCGTGGATGGAAGTCAGTTGTCGTCAAGTTCCTCAACACCAACCCTACAGTCAAAACCATCCTCAGAGCTCAGGTTGGCTTTTGTGTGATAGCCGCACTCTTCCTGGTCAACTGCCAGAGTCAGGAGCGCCGCTACATGGCCGAGAAACACAGCGTCAGGGAGAAAGACAGCTATGCCTCGTGTATTTTTATCTTCATGTAGAGGTCAAATACAACTATTTGAGCTTTCAGGTGCTTAAGGTTCAGAGAAACAAGTACATAACTGCCATGGTAATTTATGCTTGCTTGGCGATCAACTGTTACGTATGGATTCTCAACGAGTTATACACAAGAAGAGAGAAATACTAAGAGAAGGTCAAGAACAGCCCAGCCAGCAGTCCTAACACTACAAACAAGGAGGCTGTCAAGGGGTGAGTGATTATCCATCATATCTACATCCATAATCATCTCTATCCATCTCTATTCAACTAACTCAGAATCGAACAATACCAAAGTCAATTAAAATTGATTTAGCCTACTTGAACAGAGCCTACACAGTTTATCGACATCCGTTGATTATTTTATCCTATCATCAAGGTCCAGAATAATATACAGGTTCAACCAGCACTGGGATAAATTAAGGAGGTTGTGGGTGGAAGATCGGAGATATAAAAGAATTCGTTAGTTTTGGGAGAATATATGCCATAATCAACATTACTATAATCATATTCAAATCATGGATGAACTACCTCTTCTTGTTGCTGGCATCGATAGCATGGTCATCTTGACCTGCCCGCCATCGCCCCTCATCCGTCCCCTCGAGGACCCCTTCGACTGCGATTGCGACTCGGAGTTCTGCCTCTAGAAAACAAAACATCTCAAAAAACATTCTCCAAAGTCGCACCAACGTAAGCGCAGTTTCCGCAAATCTCGTCGTGAGCAATGGGCATACTGAATCCTACTCTGAATCATAACTCCATGGTTCCTCCCCCTCCTGATAATGATTTTACTAACTCTTTCCATGATATTCCATCCCCCACTTATCAACTTTTCTTCAACAATATAATTCCAAGCTCTTTGTTAAATTCGAACAGCAAAACTGCTATTCACAGCTCAGCAGTTGGAATTGTTCTATGAGAGTATAATATTATTAAGTTATGTAAAAATCAGGGCAGTGTCAGTGCGGCAAACTCATCAAAATACCCAACAGCCAATGTCTATATCAATGCGGGCGTTGCAGTAGCAAGGGTGTCTTTCTGTGCCACATGATCCCAGATCAAGCAGATCCTGTCTTCATTCGTTGCAGGGAGTGCCATCAAGCATATACGTTATTCTAATGTCCTCAATGTTCAGGCACAGGTGCAATCAAATAATTTGCCTCAGGTCATGTCTATGGTTGTGTGTGTGGCTTCAATGCCAACTTTGTTAGTTGCAACATTTGCACAAGTTTGCTCTGTTTTCCTCCTAAGTTGAATTGTGAGGATAGCGTATTGGAATGTAAAAAATGCAGCAATCGTTTCAAATATAGAGTGTGTGGGGTGTGCGGTGAATGCAATTATATGTCGCCTGATCAAACGGCCAACGCGAAGGAATGTTACAATGAAAAATGCAAATTGTATAGTGAAAAAGTAGGGAAAAATATCAATCCTGCTCCTATTCCCGACAGCAACCCCTACTCGCTTCCTCAGAACATGGGAGGAAATTACCCCAGTATCAATAGTAACATGGTGGGAAACAGCGACCCCTATCCTTCAGTGATGCCTAGCTCGACAAAGGACACTAAATGTAAGGTATGTAGACAGGTCGATGCCACCATGCTAAACACAACTTGCTTCCATCTGTCAGTTTGTGAAAATTGCCAAAGACAGTTGAGTTTGGACGAATGTCCGATATGCAAAAAACAAGGTGTTTTTAAGCAAGTCCAATTCTGATTAAGTTGATGAGAGTGTGATATTAAAGGTTGTTATTAATTAGTCACTTTTTAAATAATTCAATGAAGTACTCAACGTCTCGATAGAAATTGTAGATGATGCATGAGGAGTTAGATCGATAGTTGGAGATGGCTGGCATGTCACAACGAAACAAAAGAAAAACCGATCGATAATAGTACCGTTTTAAATCAGAGTTGGATGATAATAAAAAATCGACTCTTTCTAACATTTCTAACAAACCTTCCGTCTATGACTATGAAGTCAGAGATGGAGAAATAAAAAGCAAAAAAAATTAGATTGGTGATTTGGAAAGGAAACTCAAGTAGTTAGAGATGAAGATGGATAATTTTTCTGTTTCTTCCGGGTAGGAATTGGAGTAGGAACGAATGCCTGTCAAGGTAGTCAAGGAAAGGCTAGAATTCAAAGCTAAAATAGAAACAAATCCCAATGAAGATACTGCTAGATTTTTGTTGGGAGCAGAAGAAAAAGACAAAGAAAAGAATGACAGGAAATTTGTGCTTGACTATCCGTCCTTGCCCGATGAGAGTGCCGAGGAGGAGGATAGTGAAGATTACTTTTAGATTCAGCAAGCTATCCAAAAACGAAAAAATGAGTAAAAAATGGCCAGGAGTAGGGAGAGATAATCACTGAAAGTCAAAAAATAATTCAGAGAGTCTAGGGAGAAAGTTGAGGTCGCTCCCAGGCCTAAAATAGCAGACAGAAAGATGACAACATAGACAGAAAGTCATCTTCGTCCCAAATACTCAAGATAAAAATCAGCAAGAAGCACCAAAAGTATCGACAAGAAGCCACAACAAAACAAAAATAAATAATCAGTCCTTTCCCGTAAATCAGTAGACAAGAACAAACAACCTCAGTCGAGAGGCAAAAGATCGGACTCTCTAACTCGATCGATCACTAGAAATGCTTCTAGGGGCAGTCTTAACCGTTCGATGGACCGTTCAGATGGAGGTGAATAAATCACTCGAGGTTAGGAAATATAAATTGCAAAATAGGCCAAAAGGGTCAACAACCTGTAGAGAGAGTTGGCTCACTACAAGCGTTTGGCCAAGAAGTACAAGGAGGAGGTGGATGACTACAAAATAATGTAGATCGAATACCGATAATTAAAGAAGAACTTCACCAAAAGCGAGACAATTCGCAACCAACAAAAGAAGATAATCGAATCTCTGAAATCCAAAATGAGTCGCTGATCATAATTGATATATTATTTTTTATCTAATAACAAATGAAAATCAGATGTAATCAGAGGTCACTCCTTTGAGTGTATACCTATATGACACATCTTCAACTGAATCTAATCTTTTGTATTGCAACTGTAACTCTGTGAATTTTTACTACCATTCTTTGGATTATTTTTGGAGTTGTTTCAGCTGTTTTTATAATTGTCGGTTCCTCTCTTTCTAAAAGTTGATAGTGGAGGTATAGTACTCCTTCATCTCGCTCTCCAGCTATGCTCGAGATGTCTTAGTGATGGTATATTGCAGCTAGCGGTTGATTTTGACTAAATTATTGTTTCTTTCTTATAATTCAGAATTTAGATTGCGATAGTATGAAACCTTCTCATTGTAGAAATGTTCGAGATGACGGATCGACATCGAGGAGGTTTAGGAAGGATAGTTTTGATGTGAGTACTCGGATTTCAAGGTAGCAATGTTGGTGTGCCTAGATTGAGCCAGTTATGATGGATTACTCAAGAATTTTTATTGACTCCTCACCCTCCTAACAGTATCTTCCTCCATTACTTCAGCCAATTGACTTAACCTCAACCTCAACTCCTCATTTCTGGGAGAATGACTTCTCTGACTGCTGAGATTTCCTCTCAAGCTTTAATTTTAATTTTTCAGTTGATAGATCAATCTATTTTAGAAGGTTCTGCCTGCCCCTTGAGGTAGGTTATCAAACAATCTTTTAGCATATGGAGAATTCAACATATTTTTTTCGTAGAGGGTCACTTTATTTTTGAGCTAGTTGATGGTATGTTAGCAATTGACATGTTTTGCAAATTTCCGTTTGAGTGCCTAATTTTCAGGTTCAATTTTGACCAAACGATCTTTATAATTTTTGAGGGTTGTCTCTAGTTCTTTGCATTTTTGGCTAATAGTGTGCATATCTGTATTTTTCTTCTCCAGTTGATCATTGTGTTTCCTTTCAAGCTATTATAGATTTTTGCTTGATTGGACTTTATATATTTTTAGTTGATTGTGCTCTCTTGACATGGAGTCCAATTCAGCTTGCAATGTTCTTGTAAATTCATGATAGTCCTGTTGCTCATGTCTTAAGACCTCGTCCTCCTTTTTTAGATCTTCCAAAAATTGCTAGCTATTTATCAACTTTGAAGCCATGCTTTCTAACTCTCTCTCCAGGAGTGCATATCGCTGCTCCACTCTCTCTATTTCCAGGTCCGCTTCTTCAGCCTTATGTTGGTAGTTGCTCACCTAGTTTTCCAATTAGTTGTATCTTTGCTGTTCTTTCTCTAGCTGAATTTCAGCTTAGAGGACACGTTCATGCCCATGCTAAATTTCAGTATTGAGGCGTTCTATTTATGATTGGTAGGAGCGCAGAGTGCTGGTGAGATGCTAGACCTGCTCCTCTAAAGCTTAGACTTGAGGATTGTACCCTTCTTGCTATCTGAGCCTTTTTTCAACCTATCTCAACTGAAAATCTAACTAAGACAGCTCATTATTTTTCTTGATAATGATCTCTTTGAATTTTTAATTTTATCGGGTAAGGAACTCATACTATCCAGAGTGCTCCTCTTTCTGCAAAAGCAGTTCTCGCATTTCATTCAATTCACTATTCTTTTTGATAATGCCCTCCTTGATGAAGTGATAATCTGCCAATTGATCCTCATACTCAGTCAGTTGTCTCTTTAAATTCTGAAGTTATTGCTTCCTGCGTTGAGAGGTGTGCTCGGCCTATTCCAGCATTTACCTCAACTATTCCATCCTTTGGTTCTGGATTGTAATTTAGCGCTACTTGTCAAAAAGGTGTTTTCGCAAATTATCAAGTTCCTTTTTTGATTCATCTTTTTCGGCTTTCTATATTGATCGCTATGCCGGGGGATTGATAGCCGAGGAAGTCGTGCTGTGGTGGACAGGTGGTAAAGTGGCATGGCTGTGATGAGGTGAACCTTTTTTTCGTTCTGCCTAAACAAGTTCATCTCGTAAATTGCGAAGAAGTGAATCTTTTTTGATCAGGTCGCTTTCGAGGGTGCCATTTTTTTATTGAAGTATTTTGATGATATGCTATTTTTCTGCAATTGAAGAGTTGAGTTTTTAAGCCAATTAGTTGAATTTTATCGAGCATAGTTTTAACTCCTGCTAATGGGCTTCGTCTCTTGCTGTCATTTAGGCCATCAACCTGCCTGACTGGATCTCCAACTCCATAACTCTAGTGTTATCAATCGACAAGGCTCGTGACTGTGCCAATTGCGAGTGGTCAACTCTCAGCGTCGATTATTTATTTTTAAGCTAACTGATCTGCATATCTTTCTGTTCCAATTCCATTTTCAACATGGCAATACTATCCTCCAGAGCCTGTACTTCCTTTTAATATTACTGACACAGTCCTGCTTTCTATGCTAATTGCTGATTTTCCTTCTGCAGCAACCCAATCAACATCCCACGTTCTTCCAACTGTTTCTTAATACTATCATTATTTGAGGTTTTATCTGAGGTTTGTTATTGTAGCCGAGCTATTGTTTGTTTGAGAGTTTTGGTTTATTCTATTTTTTTCTCATACTCGGTGATCAACTTATCGCAGGATTGCTTGAGGTTGGTGTTTTAGGATTCGAGGTGGGTTATGTATTTGCGGGCTGATTCGAGATCAGTCTTATGCTGTGCTATTGTGGATTATAACTGCTTTGTTAATTATTCGTAGTGGTGGTCTCGCAATAGTTGGACTTAGTTTGCTGGTTGGCTGTTGAATTGTCGGGCTGGAGGAATGTGTGATTGATGGACTATGCTCTTGACAACCCCTTCTCCTCTCATCATTGAACCGATCTAAATGTTTACCTTAGGCCCACCTGCAGCCTTCTCTGCACTTTTAAATCTCTCTGTTGTGGCATGGCTGTGATAAACATGTGAATTTTGAGGAGATGTGGCCGAGCCATGCGGCATCATGACTAAAGTTTTCTGACTTGGCGCATAGGATTGTTGGGTGACTTGCGGGTATCCTTCTAACTGTCGTAGGCCCAATTGTTGCTGAGGTTGTTGTGGTTGCAATCTGATGTGTTAATTCGTGCGAGGTTGTGGCGGCAGAGGAGGAAAGTTCAGTTGTCGGATCGGTGTTTCCTGATGGCTGTTGGCTACTTAGAACAGTCTCAGACTTTTTTCTTCATATTCACTTTATTAGATCTTGGGCGGCTACTCCCCCAACGGTCCAAGTATAGTTTGACTGTACTAATATTTGGATGGTCCTCGTCCACTACCTTCCTCTTCGTGCTGATGTCTACTACTAAACTCCTGGCTGGGTTGACCGGATGATCCTCTAGCTCTCAATGGCAGTTCCTGCGACCCAAAGATAAAATTGTTATTTTTTTCGAGATGGTTATCCTCCCTAACGAGATGCCCTTGCTATGAATCGAAATTCATTTATTCGAAAGCTTGATTCCAGGTTTCTGAAACTTTCATAGGAATGATTACAACTAGTTATTACAACTACTATATACAATAAAATATACGAAGATAATTATATCATTCG
>Ga0100385_1005247_pt1 | contig 10922 bp, 8 predicted proteins | sample CryGeymeta201509_FD_81543 | JGI IMG/M metagenome (GOLD analysis project Ga0100385, IMG submission 81543) | Groundwater microbial communities from Crystal Geyser aquifers in Utah, USA - Crystal Geyser metaG 2015-09 | ecosystem: Environmental > Aquatic > Deep subsurface > Groundwater | place: USA...
ATGACACTTACAAATGAATGCTGCCGTTAAGGTAACCTTTGACTACAGCCTTGAAGGCTAGCCAGTAGAAGATACGGAAGATGTATAGGATGGTTCTGAATTTAGTGAGGAGTGACATATGGATGAAGATTATATTGATAGCTTTAGTTATATCAAATTTTATACTCATTCTTTACGGCTTTACTTGTAGTAAGATACCATCTGGGTCTCCATGAATTGGATCAAAAAATCGTCTATCTCCTCATCTATTTTCCCAGTCTGAACAAAAGTCTTCAGCCTTTTGACATACTCAAATAATTTTGTTGTCGTTCTTTCAGCTAATGGCTTGTCACTCAGCTTATTCAGAGGTTTTTCCTTCTAATCACTGCCACCAAATGGCTTCCAGTGAGATTTTGATTTTTTGTCCTTGAATATTTTCTTATAATTATGCTTGATTCTCTTTTCAAAATCCTCAATCTCGTTTTCGTCCTTTTTGTGATCATCATCCTCAAGATAAATCTTTACAAATTAGTTGGAAGGTAGTTTCTGATCGTTGAAACTATTCTAATCCTCGTCGTCCTCAGGATCTTTGTTTTCGATATGTCCAACAAGTATGGGCAAAGGCGAGCTGAGGAAGGGCTAGAAGAAGGGAGAATAGAAGTAAATAATGGGGAAAATCCAGTTGAAGGGGTATATGATGTTTCTAATGATTTCAAAGGCTCTGTTCAACTTCTTTCTGTTCCTGCAGACTATTATTATACTGTGTTATGTCAAGATGTAATGTAACAATTTGAATATTTTTTCGAGGCTGAATTTCTGAATGAGATGCTCCACGTTTAGCAGTTGATCAGAAATATAGCTATTTTTGTTGGTGTATACTAACTTGAGCCCACAAATGTTGGCCTTTAGTTCTAAATTGATAGGGTAATTTTTGATGACTAACTTGCGCTCAAGGCTTCTATTTGTTATGTGAGTGATTGTTTGCTCAATTATTTCTAATTTTTCAGACTTCTTGATTGAATTTTTCTGCATGTTAAGCATTTTGAATTTCACCTATTCTAAATCTCAACAAAAATACGTTGTACTATTCGATTGAGGTCCTTGAAAAAATTGGGAAAAGGAACATGACTGAGGAAGCCATAGGCCAACTCTGTCTAATAGGACTGATTTTCATGCTGAACGATCTAAGGAATCACAATTCCATAGACATATCTTTTTCTCATTAAATTGGTCTATCTTTAAAAGCTGTTTAACCTTCCCTTCTCACCTTCGTTGCTTTAGTTGAGATTATCAAATACAAATTGGAACTCTTCAGAAGGGGTACCAAACATGATCTAATTCTTTCTACTGTCGAATTCGTCATCGTCAATTTCAAAAAGCTGATCGTTGACAAACACATATCGATAGATGATGTCGAACATGCTCCTTAAATTGATGTATTTTACCATTGGGTGCATCAGGCGGACTGGATCGAAATGGTCAATGCTGCTGTTCTTCTCAATTATAAAGCAACCTTCTATTAATTAGCAAAGTTTTTTGTCAAGCTCAGGAGGCTTCATCTGATCCTTGGCAAAAAAATCGAACTATTCAGCTGTAGCTTTTCTTACCATTTCCTTTGTTTCTGCTCTTAGTTAATTATTGGCCTTCCTATCCTCTTGAGATTTATTTCTCTTCATGGTCAGCTCAGTTTCTCCTTTCTCGGGAGATACAGTAGGAGATGCTTCTGTCGTTACAAGTGGTGTTTAAAAGTCAAGCAATTATGTGTCTGTATGTATCAGTTTGTGGTGATACTATGCATGTTGCTAGTGCTCTCCCAAAATATGATCCATGTTCTTCTCTTTCTTGGTGGCTTCCAAAAGGTCGTTATACTTTTACAGCAAAGTGGCGTAGAGTTCTTGCCACTTGTCTCTGTCGGCCTTAAGATACTCGTTCTGCATGCACAAGCTTTTTATGATGTCCTCTTTTTACATCACAATATTAATATAGATCAAATATCATAGCAACTATCATAGTAGTAAGGAAATGCAGGTAGGAAGTTGAAGGGACAAATAGCAGTGTTGCTATTAGGATAGTTTCTTTCAATTGTTCTGGTTGTGCAGTTTTATTTGTCAACAAAGTCTTAAGCAAATGAACTTAATTCACACATATAGATTGAGTATGTTTCAGAGCCTATTGAACTACAATATTCTCTAATGTTAATGAATGAAATGAGCAAGGTGCGAATATCTTCACACAAGAATAGATGAGCTCGCGCACATATCATTCATTAATTCTTTCATAAAATATATGAGTAGTTATAATAGAGTGGGAACCCCATGTTAGATAATGCTAGTGTTGTATAAGTAAGTCTATGAACTAGTCAAAGTATTCCTTCGGGAAACACAAAGTCTTTTATTCGAAGAACTTTTGTTTTTAATCCAAGTTTAGACCAGTTTAACTGGCCGTGTGTCTGGCGTCCTATCCCGGAATGCCAACACATTTTTAATTAAACAAAAAAAATATGATTGTGGGAGATGAACCTCGACTGCCTTGTTGGATGGCGTGCAGCAAACCTTGATTTATGTAAATAATATCATAGCTATAATAGAGTATAGAACCCAAAATAACATCAACTCTGATGTTTTTAACTTGTTGGGCTATATTGCAAACATTACGCTCAATTTTCCATTATTTAATGATTAATTTAATATGTCTAGCCAGCTAATCCGGCTGTGCATGACATTAATGTTATGCAAACTTGCTATAAGCAAAAGAAAATTTACTATATATTGCAGGATTGATATCGGGATCTGGTTGGACCACCAAGAACTTTGCTTACTTTGCTGACCACCTTTCTAAATATTGCTTTAAGCTAAATGACTAACCTATTTGCCTTCAAAACAATGAATGTGTAGTCTTCTCAAAGATTTTTTAATATTTAATTATGCTGAGTTATAAGAGAGTGTGAATCCTTTGGTGCCTGTTGTTCGTTTATATTTATTAAAGCTAAATGAAGATAACTCAGCTCTTATTCAGGCTCAGTATTTAACTTCTTTAACCAAGTTTAGACCAGTTTAACTGGCCGTGTGCTTGGCATCCTATTCCGGAATGCCAACACATTTTTAATTAAACAAAAAAAATACCATTGTACATATCAATTCATCAGTCACCCATCCTGACTGCATACATACCCCACCTTCTTCCATCCTGACTTACAGCTCTCGCATATCCGATTGACGTATAGCACACAATTAGGGTCTATCCCGTAGATGGGATATACGCACACTCTTCCCTATAAAACTGTTCCTTCAATGCATTGGTCGCAGCTGTTGGTTGTGAAGTTGAATGTATGGCAGTTTGGATCTAAAGGATTGCAAAGGAAAGGAGGAGTAACTCCAGGGTGATTTTATTTCAAAACATAACCATTTTTGCACTGTATGCACTCGATTTTCGGATTGTATTTGAGACAATTATCGAGAATGAGTTGCTAAAGGACACATTTTGTCTGATCGTTGGGAAAGACAGCATATCCTTGGTAACAAGTTGTACATACTATTGAGTTTTTATCCTAGAAAGTCTGACAATTGGGATCTTTTTATACACATAGGCTATCGACCATAGCGTATCCCCACTGACAAGATAAGCATTTTTTAGCATTGAAATCCATGTTGAGACATCCAGGAGGAGTCAACTAAATAGATGAAGATTGATTGCCTCCAGTGGTATTATTACTATTACTTGGTCCTGAACTAGGAGGACTGGTAGCAGTTTTTACAATACATTTTCCATCCTGAAGCTAGTATCCCGAGTAGCAACTGAGACAATTTCCATTATTCTGATTGTAGGTGACACATTGTTGATCAACCATAACACAGGTAAGCATTTCAGCATTAAAGTAATATCCTTGATAGCATTTCACGCATCCTGAAGGTTTTCCCTTGATTTCACACTTTGGATCATCTCCGTTGACAATTGAGCATGTTTTGCTTTCCGTAGAAAGCATGAAACCATAATAGCAACTGATACAGACTCCTGTGGTTCTGTTATACTTCTAACAATTTTCATCAATGCCTTGACATTTTCCAGCCCTGTCCACATACATCCGAGACACACATTGTACGCATTTGTCACTATTGTTGTCCAACTGAAGACAATAACTATTGCTGAGGATCTTTCTGATGCAACTTACCACCGGCTTGCTTCCATTTATTACATCAGTTGTCAAAGGAACCTGATTGTAGTTAGTGTTGCATTCGATACATTGACCATGCTAGTTGCTGACTTTGCATGATTCAACCAGCACATCAAAGGGTGCATAAAGGCTGTTAAAGGGAACAATTGTGCAATCTCCATTGTTGGTTAGTTGATAACCTCCGTAGCAAGAAGTGCATTCTCCACTGTTAGCATCATAGGTCTGACAGAAAGGTGAGACTGGGATGCAGTTGAATTGAAAATCAAAATAATATCTTTAGGCACAAGCTTTGCATATTCCATACTGATATTCCTTACAGTTGGCATCACGAGTCTCAGGTACACATTCTCCTAGCTGTCCAAATTGGAAAGAACGCAAGCAAGCCAGACAGAGCCCTTATGAATCAAATATCTGACAATTTTTATCCACACAGGTCGATCCTTTCATCAACCCGTTGGGACTACATTGAGTGCATTGATAATTTATACGATCGACTTGATTACAGAAAGGAGGCAATCTTTGACACTTTCCTACAGCATCCGAAAAGAAGCCATCAACACAGGTGCTACAGCGACTAAAGTTTGACTGACTAACCATCTTGCAATTTGGAAGATGGTCAATGAACAAGCATTGAAAGCCAGAAGTGAGAGTATACTGGGCCTGACATTCCACACATCTACCAGCCAAATCAGCGCGAATGCAATTTGAAGGTAGAGGTATGCAGATCTGTCCTTGACTGTTGAAGTAATAGAAAGGTTTACACAAGGCACATAATCCAGTGTGGTTATCGAAGGAAAGGCAATTTACATCCTCAACACCACAAAAGCCATTGTTTTTCAGATAGTACCCTTTGAGACATTCCACACAGTCTCCCAAAGGTCCTGATCTCTTGCAATTAGGATCAACATAGCGACATACACCTCCAGGACTGAGCATGTAATTAATTACACAAAGCTGGCAGTAGCCAGTGATGGGATTGATTGTCTGACAGTTTGGATCCTAACATTTGCCTCTGATTAATTTGAAAGAATCCTGGCATTTAGTGCAGCCATCTGAGTAATTTAGGCAGAAAGGTGGATAGGGAAGGCACTGACCTTGTTTAAGGTATAGCATCTCCTTGCATGACAAGCATACTCCATTAGCTGATATGTTTGCACATAATCTGTTGATTATTGATCCGCACTGCCCTTTTTGATCAGGCAGGTATCCATCCTTGCAAATAAGACAACTTTTAAAGCCAAAATCAACTGACAAACAATTATTGAAAGTTTTTCCTGTCAAAACTAGACAACTAACTTGGTTGTCTTTCAAGTACTGAACATTTGAACAGTCACTATCATTAAAGCTAAGGAGCTTAATGATTTACTTGAGAGGAATACAAGAGCCGAAGTATCCACCATAGCCCATTTTGCACTATTGACAGGTGATGTTGCTATCTTTTCGAGCCATGTAGCAATTTGCTGCAGCTTTGTTGTCTTTTGGTACACAAATAAAGCCAAGGAGAGTGTAATTTACTTTGCATTGACCACATATCCCCGTATCAGAGTTCATAGTTATACACTAAGTACTTGAGTCAGCGCACCTGCCATTTCTCAGTATATAGCCATCGTAACAATCGATGCACTATCCCTTGCTGGAAATGTTTTTACAATTTAAAAATTCAAGAGTACATGCTTTTGTATCATTATTAAAGTAACTCCCTTGAAGACAAACTAAGCAACCATTATTTTCATAAAGAAGGCATCCGTCGAACATCTTTGTACAAAAGTTTACTGACTGTTTAAAGGTAGGTTGGCATTGCAGACAATCTAAGGTCTGATCATAGAGGGCACAGTTTTGGATTGAGCTATCCTGAATGCATATGTTGTAGGTTGTCACAAGTTCAAAACCTGATTTGCAGGATAAACATGCATAGTCTCCTTGAAATAGATCTCGACAAGTTTCGCAGTTGGCTTCACAAGCTGCAGTCAATGAGAACAGAGAAGATAAGAGAAAAAGGACTAACATTTAGAATTGTTATTATTATATCAGTCAACCTATGTTTAGAACATTAATTCTTGGGAGATAAATAAATTTCGGCTGCTTTTAATGAGGAAGAACATTTAATGAATTCTTAGGAAAATGATATTTGATATGAAGAGATAGGATATGATTTATGAGGAGTGGGCGAGAACAAAGTTATCTGGGCGATTGGTCTAGTGGTATGATTCTTGCTTCGGGTGCAAGAGGTCCCGGGTTCAATTCCCGGATCGCCCCTATTTTTGTCCTCAATATTCTCTGATCCTTCTGTCTTCACCCCTCCTCGCCCGTATTGATTCAAATATTCTTTCTTCAATTCATCTTGACTTTCCTCCATTATGGCTTCTATTGTTATAAATTCATATAACAACACTTATGCATTCTATAACCCTCGACTCCACCGATGCAGAAGAGATAATTAAGCTGAGGGTCGATCTAGCTCGCAGCAAGAAAAAACTTGCTAAATACTAAGAATTTGTGGCGAAAATGGATCAATTCGATCAGCAAATTAATTCTCTCCTTCAGCGTTTCAACTCTCGATAGAATCTCATCCATGAACTTTGTAGTCAGGTGGGAATTTAAATGCAAACTCAAAAGCTTATTTGGAAAGAGCCTCAAGGGAAAAATAGGTGGGAGAACAGCGAGCATATCCTCAATATGATCTATAAACATGAATAATTAGGAAAATGCCTCGATAAGGAAGACATCCTTCTCAAAAACATAAGTAAAGCAATAGTGGAGCTAGCCAAAAAGGAAAAGGCAAATGCTGATAGATACAATGACCTAGAGAAAGAACACAAATAATGCAGTAGTAAAATCAACGGAGTCATCAAACAACTATAGAAAATGAAAAACTTGGAGAAGGAACTCAAGCTGAAAGAGCTTTAAATAATAGAACTAGAGAAGAGCCGAGAAGATCACAATCTCCATGCTGGTGATCTGGCAAGTAGAATTGAGAACCAAAGTATCAGAATCAGATAATTGGAAAACGAAGTTGAAGAAAAGCAAAGGTAGATCAGCAGAGGGCAAGAAAGATAGGCCGAAGAAGAAATGCTAAGCTTTCAGAAGTAGAGAGCTCTTGAAAAGTGTCACAACCTTATTGATATGCTATCAATAGGATAGGAGGACTACCTGAATCACTATTTCAAGAGTAATGGATTATCTTTGGAGGCTCAAAAGCCTTACAAGAATAAATACTCAATGGTCTTTGATTGATTTTTTGCCACTTGATTTGATAACAACTCTTTCGTTAATTGTCTCCTGCTTTGAAACAGAAATAATCAGATTGGCCATTATAAATCGTAAAAATATTGGAGTCTGTATAATCAAATAAAGTCAATGAGCTCAAATAAAGGTTTCACAAACAGTGTTCTCGGAAGTGTCGGATTCTCTTCAAAAGGTCCCGTGGCTGGTTCTTTCGCCTCCTCTGTTCAATCCCATGTTTATGGTGGAAAAGTCTCATCAGGCTCATTCTTCTCGGGTTGTCAAAGCAAAGCCATGCGCAAATGATCCCATACTTTATCATCTTTAAAATCTTATGAGTGACTCGTTTCACAAATTCTTATCTTTCTTTGTGAATTATTGACGACTTTCTGTTTTGACTATTTCGGAGACAATTTCATCGCATACCTCTGAAAAATAGAAATACAAAAGTCAGCGAATTCATGAAAAGCTGTTGATAATTTCTATCATGGAAGACGATTGGGACTCTATCGAAACCACTAAACACTCTCTAACTCATTAACTCAATTTCAAAGATCATTCCAATGACGACCTCCATCCCAACTATGTGGTAGTCAAGTAAAACGCCAAGTTCTGTGGGTGGCAAACCTTCCTCTATCTCACCAGTACATTATAGCCTACCTAGTTGCTTACTTCCTATCTTTAGCAATTTTCTACCTCTTAGTCGCATTTTCAAAGCATGAACCCATATAATGCCAGCTCACCTGTTCTCCAGATTTGATGCAATGTCAGTGTCAACTCAGCCAAGCCTTATGGAAAGGTCCAACCAGTGCTTAGCTATCCTGGGATCATCCTTCTCTGAAACAGGATATCATCATTTTAGGGGACTTAATTAGTGGAGTGCTTTTAGAGCAAAATAATACAAGCTATTTGGTATCAGTTGAACCCGAACTCGAGGAAAGCTGCTTCCCAACTGCCTGTCAGATCTTTGTCGGCTTCATTGATCAGCAACTTGCTCAGGATAGTCTCTTTACAATCACATGTACTCATATTAATATAAAGTCCAAATAAACTCTCCATTCAATAGTGATGCAGTAATCAAAGGGTTTTTCTATGAAAGTAGTCAAAGCCATCCCCAGCTTTCCACGAAAAGTCAACTTGCTGTCAACTTAATATTTGCTATTTTAGTAGGAGTTTACTCTATGCTCAGAAAAAGTATATCTCTTGATCTGGGGATCAAACAAAGCTAAGACTTGAACAAAAAACAATCAAAACATCTCCAATAGTACGAAGATATTCCAAGTTAAGTAGAAGAGATAAACAGACAGTTAAAATACAAGTATTAGCTAGCTCTCAAAACATATCTCAAAGCAAGTCAGAGGAAGAACGAGACTGAAAGCGAGTATTCATAAAGCGATGACGAAATGTCTCTTGAGTAATGATTATACCATTATCATATAACTATCATTATATCATCGGACCTGCAATAAATTTCTGATAAAGCTGCTTCTCAATGGTTTCCCTATAGATGAGAATATCGTAATCTGACTGGACTATTGTGGAAAGATTAGGAAATTTGCACTTGAAAGCTTCATTCATCCAGCATAGTTTGTTTTAACCTTTGATAGCATAAAAAATACTGAGATTTAACTTTGTTAGTTTGGGGAAGTTTACCCTGAAAAGATTGCTGATCTAAGATATGCAATTTGCGGAGAGATTTATGTACTCTATCTCAGGAAAATAACATTTGTGAAGGAAACGTAAGGTCGTTAGCTAGTTGCCCTCAGGATATTAAAATACGTACTCAGTGATAAAACCTTAAGTGAGATGAATTTTTTGAAGCATTGATGTTAGACGATTGAAATCCTATTATTGCCAAGGTAAAGATGGGTCAACCTCGTAAAGACACACTCCTACAAAGGTACTATCCCCTCGACATTATTGCTATCTAAATACAAACACTCAAGCTAGGCCCACCTAGATCTCCTCATGCATGCCAGATTTGATATTTAGTTTCCCCCTACATTTGCATAGATATACGGACATACTGGCCCAACTTGAGCTATCTGAGCTTGAAAAGGCCGCAACTCACCAACGGATCTATCTCGACGATGTGATTTCCCTCTTTTTTATTTGAGAAGTACGTACGTCCAATACGACTAATTATGGCAGATGAGCTCTGGCAAAAACCTCCAAAGAAGATATCATATTCGTGGCAAGGCTTAAGTACCGTAATCTAGTGAGTCTCAATCTGCTCAACAGGGTGAGGTCTTCTATGAAATTTTATCCTTCCTTTAGTTATGCCTTACCTAGATCTATTTATTCGCAATTCTCAGTCGAAGTCTTTTGCAGAAATTCAAGACTGTAAATCATGCTTCGGCCTTTCTTACTAACAGTGTACGTTTGTAGATATTAGCAGGTCTGGAGGCTGACTACATACTCTTATATAATACTAGTATATCGGACAGAGTATGAAGGTCTTTTATAATTCCACTGTTTTGATGGATCAAGGTAGATTACTTACCAGTATTTTAAATTCTTATGTCAATATTGTCGAGCGAGTCAGGCAAAAAAAATCGCATCATTTTTGGCTACTAAAAGCCAAAAACATATCTAAACCTCATCTAAAAAGTTGGGACTGAGGGCAAGTACCAAAAACAAATGCTGATCGTGTTCAGTCTCAATTGGTTTATTACTGGAGCCATCCTCCTCAGCAATATCTTCCTATTCAGAAACAGACTCTATGACTGTCAACAAAAAGGGCTGCTCCTGTCAGATCAATAATGCCAAAACTACATATGCTCTCTCCCTGAAAGTGAGTGGAACGAGTATTTTGCACCAGGTCATAATGACTTCAAAAACATAGCAACTCTCAATAACTATTAATGCGAAGATTCTCTACCCAGCATCATAGCCAGTGCCTGCACATATGTCGGAGCTGCTCTTGGCTTCCTTGTGGTAACTTTCCTTGCTGATAACTACGGAAGAAAATTGTCTTTGCTGATTTCATGGGGAGTTTGCACTGTAGGATGTCTGGTGGTAGTTTTTGATTCTAACATATACATTGTTGCCGTAGGGCTATTTCTCAGCGGTTTTGGGAGTGATTCATCAAATAACTTAACCTTCTTGTTTTTTTGTTAGACTCTAAGCAACGAAACAAGACAACAATATTCAATAATCGTCCAGATTTTTTTCACTTTGGGAGCCTTAGTCGGCACAACTTCTTTCTATCTGATCAATGACTGGAGAATCGTATGGAGTGTTCTGGTAGTCTTTCCTGCATTGATATACTTTTTCCTTATTTTTTGCTACATCGAGTAAACCCCTCACTTTTTGCTCAAAAAAGGCAGCAAGTATGCTTTGGGTGCTCTCAACAGAATCGGAATGATCAACCTCGACAGAAGATAGACTTTAGAGGAGTAGGATATTTAAAATGTTATTGATTAACAGATGATTGAAAATTTCAAAGGAGTTCTGATCACACACATCGATTTATGCAAATTCGATAGTCTCAGGACAAAGGCTATCGTCTGCAGTCTTATAGCATTTGCTATTTACGGCATGTACTTCG
>Ga0100385_1005250_pt1 | contig 10919 bp, 12 predicted proteins | sample CryGeymeta201509_FD_81543 | JGI IMG/M metagenome (GOLD analysis project Ga0100385, IMG submission 81543) | Groundwater microbial communities from Crystal Geyser aquifers in Utah, USA - Crystal Geyser metaG 2015-09 | ecosystem: Environmental > Aquatic > Deep subsurface > Groundwater | place: USA...
CGAACAAATGTTGAACGTCCAGAACAAGAACTCTTCTTACTTCGTTGAATGGATCCCCAACAACATCAAGTCATCCATTTGCGACATCCCTCCCAAGGGACTCAAGATGGCCGTTACCTTCATTGGAAACTCTACTGCCATTCAGGAAATGTTCAAACGAGTCGCTGAGCAATTCACTGCTATGTTCAGAAGAAAAGCCTTCTTGCATTGGTACACTGGTGAGGGTATGGACGAAATGGAATTCACTGAAGCCGAATCCAACATGAACGATCTCGTTTCCGAATATCAGCAATATCAGGACGCCACTGCTGAGGAGGAAGGAGAATTCGAAGAAGAAGAGGCATGATGAATATAGATTTCATTCTAACACACAAATTGTTCATTATTCAGCATATCACTTCAATATATACTCAGTTCAAACGAGCTTGATTAATTGCTGTAAATGCTTTATGCGTTTAATCGAGGCTTGATATAGTCATTATTGCCCATAAAATAAACATAATAAAACTTCATGGCCTAACTCGATACTTCACTTCATACTCTCAATAACTCCACCTCCAAGCAAAAGTTTTCCTTCCCAAAAACCCAAAGATTCAGGCAATAAGGGAAAATTCTGTACTCCTTTCCTCATCTAGATGCGATAGCTTTTATCAGATCCCTTCGACAAGAGCCAGTCGAGCTGCTTCTTTTGGAAGAGGAAATAAAGATATGGGCATTAGAGTTGATAAATTCGTCCCACCAATCGGAACATACGAACTAGGATCTGAGTTCAAAAAAGATTAGCACAGAGGCTTTTCTTTCGGAAGTGGAAGAGACGTACCATATTTTATAGTCAGGAAATGGAACTAGGAGGACCCATGAAATAAACAAAACTTCTTTCTTATATCCCAGGACCTGGAAGATACGACTCAAACAAATCAATGCTTGACCACAGAGGATCATCCCTAAAGCCGAGACTACCTGACAACACCCAAAATTATCTGATTAAGGTACATCCACCTCTATGCAGAATCCTGGACCTGGGACTTATGAAAGTGAAGAGATGGGCAAAGGAATGTATTATGCAACTTCCAAATACAAAAACCAAACTCACTACAAACTTCATCCTGGATCTAGATTATCAGAGATCGCCAGAAGGTCAACAATTGACGTTAGTCCTGCCTCATACAATACTTCTGTTCTTTAAGATATCAACTTGACAGGTAGGTATCCCTTGGCTAAAAATGAAAACAGTAAAGTACGATCCTTTGACAAATCTCCTAGACCTGCTCTCCTCCATAAGCACATGGTCAACACTCCTGCTCCCGGACAATAGTAAATATATTGTAAATCAGTGGAGTATTTTCATCATTCGGCTGACTGGTAGTTTATATATCTGAAATATTATTTATTCTATAAACTCAATTTTCATAGCGAATCACTCTCATGTTGGCATTTTCCTTGTTCATAATGGCTACCTCCTTCAGGCTTCTTCGAAATTAAGCAAATTTCTGCTTCAATACATATGAACTTTATCTCTTTCTCAATTTGTCTTTGTTGTAGTTTTGTTGACCACCTTCAATGATGAAATTTTTAACACTCAGCTATTGAAGCACATTGACTGGCTTCTCATGCTTTTTACGTTAGGGTCGTTCAGTTCTTTGCTGGGATATTGTATTAAAAGGTCTTTGATTCTAGACATTGTGAGCGAATAAGGGCCTAGACAATCTTATTTTTTATGTATGTTCGACAGGGTTCGTTTTCTATCTTTTTTTCAAATTTGTACAAGTCGAGACTGCTCGTTTTTTATCCTGTACCTTGGGGAGATCCCGATCTTTTGCCGTAAATTTCCATTGTTGCACAAATTAACTGCAGTACTTGTTGATTGAACTCTCCTCAACTTCCGTTTCCCATGGCGTCAAAACCATGTATTTTTATTGCTCCTTCCTAGAAAGCATGCTCACTCTCTGATTTTTATTACTAAAAATAATATACTATTGTCACCCAAACATCAATAATATCCTTGAGGAGTAGTGATACCCAATCAGTAAATTAAACAACATCCCTTTTACTTTTCCTTCTACTGCTTTTCTTTCTGCATCATTTCCCGGATTGAAAGGTGTTCAGCCTATGGTCGGGCCTGTTTGTTGTCCTGGTTTGAAGGAGCAACATAAGAGGAACCGTTTTATCGACTAAATCTAGAGACAAAATTTGAACCTCCATCGCTATCGAGGATGGAATCGATCAGGTCTTCAAAAACAGCCTCAACGTTTGTTGCCAACCTTGCGGATGTTTATTTGAAAGGAATGCCTAATCTTGCAACTAAATCATCTGAGTAGTACTGAGATTTTGTGCCTCTTCAGTCTTGACCTGCCTGCGCTCCTAAAGATCGTTTTTGTTTCCCACTATGTACTTTTTTGTCTTCTCCTCGACATACTTCTCAATTTATTCCAGCCAATTTTTGACATTGTCGAAAGACTGTCTGTCAGTCACATCATATACAATAATGATGCCATCAGCTCCTCGGTAGTAGCTGCTGGTGATTGTCCTGAAACGATCCTGCCCAGCTGTATCCCACTACGTCAACAAAAAAGTACGATCTGCACCTTGACATTCATCCCTCTGCATTTGATATATTTGATTCTCTGAATTAACTCATACTTACGTAATCAACTCCGATGGTGTTGTAATAGTTATGTGCGAACTTTTTATCACTATACTGTAAAAGAACTGAACTTTTGCCGACTCCAGAGTTGCCAATAAGCAAAATTTTGACCATTTTATCGCTGGATAAGAAGAGTGGTTACTATGGCTTTTGGTTTTCTTAAGCTCTGTGCATCAGTGCTGTATATAATAATAAGAATGGATTTATAAAAGGGCTCGTTTGCATTAAAATCTGATCAACTTGAGGGAGTCAGCGAACTATACAAAGTGCTTATAGATGGGCTTTTATCAGAAGACAAATAGGATTCCATCGCCATCACCTATCTCTAAAATCCAGTCAATGGTTCCCTTCCTTTTGAAGGCAAACATCTCTCTGATAAAAGTCTATAAAAACTGATAAGTGCATAGTTCGCAGATGACGAGGACCTTTCAATAAAAAACAAAAAGATCTGTATAGATCCGCTTTGTTTTTAAGAGTCGAGATAAAAGTTCGAAGACAATAGTCACAAAGATCACAAGACAGTAACTTTAAATACCCTGCTTTAAGACCTGAAAGTCTTGAAGTGCAATAAAGCCTTGAAGAAACACAATAAGCAAAAAGCAGAGCAAATATTATTTTCTCTCAATAATATATAAAGCTAAATATAAGCGTTTGAGAATCAAGTTCTAGCTATCCTGAAAAGTGTAAAGGTGAAAGCCTACAAACACATCACTGAGGTCAAGCAATCTTTTGATGATCTCTACTACATCAAAATGAGAAGCAAAATTCTATAAAATTTTAACTATCAGACAGTCATGCATGCTTTGGGAGAAATAGGAAAATATAAAATGTTGAATTATGATAACTTGGACTATCCACTTTTTAAGATCAACATAGTTGCTGCCAGGGTTCACGATAACGATAACGATAAAGCTCATAGATAAAGCTGTTTGTAAAAATTATAAGAATGGACCCAAATGTTGCTAGGACAGCATACAAATTACAATAAAGTATTTAACAGGTCAGTCGAGACATTCATGTTCAAAAGTTTATGCGAAAAAAGAATATTTAGCTACTACCTTCGAAGCCCAGACTATCATGTATTCAATCTAGGAAAAAAGCTCAAAAGACTTAATTTTAGTGATTCTCTTCCATTAGCAGTCATATAAAAGAAACTAGGCATGGATAAGGTTCTGATAAGGGTGAATAAGATCGGTAAGAAAGGTGTGGTGATCGGATGTGGTATTTTAAACTAAATTGAGAAAGCCAAATTTAACAATTGCTACAAGAAAGGATTCTTTTTGCACTCGAATGGAATTGTTTTTTCAGAAAACACCCAAAGCAAAAATATATTCAAATATTCCTAAGGAGATATCATCAGCATTCACAAGGAAGACTACAGAATTTATTTCCATAAAATACGCTAAAACAGAGTAGTGGATGGTTTTTATGTCAATTTGAGACCTTTTGAGGAATAGGGAACCCTAAATAAAGCTGAAAACTACTATCCAGCAGCTATGCTGGAGGGAGATGACTCTGAACTGCAAGTGTTTCTGTGATTTATTAAAAATATCAATCATCATTCAATTCCTTATAAATTTAGTTAGAAAAGTGTTCCTAAGAAGCTTCCCAGCCTTCAGGAGTCTAGTGCACAGCTTGCTCCATTAAAGCCTTTTTGTACTCATATATGCTTTTTGATCTTTGCAGCTTTATTTTCATGGTTGGCTGCAAACAAGATGTTTCCTCATAGTTATTGGAAGCCAGTTTTTTTTTAAGAGACTCTTTCACAATATCGATTTCTGGGTGAGTGTTTTTCTTATATGTTATTTTTTTGTTGAATATATGAAGCATACTATTCTTTCTACTTTCAGGATTGGTCATAGCTTTCTTGATATCTAGCTATCTTCTTTTTTGTGCAGAGACCATTTCATCTGATTGCTCAAAATAATTTATTTCTTTGAATATCTAACAATTCTTTTTTTCATAGTACCTTTTGTTTTTTTGCAATCTGGCTAATAGTTAATTCTACAATCTTTTGCTCTGTTCATAGTGGTTCGGCATTTCGGGATTAATTGGGTGTTTGGATAATATTGGCATCAGTTTAGTCAACATCTTTTTTGTTGTTGTCTCAGAATTATCTTGAACCTGATGATCGCTTGATTCATTATTTTACTAGATTTATTCTCTGATTAGCGGCTTGTATTTTGAGCTTAAATAATTGGACTCGGATAAGTATCTTTGCTTCCATCGATCAATGGTCTCATATCTTCCTTCAAGCTTCTTCAAATTTCTCTAGGAAATTATCTTGATCTTGTTGTTTATCACCTCCTCTTCTTTGTTCTTGCTGCTGAAAAAAGAAATCACAGGCAAAGCCTGAATATTTTAGTTCTTTGACTAAATCTGTTGTTTATTGAGGAGCTTGGACTTATGAATAGGGTGAGGCACAATAATAGGCTTGATTGAGGGAGTCGACTGCGACCGACTCTTGAGGACCATCATTGATTTTTATGGGGTGAACATGGTTATTTATTGCCTAGTCAATTTATATAATAAGGAAAACCACTCTATTTGTTGAGTTTTAATTAAAGAGCAGAAATGTATTCGGCTAACTTTCTCTTTTGATATTTTTTTATCAATATATTATAACAATGGACACAAGTAAAGAAATAACTTTGAAATTTTACCTTGAAGCAGTCAAAAAAATATCTGCTTATGCCAACAATGTACCTCTTTGCTGAAGAAGTTGTAAACCCACAAGAGACGACTCAGTGAAGCTGTTCTAAGAATCTAAGACTACATCTAATGTTTTAAGCTAGTCGACCTGGACAAGAAAGGTATAGTATATCCGAAAGTTATGCAAATTTTTCTCATGTAATAATAGAGTGATTAAGAAAACATAAATACTATCACGATCCAAAAGCTATCAGCAGATTGTACTCCAAGTATTCACATGAGAAAAAGTATCTCAGCTATTAAGATTTACTTGAGGTTCTTTTACCTCATCAGGATTACATACTAATAGCTAACACTATCTCCAACATCTCTTAAACAGCCAACAGACCTTCTAAATTCGTTCATTCCTGCAATCAAGATCGACTTAAAGCAATTTAGTATTTTACAGCATTTGTCTTAAACCGAGAAATCACGTATCTGACCCAAGATTACAACTTGATGCTGAATGTCACCAAAAATAGTCAAAGAATAGGAGCTATTCTGTGGAGGCTGCTTGACAGAGATCATATAAATTCAGTCAACTATCAAAAGTATACAATCTCTGATTTAGCATACAAGCAATAACCTCAGATATGGGTATTCGCATATTGGAAGCTGAATGGATGAGCTATTTATACTGGTATTTTCATTCCTACAAAAGTAATATAAATCGTTCAGATTTCATGAGGTTGTTGGATATCCAAGATGAAAGAAAAAGAGCTACTTCTGCCTGTCAGATCGATCAATTCAAATTAGAACAGCAAATTTACAAAAGAGCATAGGAAGATCGACTAAGGACTAAAAGAATAGAAGAAGCAGTAAAAGAAAAATTAAGAATAGTTTCATGTATTTCTGGATCAAGCTATAAACAAATGCTACAAGAGGAACATTTTCCTTTTGAATATTTGGAGGCTAAGAAATAACTCAAAGGCAAAGTTGGCTATTCAAGGCCTAAGAATATGATAAAGTATGTAGTCGAAAGGTTTGAGTGATTTGTGTCTATCATGAAAGTGAGTATCCTTGACCCGAGAATTCATGAAAGCCTCCTTGCCCTCTGTTAGGTTACTGGCCTCCTCTATAGCCATGATTTCCACCATATCCACCATATCCTCCTGCATTGCCTCCGTCGCCCTGGTCAGGTTGTCCTCCTCCCATAAATCCGAAGAAGCCATTTCCTCCTCCTCCACCTTGATTTTAATTAGGATTGGAGTATCCTTGCCCAACAAAGTCATTGACCATCTCTTTGGAGACTGCTTTATAGTACAAAAAGCCAATGTAGGTAGCCAAAATCAGCAGAAGGAAAATAATAAGGCAAAGTGCTCTATTGGTGCCACTTACTCCATCTACATTCGTTTAGATATTTACGTCCACTAATCCATAGACCCACTGGACTGAAACTCAATATAGCAGCTAGCAAGACGAATATGATGAATTGGATGACCCATGTGATAGCATTCATGCACTTAGCCGCAGCCAAACTGATCAGGGCAATGATGTTGAGGAAGGCTAGTGAAGACTCCGCTATAAAACACATAATGATGATGATTAGCTCCGCGACGACGAGAACTGTGAAGTATACCATGGGGTCTTGATTGGAAACGCTGTTCATTGACTCGACTCCAGTCAAATTATAATATCAATCACAAATGCTGTCAATTTATACTATATCAATAGTAAGGTAGTAATCACTCATTCTCGGTTGGATGGTAAACCAGAATCGTCTTATTTTACTCCTTTTCACAGTTGTCATCATATATTTCGTTGTCTTATTCGATCTCTCCCATTTACATTATGATCTCGTCCCTCATGATTATCCCTGATGTTTTTTTCGATTCATCAAATATCAGCTCAAAGAGGTTGTTAGATACTCGGTTGGGCAGGTAGTGCTTCTTTGAATTTTGCCAGTTGGAAGGAGGAGGGAATAAAATGTCCACACTCAATTTGAGAGCATTGTCGACCATCCTGGGGATTACTCTTTATAATGTTGTAGAGGATGTCTACAAACAAGGATTGGTGTTGATTTCAATGAGCCAAGGTTTGAAGTGCTCATCAATCATAAAATCCAACCCGAAAATTTCAAAAGTTGGCATATTATTCCATTTTCCTAACAGATGATATGATGCTTCTACTGAGTCAGTCGCTATCTGTTTTAATTTAGGAATGATCTCTTCGATAAAATTGTGACCTCCTTTATGGTTATTGTCAAGGTATTTCTGGAAATTATGGTAACTTAACTTATTTCCGTCTTCATACTTGCCATATTTCTAACAGTTGACTTGAATGGCATCATTCGTCAAGTGAATGAAGTTGTTTTCTGTGTCATCACACTGATAATCATAGCAACTTGTTCGGATATATCCTTAACTATACCAGTAGCCCTTGATTGAACCATTCTGAATTATTAAAAATGTACCAAGCGAACCAACAACATGTAACAACGAATGTCAAATTTTCTCTTGTTGTAAAGAAGAGGTTTATCAATGTACTTCTGAATGATGAAGGTCTTCTTTGAGCTATTCAAGCTGGAAAGCTCACTTTCGATGTATTGTCTGATCTTTTCATACTCGCTATAGATTGTGATTCCATTTCCTCGGTTTGAGTTTTCTCCAGGTTTGACAATCCAGAGTCTTTTTTCTCCTAGATGTTTCTAAATGTCTTCCTGAAAATATTTCGTGAACTCCTTCCAAGCCTCGTCTTCATACTATTTCACATGAAAAGTGATGGGAAGATAGTCAAATACATATTTTTTATATTTCTAGTAGAAGCTTTTCATGTTATAGAAAAGGGCTTTTTTGTTGCCCAAGTACTCATTATTTTCGAAGTGGTTATGTATCAACACATCCATCCATTACTGTTGATTCACACTCATATTTTTTTCTTTACTATTCTATCGATTCTTACAAGGGCTCTCTGATCTTTTTGAGACACTTTAGGAAGCAGTCGATATTGATCTATTGTCATTCTTGAGATAATAGCTCTTCTCTTTTAGCTGAGTCCATATGAGATTGGATTGTTTTTTGTTTTTTTCTTCAGCCATGGTCCACCACCATCTTTTCTTGAGGGCCTCCTTAACTAAGGCACCATTGTTTCCTTTTCCGACATTGAAGTTTATCGTGTGTTTTCCATAGCCTTACACCTCTTTCAAGGTCAAACCATGACTTTAGCAGACCTCTCTGAGATATTGATAATATTCGTTGAGCTTAATATCAAATTTATCTTCACTACTCTTTTGAAGTCCACTGATCTTAGTCTCAGCCAGCTTCAATTGATTGTTAGTGATTCTTCTTTCTGGTATTTTTTTGCCAATAATGTCAGGAGATTGATCTTTTTTGTCCACTAAAACAAAATTTAGTCCTTTCAGATCATCTCTATCAATCTTTTCAGTATAATTTCTTCTAAATTACTTAGATGACATTTTAGGTTTCAGTTTTTGTTTATCAAAATCATCATTTTTGACCTTATCAAGAAGATTGATTGATCGAATATTGAAAATGTGAGAAATCTTACTTTTTCTATTTTTGTTCTTCAGCTGGTCTTCCTTCAGGGATACGTATTATTGATAAAATTTGTTTTCATAACAGTTGGTACCCTTGGAGTGATTGTTCAGCTTATTGCCGCTCATTTTATCTCCCCTTATTGTATTTTCCTTCCCTTCTAGGTACAACTTGATGTTGATGCTTTTAGGTAGAATGCGATCAAGTTTGAACTCGCTCATAGACTTATTGATCGTACCGCAAGTGTTGACCATGTTGATGGTGGCAGTTTTAGGCTCAAGATAGTCTTCAAACTTGGTAGAGTTTTTCTTATCGTTCATATTCTTCCTATGATGAATAAATTCTTCTAAAGACTTTAAATAGAACAAATGTTTAGAAGAGATAAAAGCATCAGTAAACAGTGCAGGTAAGAAGATATTATTTTGATGAAATGAAATACATAAATATATTAATATCAAGTGCAACAGTCGAATAATCTGACTAATAATAATAAAAACCTTGGATAACTCATTATTAAGTTGAGGATAGCAATAAATCAACGCAACAGTCACATGAAGAGAACAAAGGGTATTATTGTTTCCATGAATTATAAACTTTGTATTTTTGGAAATTCAATCTCAAGGATCTTGATCTTGCCCCTGCAGGCAGACTGTTGATTTAAAAAACAGGCGTATTAAACCTTGAGTTCAATCCCAAGATGGATTTTTTTCTCAAAGATCAAGGATTCATAGCAAACATCAATATCGCCCAAAAAAATACAAACTGTTAAAATATGCGCTAAGAATTCTAAACATTGAAACTCTTGATAGTCAAGTCTAATGATCAAAATAAATAATAAAAAATCAATTCTGTTTCTTTGATGCTTTGAATAAATGAATAAATTCACAGAAAACGTAAAAATAAATAAAATTGACTTTTCTGGAATCACAAAGTATTTCGTACGATATTTTGGGCATGGCCTGGCAGAAATCATTATATAAGCATACCCGCGTTCATCGAGGAAGTTAGGTCTTAGGAAACAAGTAAATTTAAATAAGTGTTCATGATCAACTCGTAAAACAGGCTTTTACTCTTCTTCTACGTTTGAGATGTTAACTTTTGGCGACCACAGAGACTCTCTTCGACGTGAGGATGGCATTAATGCTGGTACTCTTTACAAAAAAAGTGAAGGCTATCCTCAAAATTTTCGTAAGCTACGCTAGGCTGAGAATATTGACCTCAGACAGCTTACTTTCAATATCTGGAATGTTTCTAGTGATCTCTTCCTCTGTAAAATAGCCCTTGATGATATTTCTGTTGACGTACTTTCTTCCTCTTCGGAAGTTGATAAGCCTAATTATATTATAGAAGATGGCTTCAATTTTCGCACTTTCGGCGGGCGAACGTCTAAGTTTAGAAACAATTCTTTAGACCACTCTTTCACATTTTTAGCTCTCGTTGAAGAAAGATAACATCTGGTTGATGATATTCGATTCACTGTTCTTTTTGGCTGATTCAAGCTCCTTCTCTGGAATTCTCTTTCTCGGAACCCTTACTCTAGGTCCTCCTGCCTAAAGATTATGTTCATGCCTTTGCGGACTTAAGTTCTGATTCATTTATAGCTATGGCAGGTTCTCGCTCTGTAGGTATCTTTAGGATGGTGCACTTTGAAGTTCTTGAACATAAGTTTATGTCGTGGGAGCCATGTAGTATGTGAAAGAGATCTGAGGGGCAGGAATTGAAAAGTAGATGGGCTGACTTGAAAAGTTTACGTATGGCTGGGAGAGATAGTATTGGAAATTCATCGTCCAGGAATTTTTAATTATATGATGACCCTTGAAAAGACAGAATTAGAATCAGGAAGGGAGCCAAAATAGGTGATGATAAAACATTTCCTATAGCTCTTCTTCCATCTGATGTACATCCCTATTGATTTTCCTCACTTTCAGGCTTCAAAATAAGCAAATAGAATTTGTTTTTTTTTCCTGAACTGCTAATAAGTCATGGTCAACATTAAGTTTAATACCTTTAAATAGAAAAAATATCAAACAAACATCGCTGTATCGGCTATAAAAGGACCACATTTATTGGTATGTGATTTCTTGTTCAGA
>Ga0100385_1005260_pt1 | contig 10907 bp, 13 predicted proteins | sample CryGeymeta201509_FD_81543 | JGI IMG/M metagenome (GOLD analysis project Ga0100385, IMG submission 81543) | Groundwater microbial communities from Crystal Geyser aquifers in Utah, USA - Crystal Geyser metaG 2015-09 | ecosystem: Environmental > Aquatic > Deep subsurface > Groundwater | place: USA...
CTTCCGAAACCTCTAAGGTCGATTGCAATAATATTCCTCTCGGCCTTTTGAATGTGTTCAATGGTGTCTCTCCAAGACTCAGAGCTAGATGTGTTTCCGTGGACAAAGACCAAAGAAGGTTCTTTGCCCAAACACTCAGTATTACACTCGTAGAAAAAGAGTTATTCCTCGTTGCTAAGCTTTATGTTCCCCTCCTTCATTCTACAAGATATTATATATATTATAGCAGTTATGACCTATTTAGGTAAATGCAAAAATAGTTACTTGTTGATCAATCTTAAAGCAGCTCATAAATGTTTCCTTCTTTTTGCTTTAGCCTTTTTTCGTATTCCTCTTCTTTTCTCTTCTTGCGAGGTTTGTATTTTTATTCGACTGGCTCGGCATCCTCCACAGTGTATATGACGTTCGGATTGATTCTTTTAAACTCGATCACTCCCTCAGGATTAGAGTCTTCTTCCTTCATCTCGTTACTGACCTCGACCTCCATCCCATCAGATTCGGACTCCTATTCAGCTTCCTCAGCTTTGTCTTAATCCTTGGAAGCCACCCCGAATCTACTGGCTACAAAGCTGGCGATAGGTTCAAACGACAACATGCTGAAAGGGTCAGTTTTCATGTTTTCATAGGTTTTTCCTTGGAACTATTCGAAACTGACTTGATACTTATTATTTTTCTTGATTGGCTCATGAGTTGTTTCCTCCTCCAGATGAATAATTCTTGCCTTTTGAGTCACTTTCTTGTCCTTTTTGGAGACTTCTTTTCTGTTGTTGAAGTACTCAGTCAGGTACTATTTGATTTTGGGTAGGTGATCTTTGATGTGGAGATGGTGCTCGATGGACTTGAGGTCTGATATGATTCTGTCAATCTTGATGTTGATGTTTTCAGGTTTGACAAGCAGTAGCTCCTTCAGCTTGCCAATCAGCTGCCTCTCAACACGGTGAGTCACCAACTCATCAAATGATATATCATTTTCCCTTGCAACATTATTCAAAAGACCAAACATCTCCTCAAACAAAAGATACTCTGGCTCCTTGTATTATTTCTGCAAATTGATAAGACACTCCTTGTTCTTAAACTCAAAAAGTTCAGCCTCGTTTCTGGTGACTTCATGACTTGTACTGTAAACATCGGTAAATACTGCCATTGGGTTAAGCCCCATCGAGAGAGCCTTTTGATGCAAGTCCGATCGCAACCTATCGAAAATTTATAGAAGGTAGTGTGTATCCAATCGAGCATAATGCAACATTTATTGGGGCAAAGGTCTCTGCCTCCAATCAGCAGTTTGGTAGGTCTTGTCTGTTGAGACATTACAGTAATGAGTCAACAAGAAAGCGTATGACAGTTTCTGCATTCCTAGCACTCGAGCAGCTCTGTATGTATCAAACAGATTGTGAATGTGTATATTAAAATCTCTCTGCAGCCATTTTGTGTCCATGTCGGCACCATGCATTACTTTGATAGTCTTCGGATCCTCCATCACTCTCTTCAGCAAAGGAATACTCTGCCACAGAGGAAATACGTCAACAATGTAATCTTTTGACCTTGAAGAAATCTGTATCAGGCAAGTAAGCCCTTCATAGCTTTTGTTCGAGTGCTCGACGTCCACTGCTATCTCTGCCTGATTACTTAGCTCCTCTACCATCTCCTACAGTTGCCTTTCTGAGCTTACGTAGACATATTTCTCACTCAGGGGACGAGAGGGTGTAAAACTAAGATCAGTTCGAATGCTTTAGAGATCTTTCTCATGACTATGGAATTAGAATTTCACGGGCTTAATGAATGAATATTGATCCTGAGGTCTTGTAACTTGTTTCTTTTCGCTGCTCTTCTTTTCTCCCTGATTGTTCTTGGAGGCCTATCTGTACTTCTTGACTGAAGTCTCGATGTTATCGCTAATATTTTCAAAGATGTCAATAGTGTAGTCCAGAGGAGTTGCCAAGGGAGCTTTGTGGATATCGGTGAACTTTCCAAAAGCACTGATGGCATTTTTGAGAGCGACTTATAGTTTTTTATTTTTATCAAGGAGCGAAAGTTGCTGTTCTGGTGAGAGAGCATCAGCTTTATTCATGAGTTTCTGGAAGGACTGGGCAATTTGTAGGGAATGAGTGAATAGTTATTGGTTATAGTTGGGCCGGTGCAGGTACTGTTCAATACTCTTTTTATTCATTGTTGAAGCAAATATTATAAAGGCAATTGATTATTGGCCCTGTTCTCAGGCTTCCGTGCTCTTTTGGCATAGACTACCAATTAAGTAGGAGATTTATTATATTATCGCTCCTCACTTGAAAAATGAACTTCTTGGAGTTGGAATACCAAACCTGGCAAAGATAATAAACCTACGGAATGTTTGATTACTCCGAATAAAAAGCTGTCCTCACCTACCCCAAAATATTCATCAAAACTTCAGGCGTACTCTTCAGAAACATCACCACCTACTAACTAGCATTCAACGAAGGGCCTGAAGTCACGCCTCCCTAGGGATACCTGGCCTTTCTCAAGGTTGAGTTCAAACAAGGGCATTTCTTTGTGGCCAACCTGCTCAACTAGTGTTAAAATTAGCCTTTGGCAGCTATTGCCCCGACCTTAAAGGGATTAAAATTAAAATAAGGAGATCACATTAGATTAGGAAAAGCAAAGCTGGAGTTACTGAGACTTTCATGGGCTCAGAAGAACAGAGGAAATCATTACTAGACCTGCAGAGAGCCAAATATGGCTGAAAGTCCCAGCATTTTTGCCGCATCTTTTTACTCCCAGAAAGAAAAAGCTTCCTTAGTCGAAAGCAATCCATCCTGCAGATACTGCTACAGCAAAACAATCGACGATGAAAATCCATTTATGGCTCTATGCAACTGCTCAGGACATACAAAATACATACATCTTGGATGTCTAGTGGAATGGGTCAGAAAGAGAAGTGGGATTTCTGAAGATTACTTAAAATAAGGCATCTACTGCGTTCAAGCTAAAGCCTTCACATGTTAAGTCTGTAAGTCACTCTACAGGGTAGATCGGCTTTTGAGGCAAGTATTCAAAGTCGACAAGGAAAAGCTACAATAATTTGCTGCCTTCATGGTAGATACCGATAGCCCAATGATCTATATTGTGGACCTCAAGAAGGAAGAAGGAATCACAATGGGCCGAAGCCTTGAGAGTCTGATGGTCATCAACTAGTTATCGGTTTCTCGAAAGCATAGTAAGCTCCTGATAGATCGGACAACAAAATAGCTGAGCATAATTGATCTTCAATCAAAATTTGGAACGGTTATAGAGATCAAAAGGTAATAGATCTACAAGAAACATGATTTCCAGAAAGGCAGGACAAAGATGAGGTTCACCAAGAAGACAAAGATAAGTGTGCTTGAGAAACTCGGGTTTTGCTCAGCTCATGAGAATCTGCATAATGAGCACAAGTAGTGATTTAAATTATATTTATTTGTAACCTTATAAAAAATCGAATCATCACTAATCAAACTATGATCTGTCCTGGAGACCCTCTCTTCTGCGCTCCAACAGCCCCTTGATTTGCTACCCTGTGTAAACGTCAATATCCGATATTCCCAATTGCTCACAAACTTGTTCTCTTGTCACGAACTTTCCTTTTATCCTGAGCCTACTGTCGGCAACTTTTTTGCGGCAGTCATAGCTGACCTTCTTCCGCCATTTTCTCAGTTTCCTTAATAGAGTTATTGGCTTACTTTTTTTAAAGATACTTGAGTAGCTTGATTCTTCTACTTTCAAACGTCAACTCTCCGATCTTTTTCCCGAAGTTTTATTCGATTCCTTTGCAGATCAGGTTAATCTTCTCCTGGAAAGACCCATTTTGTTCCTCCCAGGCCTCCTCAAAGCATGGGACCTCGAAGTCGACGATGTATCCCATGATAATATTTTTGATTTATTGGAGCTTGGCCAGTTAGTTAGAGTCTTTTGAATTGGAGATTCTCCTGATTTATTTGGTGAGGGTGGCTTTGGGCTCCTTGACATACTTATCCATTTTTTCTTTGTATTCCGTCTGAGTTTTGATGCGGGCCAAGTCGAATTAAGCTATCTTTTCAGAGCCACGTTCGCTTTCAAAGAACACGGATGACTCTTCCTCGATTTCGAGAGGATAGCTATTCGACTCTTCATAAGAATATAACTCAGAATCATACTACTCGACGATATCCTCTAGGTCGTTGTCGAGGTGAAGTAGCACCCATGAATTTGATCTTGGCCGGCTATGGTGCCGCTCACGTCTGAACTTGTCCCCTCTCCTTCCATCAGGTAAGGCTCCATCCCCTCCGTCCAGCGAAAAATCATCCAGCTGGCTGTCAGCTAGTTCGATGAGCCCGTTGAGGAAGGGAGTGATCTTGAGGGTCGAGGCGTCGTGGTCGATGGGTTCTATTTCGGGAGTGCCCCTTTAGTGGTGGTGATTCTAAATTATAAGCAACACCGAAGAAGCTTATGAAGTGAGGACGCATCATGATGCTATGGCCGTCAGCTTCATAATCGATCCAGTATTACCCTGTCCGGCTGCCGATTTTCTGCTCCCATGGCTCGCTGCTGTGGGGAAAATTCTTTCAGCATGTATTATGAGACATCCAAAAAACTTGCTCTTTACTTCCTTCCCTCCATCTTAACTTCCACTTAAATGATAATTTATTATGAGGGACCATTGTTGAGAAAACTAAATTTCCGGGCCCATAAGCTACCACTCACCGAGGCCTCAGAAACACCCTTCAACCCGAGCCTTTAAAATATAAGTTCTTTCTCTCAAGAGAAGTTTCAGTCTGACCCATAATATCAACAACTAGATCCAGGTGCTGAGATTGAGCTAGGAGCTGGGGACAGCGGGTAGGCGGGGAGTGAAAGCTGGCCTTGGAGCAAGAAGGGGAGATCAGTTGATGGGGCTGCGAAGAAGAATAACAAATCAAGGGGCTAACTTAGTATATTATAATTATATCACTTTCAAATGCAATTTGAACGCTTTATCTACCTTCTCACTTCTCGCCTCAAAGATGCCAAGCTATCAAAAGCATTGCCGTAAGAACTGTTCAAATACTGTGGCTCTTCCCGATGGTATACATGTGCTACTTTTATTCGATTCCTGATAAGAGCTGACTACTGACGTTTGTGAACATCTCCAAGCATCGACAGGTCTGAGAAGCAGGTCTTATACGATCTACTTTCATAAGCCAAGGAACCCTGACTTACATCTTGACAGATCTAGGTGTCAAACCGTCTTCTTTCTCGGGAGGAAGTATCACAAGGCTGGTTGTACTCAATATCTTTCATAGAACTTCCGATAATTTCATATTTTTTCTTGTTTCTTCTGATCTTGGATGATGGTAGTTTAAGACTACTGTTCATATCTTCAAGGTTACTTCTGATATCCTATGCACTTTTTCTTGACCTTTCCTCCAGCAAGCTCTCATACTGCTTGCTTACCCCTTCTAGCCTAAACTCAACATTTTTCTTCTATTCAAGCAGTTTTTATATTCTGTACTCAGCTGCTTTTTAAATTTACTCTATCTGCATTTTGAGACCAGATAGACTCTATTTGTAACTGCTTTGAGATTCCTCCAGTTTAATTTATGCCTAGTCCAGTGATGCCCTCAAACTGATGTTCTACTCGCCCAGCAACTCCAACTATACCTTGATATTTTTGATCATTTCAGCCCTTTCCTCATACAGTCCTTGCTCGATCTCCTTGAGAGGATTGTCTTGAACCTGAGCCAGTTGCTAACTTAACCTTGTTATTGATAAGTCCTTGATATTAATTTGTGTTTCAAGTTACCAGCACTGTTTTGTCAAGACTTAGGCAATTTTCTTGTTGTTCTCACATTTGTGACAAACTAACTACTTTTGCCTACTATTTTCAATAAATACTTCAGCTTACTGACAATATTTCAAGAGCAGCCACTTGAAATATTCTACTTTGTCTTGAACCTCCTTCTTGATCAATTTGTTCTCCTCTTTGAGCACTCTACAACTATTTTATAACTATCTAAGGGGGCCTTTGATATTTTTCAAGGTCGAAGGAATGCAAGAGTTGCGAGCAGGTTCAGGGATGGCATCATCTTCTCTGCTCTCACAGCTCTCAACATCCAGTTAAGAGGGCAGCTACTCTTATTTTGAGTAAGTTGCCAAGTTCTCTGTCAATCTGTTTTTGAATTTGTGGTCAAAAGGCTGACTAGAGAATAACCTGACTTAATCGATGCTGTTTGAGTGTGAGTCTGGGATGTATCGGTCTGGCAATTTGACGGTTGAACACTCGGAATCATTACTATTTCAGCTATCAGGTACATGAATTAACTCGGAAGCTGCTTCTCAAGGCCTATGAGTTTCCACAATTTTTTATCAGAGCTATTGCATGGGTCAAGCATTGTATTTATATATCGTAATGATTCTGAATCCATTCGAGAAGGAGGAGAACAACAACAATAAATAGGGATCCAAGCCCCGCGTATTTGTCAACACCATTCTGCCTCTTTCAGTGCTCCTCCTCAACAAGCTCATCAAATAAAAGCACGACTTTTCTCTGATCGGCAGAATTTCAATAATTGGGCGGGTGATCGAGTTAAAAGAAATGGTGGGGAGGACGCAAGTGAAAGTGAGTGATGATACTGGAGTGATTACCGTCATCGAGGGAGAAAGAAGTCACTTGCTGGAGGAGAATGAATACTACAAATTCATTGTGGCTGTCAAGAAGGATAAATAGTAATCCGTTCTATTCAGTCAGAATTTTCAGAAAGTTACAGATTACAACCAGTTGCAGTACCATTGGAGCTCTGTTATGCTGGCTGCCCACAGCCACGATTTTCTGATCAGATGATTCCATGTTTTTATGATTTTCTATATACTCTTTGAAGGAGATCTCAACTTATGGTATTGCAGAGGATGGTGCTCATATATATTTTTATATTAAGTGATGAGTGAGGAATCGATGCAGTATAAAATCATGAGGTTTTTCAACGAAATGGTACCCTGTCAACTACTTAGGACTTCGAGTCACAAAAGAAAGCAGAACGCTTCTACATGTTCGTCATCATTGTCACCGCAATTGTAAGTATTTGTTGACAAAAGGCATCTTATGCCGTGGCCGATGTCAAGAGAGACTTCAGCGTCTGCGTCTATTCAGTGCTTGTAGCTATGGTTCTGTGCTACATCGTAAGGATGATGTTAGAAAGGTCTGTGTCCCCGGACAAGCCCCCTGGTGGAAGAAGCCCTTCCCGAAATTCAGGCCGGAATAGGAGAAAAGGCATAACAAAAAAGCATGATATGGATAGGATAGCTAGCAATTAACTTCTTCAATTTGACTTTTTATTGATGGTATTAACATGTGACCGTGACGTGTTAAGATAGTATAAATCAATGATTTTTTACTCAAGACTCCAATGGGCTATTGCTTGGCTCATGTTCGATCGTTTTTGAGTAATTTTTCACCAATTAGTGTTTGTTCCTCAGAAAGTTCAGGAAATCTTAATGTTTGACTTCTTTGATTCCATGTTTTTGACTGATTGTTCTCTTTTGCCCCACACCCATTTTAACCTGAAGAGAATTATTGCTCCTCTGTCTATTGATGTCGGCATCTATTCTTCTCCTGTGGATGCTCCCCTTTTGATGGCTGTGTGACACACTTGTAATTTTATTAGTTCTAGTAACAGCTGCTTGGGAATTTATATGCTACAAGTGTTGAGTATTGCTTTTGTCAGCAAACTTGACTTTATTTAGGCTGAGTTAAGAAGACCTCTCATGATTTTTGTGAGAAACGATTTTTTTTCGGACAGAATGTGACTGAGGTGCTTCCTCAAAGAAGGTCTGTAATCTCTGGAGTTTACAGAGAGAAGCAGGCTTGAGGGTCGACTCGTAAGGTTGGATCTTGTACTTAGCCGCCTCTGTCTTTTCGTCGATCTCGCTCAGCTTTTGGGCCAGCATCGAGGTGTATTCCTTGTAGCTCCTGCTAGGTGGTTCCATTTCGATTGCCTAATTTATTTGCTCGATACTCTTTTGAGCTTTCTGAGGTGTTTTTTAACTCCATAGCCATTGAAGTAGAAGGAGGCGTGCTTATCCTGAAGAGCATCGTAGTTTCGAAGCGGGTCCTTGACTGGAGAGAGCTTTTTTTTCTCCATTCTGATTCGATAGTTACAAAATATAATTCTTCCGATAATTGACTAACAAAAGTAAGCTGATGGCAGTAATTAACTGTCGTATCAAGGTGTGGTCTGTCGATAGATTTTTGACAGTTCTACTACTATTGGGGATATATTAAAATATTGGTGAGATGTCGTCGGAATACACCGATGATCTGAGAAACGTCTACACGGCACTGGAGCAGAACATAAAAATCAACGAGGAGAAGATCCAGTCTCAACATAGGATATACAACGAACTTTACCGCATTTTCCTCAAGCATGCCAATAAGGTGGCCACTGTCGCCAACTCAATCAACGAGTAAATCCTCGATTCAGGTACATCAGTTCGCACTCAGCCAATCAGGAAGATATGACAGTGCAGTACTATCAAGTCTTGAGTAACTCGCTTCTCAGATTGGCTGATAGCTCTCGCCGTGTATCTCTCAGACTCAAGAGCTAAATCCTGGACCCTTTAAAGACTTTCAGTGAAAACTACGACAACGTGTATGAAGATTTCAGGAAGCAGTTCGAGACCAAGATGTTTCAGCTTAGCCAGCAGGAAGCGGAGACACAAAAGCATCGGGAGCATTACAACAGTGCCTGCGAGAAGTTTGAAAAGCACCGATAGACCCAGAAGAGGGTGATGGAGAAGATCGAGAGCGGAAGTAAGAGCTAGCTTGAGAAGTAAGTATTCATCAATGTAGATTCAATCAAAACACGAAGAAGTTGACATAAAACATCACTTCTAATGAGAAATTCTACCTTTCGTCCGTCTAAAAGATGAACTATGACTTGTAATAAATGAATAATCCAGAGAAAATTCGAAGAAGGAATTTGCCATTCTCAACCAGTCAATCTCCTACAATGAGGACACCCGTCGCTCCTTTTTCCGAAAAACCATCCTCAACTCCATTAAAACATTCTAATAATTCACTGCAGCATACGATCCATAGATCATCAAGAAGCTGGAAGAATCAGCCAAGCTCGAGGCGCCCAAATTTGAAGACCCTCATCAGAAAAGGATCAGGCTGCAGCTAGAAAGGGTGATCAACAACGACCACCGATAATAATTCGTCTGCTACGAGGATCTGATGAAGAACAGGAGAAAGAGAACGACAGAGGAAGATAACAGCCACTTGACTTAGTATTTCTCAAAGCTCAAGGATCGAGAGAAGAAAGACATTCGACAGCTTTTGGATCAGTGGTTTGGCACAACGACAGCCAGAAAGACCAGCGAAATGCTGGAGGATATTTCCCTGAACAAATCCAAATCATCAAGCAAACTCAGCTCGTCAAGTGCATCGGAGGTGAGCGAGACCAAAAGCTAACGAAACTCTGAGAAGAAGATGGAGTAGACGGATATGATAAAGGAAAAAATAATTTCGGTATTGCCTCATTCTCTCTTCTTCCTTGAGCTTCTCTATGGAAGGATCCTAGAGATGACCTCTTTCTACTGTAAGGTCAGCGAGGACAACTTCCTCTTCCTTCTGAATGCATTTTCCATCATCACCAAAAATATTGACACCAACTCTGACATCGGTATCGAGTTCACCTACAAAATGATGATCATTTCTCAAAGAATCATGCTCAAGAAAAACTTTGTCAACAAACAGGCCAACCAGCCAATCGAACTCCTCTGCATCAAGTACTGCAAAAACGTCAGCAAATTCAGAGACCCTAAATTTTTGAACAAGTTACTTAACTATATCGAGAGGAGAAAAACCTTAAAGAAAAAGATAAATGCTGAAAGCAAAGGAGCTCTCAATATTGCTAAAGGATTTCTGGCTGCCTTTTCAAGAGGAAAGGGACCCAGTCTCAATGAGGACGAACAGTACAATTGTCTTCAAGAAATGATCATGATCATGTCGAACTTTTCAGTCCCCAACGAAGTCATTTTGCCATTTATCAAGTAGGCCTTAGGAAACACTCACCAAAGTTCCTACGAGTATCTGAAAAACATAATTTTGGCAAAGAAGGATGTTGAAGAAAGACGCAGCTTGTTCTATCGGAAGGAAATAAAGGAGAAAAAAGAAGAGCTTATGAAGAAAGCCATCGAAAACAAGAAGAAAGGGGAGTATGTTCTGAAGATTGTCGCTGAGCATGGGTACTTCGGAATGGAGGGACTAGAGTACAGGACTATCTGCAAGGAACTGAAGAACATTCATCTGGATATCCTTCCAAGAATCAAGAACTTGCCATCTGAGAAGAAGTGGATCAGGCTGATACCGGTTGACAAGAAGATGGATTACATCCAAATGAAGCAAGAAGTCGCTGAGAACAGTGTTCCCTCAGCTATCGAATAGATCATCACTCTTGACGTCAACAGGTCTCTGCATCTTCACGGGGAGTCCTTGAACCCTACGATTTTACACTCCCTCCTAAGAACGTATGCTTACTTCCATGTTGAAATTTCCTACTGTCAAGGTATGAACTATCTCGCAGGGTATCTCTACATCAAGACTAAAAACTAAGAGTATACCTACCGTATTTTTGAGAACTTGATGGAGTACAGATTCAAATAAATCTTCATCAATGAGTTCGAAGTGCTCAAGGTTAAAATGTATCAGTTCGAAAGACTGCTGGCAATATTCCACCCATAGATCAGCTAGCACTTCAAGAGACAGTCCATCACTCCCGAGTGTTACATCGTCTCCTGGATCATCACCCTTTTTGCCTCCTCCTACCAGTATACCATGTCTAGCTACCTTATCGACGTACTCTGGTAAAGGTTCATCATTTGGGGCTGGCCTGAGTTCTTCAGGTTCGTCCTCTGGATCTTCTCCCAGTACAAGGTATCAA
>Ga0100385_1005262_pt1 | contig 10905 bp, 16 predicted proteins | sample CryGeymeta201509_FD_81543 | JGI IMG/M metagenome (GOLD analysis project Ga0100385, IMG submission 81543) | Groundwater microbial communities from Crystal Geyser aquifers in Utah, USA - Crystal Geyser metaG 2015-09 | ecosystem: Environmental > Aquatic > Deep subsurface > Groundwater | place: USA...
CCTTTCTTGTAAAAGGATTGAAAATGGAATGACACTCCTTATTGCTAAGTTGATATTTGAATATTCAGATGTTCTTTGTTCCAAAATACTCTTCAAAATAAACAATAAGGATAGAATGGGTATCTCAATCTTGTTTATACCTTGTTAGAATGTCAATCAACACAAAAAGAGAAGCAAGAGTAAAAGGCATATGTAAATGTGTTCGTTTCCGATGGTTTGTATAATATAAAAGTACAAGAAATATTGAAAATGAGTTTCGGAATCGAAGCTATTGAGTTTTATGCACCCAAGACCTATGTCGATCAAGCCGAGTATGGTACCTCATCACTTAAGCAGAACAATACACCAATGTCTCCTAAGGGAAATACACGAAAGGATTGGGACAACTTCAACTTTCCTTTGCTACTCAAGCCGAAGACGTGAACTCGATTGCTCTCACAGGTATTCTATGACTTAACTCAGTTGTCCACAATCTCCTCAAGAACAACAACATCCATCCATCTAAAGTGGGTAGATTAGAGGTGGGTACTGAGACCCTTGTGGATAAGAGCAAATCCACAAAAACCGTTCTGATGGATCTTTTCAAGGGCTTTCATGATATTGAAGGGGCCACTAGCATTAATGCTTGCTATGGAGGAACCAATGCCCTACTCAACACACTCAACTGGGTTTCTTCAGCCAGTTGGGACGGAAGATACGGCATTGTGGTGGCTGTTGATATTGCTGTTTATGCTGAAGGTCCAGCTAGGCCAACAGGAGGGGCTGGAGCCGTTGCTATGTTGATAAGCAACAACCCTAAGCTTGCAATTAATACTACTCGCAGTAGCTTTATTGATAATGAATGGGATTTCTACAAACCTATTCCAACTTCAGAATATCCTGTTGTCGATGGCAAATTTTCAACACAAATCTATCTGAAAGCTCTAAAAAATTGCTATTAGACCTACAAGCAAAAAACCAATAAAGATCACCTGGTTGATAAAGTTGACTACTGTTGCTTCCATTGTCCTTTTGCTAAGCAAGTCCAAAAATCATTTGACTCTCTAATCAAAATAGATCATCCCAATATCAGTGGAGAGGAAGCCTTGAGGAGATTCTAGAAACAAGCTGAACCCACTCTTTTCTTGTCAAAAAGCTATGGAAACATTTACAATGGATCTTTGTATCTATGCCTGCTGAGTTTGCTTTTGACTGGGTCTGATCTGACTAATAAAAAAGTTCTTATGTTTTCCTATGGAAGTGGACTCTGCTCTACTATGTTCGAGCTGACTGTATTGGCCAATCCTCTTGCTGAAGCTCAGAAGCAAAGAATTCATGCACTTATCAACAAACGAGTGAAAGTATCTCCTGCTGAATATTCTAAAATTATGCTTGAAAAATAATTAAACTATGGCAAATTTCAGGGAACAGTTATTCCTAACTTCCAGTACCTCAATTAAAATTGCTTCTACCTGTCTGAGATTGATGAAAGATGGAGAAGAAAATATGAAATAAACAATCATCATCAACTGGATCTTGCCAAAGATAACATCAATTTGATCAAAAGAATTCCTGGCCTTGATGCTCAAATTGAGTCTGAGAAGGGAAAAGTCGATATGAGCAAATTTTACAAATTGACAGTGGAAGGTAGAAGAGCCTCCATCTAAAATATGAAAGATTGCGAGTTGAACTATAAAATTCTGGACAATGGTGGCATTTCGATTGATAGTGCAAACAGCATGATTGAAAATGTTATCGGAAAGCTAGCCCTTCCTTTGGCTGTGGTTCCTTCTCTTAAAATCAACGAAAAGGAGTACAGTGTGCCCATGTGCATTGAAGAACCTAGTGTAGTCGCAGCTGTTAACTCAATTGCCAAACTGCTCGCTCCATATGGAATTAAAGCTGAGTCGACCCACTGTCAAATGATTGGACAAGTTCATCTTCCCGACCTTCATCCTTCCGAATGCATTTAGATCCAAAACAAAGAAAATGAAATAATAAAGCTTCTCAATAATGAATGCAAGAGTATGGTAGAAAGAGGTGGAGGTGTCAAAGGAATCGAATTGAGAAAACTGAGGTCAAATGAGCTTGGAAGAGGTAGCTACTCTTTAGACATCATCATTGACGTCTGTGATGCTATGGGTGCCAATATCGTTAATACCCTATCTGAAAAAGCAAAGCAAATCCTTATCAATATGGGCATGAGAACAGGCATTTCAATTCTTTCCAACTACTGCCTTAAACGAAAGGCTTTAGCTTCTTTTAAATTGCCTGTGGAGGCACTGACATGGAAAGGTATTCCTGGAGAGCAAGTGGCCTCAAAGATCATTGAAAGCTACGAATTTGCGAAATTTGATAAATTCAGAGCTGTAACTCACAACAAGGGAATTATGAATGGAGTTGATGCTGTTTGCCTGGCTACTGGACAAGATTGGAGAGCTGTCTAAAGTGCAGCTCATGCCTATGCCTTTGAACAAGGAAATGGAACCTACAGGCCTTTGACAAATTATGAAATTGTTGAAGAGAATGAAGTTAAATTCTTTAAGGGCATGCTGGAACTACCAATCGCTGTAGGTACTATTGGAGGATCAGTTAACAGAAACCCTCTCTATGCAACATGCCTCAATCTTCTGGATCAACCAAATTCCCAACAATTGTCTCAAATTATCACAGCAGTTGGACTTTGCCAGAATCTAGCAGCTCTCAGAGCCCTAGCCATTGAAGGCATCCAAAGAGGCCACATGAGACTACATGCTCGAGCAATAGCAATAAAGAGCCAAGTTCCTGCTCATTTGGTGGACGATTGTTGTAAATTTATGGAACTACGAAAGAAATATGACGAGCAAACAGTGCAGGCATTCCTGGATTTCCACATGAAGCCAAAATTATGATATTTGTTTACTACCATTTCTAAAATTATTTATCAGCTTACAAAATAAAACGATGAACCCTGAAGTTGGAGGATATTACCGAAGCTCCTCACCCTGGAAAAGTCTCAATAACAAACTTACTCCTATATTCGATCAGCTTCGAGCCCAGAACATTTGCGAGAAATTTTAGTTGAAAGAATAAGAGAAAGAAGCTGGATCCACCTTTGGCGTACCTGACAGATATACGGTGATCACGATGAAGCAAACAATATAGTAGAAGTAGAGAACACCTTTTCAGAAGGGTCGCTATGGATAGCTAAGAAACCGCTAGAGGACAAAAAAGATAGATCAGTTAATGTTGGGCGAGCCACGACAAAATGACAAAATAATGCTTGTAAGTTCAAAATCAAAGATAAAGAAGCATTTAGTGGATACTATAGACTATAAAGGAATGTAGTCCTCTCTCTACCAAAAAAGTTCACGAGTAACACGCTATGAACATTTTTATCAAACCCTCGTCAACAAGGACAAGTGGCATAACAGAACCAATCGTTCATTGGAGTTAGCAAAATCAAAAAATCAATAAAATAATTCTTAGCTCTACAGTACTTTAAATGATGTCCGTCGTCCATTTAGAATAAAAAGCAGGAGAATCTAGCCGACCTATCGTATGGAGTTAGCAAGTCACAGATACACTTCCTTGGGAGGCTACTGATGTTTTGTTATTAGAATTATCGGTCCGTATATAAAAATATGATTGAAATGACTACAAAGAGTACTTTGTGTGCGCATTATAATCAATATCATGAAAGTCAAGGACAAATCAGTCGAACGAATAAGAGCTGACAAAAAAATTGATGGAGATTTTATTCTGGCTTCCCTCATCTACAAAAAGAAAGAGTGTGAGGTCTGCCGAAAGAAACATAATGAAGCTAACATGGTCCTTTGCGATCGCTGTGAAGATGCCTTTCACATCAAGTGCGTACTCTTGGATCACATTCCAAAAGGAACATGGATTTGCTTACAATGCACCAATGATCTGACAATGATGAAAAACTAACAAATGGCAAAACGATCAATCTAAAAAATGACCAGTGAGGAATGTGGTGCCTGTAAAGAAAAACGAGGAGATTTCTTTTATTACGAGTAAGCAGGATTGACAGTCTAATCCAGGTTCATAAACATGGTGACTTGCAGCTATTGCAAGGGAAAATTCCACTCGCTTTGCTTCTCTCAAAGAATGCAAGCGATCAATTGTTCTACTTGCTAGCAAAGCATCAGAGGTATTATTGAAATATAATGTAGATGGACTGCCGAAAGGATACACACATTTTGTTAGATATGCCAAATAGAGTCGAACTAAGATTGCCTGTTTGAATTTTCTATAGCTTTCTGAAGGAATTGAAAATGAAAAGAGTGTGTTTGAATATGGTAGCATGCCTTGTTTAGGGCTAAAAGCTCCCGAAAAACCACAGGATTGGAGAACTATTACTTGTTACTATGCCAGCCTTTACTATGCCATCGAAACTAGAGGGCTGATTCTTTGTTCTAATGTCGTGATTGAGACAAGACCAGATAAAATAGAAACTGTCCTTCGAGCTCACAAGATTTCACTTTAGAAATTTTTCAGATTGCACAGAACTGATGAGATAGTATACTAAAATTTCAAAGACAGACTAGAAAATGGCTACGTCCCAGCATTGGAAATTCGCGAAGATCGTAGGCTCGGTTTTTATATGGCTTCAACCTCTTCGATTCCAGCAAATACTATCATTGCCGAATATACAGGGGAATTGATCACAGCCAGGGAATCTTTGAATATGATTAACAACGAAAGCATCTTCACTCTGATCCGCAATCCTCGATCTTACGATAGTCTGGACATTGCTCCCAGCAGATTTGCAAATGTCGCCATTTTTATTTCTGGAATCAACAATAATGACAAGAATGCTGAGTAGCTCTAAAATGTCAAAGCTCTCAAATTTTTATACAAAGGCATCGCTCGCTTGATTTTGGTGACCATAAGAGATATCGCCCCTCACTAGACCCTTTACCTAAACTACAACGGAGATAGAGCTGTCAGTGAGTACCCCACCAGCAGTTTTGTGCACTGAAATGATATAGTAGTCCTCGTTTGATTTTGATAGTAGAATCCTATAATAATGGTGTGATAGATATGACTGAGGAGTGTTCGGTCGATTTTCTGGAATGCAGAGGATACTACGATTTAGCTGCTGAAATAATCTCCATCATAGTTGCCATTTTTATCCTCATGCGGGCCCTCGGCAACTACAAATAGCTGAAAGTATAATCAGCCATTTCTAGCTAAGTGGACTATACTAACAATATAAACCTAAAGATGAAGATCAACAGCCTTAATATTTCCTTTTTGCTGTTGTTCATCGGGCATATAGTCTTCTCTATGATACTATTCCAGTACATCAATTTCTAAACATAAGCAGGCACCACAATGGAAGAAATCAAGAGAGGAGATCTCAACTATTGGTATAAATTTAGCAACACTCTGATGATAGAGATGGGCAATGTGCTGGTGGTCGCCATCGGTTGGCTCTACTGGGGCATTGTCAGCTCCTTTTATACAATTAAAGGGCTCAAAGTCCCCACCCTCTATCACAGTCGCATAAAGTACGCAGTTATTGCTGGGCTCGCAGTCATGGTGGGAATCGTTATTGTCAGCCTAGTAGAGGTGCTCTTCGATGATATGTAGCTGGATGAGGTAGTGAATTGGCTTGTCTTGGGCAGCTAGATGGTCTCCACAATATATTTTCTAGGCTTTAGGATGGTTTACTTCAGAAATATATTTTCTTCAGTTAAAATGAGGAAAAAGGCAGTTCAGCGCTAAAACATACATAATTTGATTATCATTATGTCGTCTCTTGGGCGAGTAGCAGTCTGCATCTTAGATGCCCTTGATGTGGATCTTGAAGTTATACGGAAATATGAAACTATGAACTGCCAGGATGTTCTTCCCTACCACGCCATTTTCATGCTGCTTATCAGAGTGCTCATAGATCTGCTACCGTCTTTAGTGTTCACTCGGATATTTGGAGGTCTCAATCAGAGCAGCAGCAATCCTTTGGAGCAAACTTTATTTTCAGCAGTTGAGGGCAAAACTGAGACAAGTGGCATGTGATTCAATATTACTTAAGAAAATCAAGGTAAAGTCTTCACTCTTTCGGGATTCGATTTTATGATTGGCATTTCAGGTCCTTTTTTTTGGCCCCATAACTTTAGTATTTTTAGTCTATCTCTCGGAAAAGACGGAGACCCCATAACCTCTTGCATTTGCTTATCGCTCCATAGGTCAGTGACTTGCATGGTTCCTTTGTTAAGAACTTTTTTGTTCTTCCTTTTGATCTTGGCATGAGCAATCGAGTAGTTGTAGGTTCCTGGCTCATAATTTCTGTAGTTGAATTTCAGAAAAGTTTCGGCTCTCGCATCCGAGAAGAGGTCTGAATCCTTAATAGCTTGATATTGCTTGTTCTGCTCTTGACTATTTGTTTTCCAGAGATTTGTGAGGTCCAGGTAATAGTTGTTTGAATTACGCCTTGTTTGACTTGTCTTTGCCATACGTCTGATGCCCAACTTATGATAAGTGGCCAAAGTTTTTCTCATTTTATTGTCGAGGTCGTCCTGCATAGAAGAAAAATATTTCTAAAAAATCGATTTAGACTATTAACTTTACTTGAGCCTATATAAGCTAAAAAAAAAGTCAGGCTGTTCAATTAATGTAGTTAAATTGCTTTTTCTGTATTCAGGCAAAAGTACTATTTTTTGGAGTATGAACGTTATAAAGTTTAATAATAATCGTTGAATGTCGGATCTCGACTCTAGTTGCATCTTCTGCAGAGAAATGTTCATACCGCCACAAAGAGTGCCCCATCTGATGCCTTGCTCACACTCCATCTGTACTCAGTGCCTTCAGAAGAGCTACAGTGATAGACTGAACTATGTGATATGCCCTCGTGATCTTTAGAGAAATAAAATAACTGACCTGAAGACCAATAGCTCAACAAGAAAAGCCATTGAACGACTTTCAAAGGAACACAAAGCTTTCAATCAAAACAATCAACTATTCTGTATTCAGAGTTTGAGCAAATATTTCTAAACATCACTGTAGGCCAAAAACAAAGGAAAAGTATAATTGAAAGAACTGCTGGAAAGAATCATCAAAAACTAAATAAACAGATTGAATAAAATCCACTAACAAATAACAGAAGAAATCGAAGGGCCTTTTCAAAAGGTAAGATAGTGGAAAAATATGGTGAAGGAGTATCTTTCTTCCCTCAGATCAACAGAAAGATCTAGATGGGCCAACGAAATATCTAACGAGCTGGGATACTATATTGAAGAAGGAAGGAGGATCAAAGATGATTTGGGGCAGTATCAATCGCTAGATTTCAGTTAGATAGCCAATACCATAGCTGTCAATCCTTCCATCTGCTTAAAACAAGAGTTCACTTTACAACAATATATCAGATAGCCAGCTTAGTGCTCTGAAATCGATAAGGATTCGAGAGATAACTTCGATAAGGAAAATACCTTTAAAAAAGTGGATTTCAAGAGCAAGATAGAAAAAAGTACATCTATGAAAGAAAATTTCTAAACTTCAGACTATCAAGAGGACAAATTAAGCAAAAGTGACTGTCTAAAACTCAATTAGTTGCTCACAATTCGTGTCAATGATTAAAAACAGCAGAGACAGGCTTTGAAAGAAATCAGTCACAATTAAGAAGATGGAAGACTCTTCATTTACACTCCTTCTGAGGTCACCTAAGAAAAGCCAGACATGTTTTCCTAATAAATTTTGCTAACTGAAAAATAGTAGAAGAGAAAATAAAGCAGAATGACCAAAGGTCACCACAAACAAGAATGGCTTCCAGAACGGATTAATTTTCTGCAATAATGGTAAGTGAGCAGGTATCTTCCAATCGAAAGCATAGAAATTGAGCACCGAGAGCCATTGAACCTCGAGAAATAAAGAAATGCTTACATTCGGAAGATGCAGATGCTAAAGGTCTAAGGAGCAATGGAACAAACTTTATTTCATAATGGTTCCTGGTAGCTGATCAACTACTCTGTTGCTGAGATGGATTTAAGTCTATATCTATCCCATTGCGATTGGTAACATGTTTAGGTGATTAAATTTGTCAAAACAAACCTCTCAGATGCCCAGCTCAATGACCTTCTCAATTACACTTTCCACAGTAAGGTCAACACTTTAGTCCTTTCAGGAAACAACCTCAGCTAAGCATCCCTTGATGCCCTTCTAAACTACACAAGAATGACTTCCACCCTCAAAAACGTCTATATTTCCAAAAATAGTATCAACACCCTCAAAGGCCACACCCGAGAGAAAGTCAGCCTTTTGAGGCAGAATGGGATTAATTTGTATATCTGAAGTGATCTGAAGAACTGATGAGTAGTATTTATTGTGCTAATTATTATTACGTTTTGTCGCATGTCGAAGAAAAAAATTAGTGCCATTCTTCCTCTCGGATTTGCGGAGCAAGTACTTGATTTGGAAGTCAAACTCGAAGAGGAAGAGGAATCGCTTGAGTTGATTCAGATCCTCAGCACGATGTACAAAGTACGCACTCGATCATGTAGATAGGAATTGAATACTACTTGGAACACGATATAAAAAGAGCACGCTATTTCCAGAAAAAGCTAAACAGACTGGCAGCATAATACCTCTAGGTCTAAAATTTCTAGCATTTTCAGCCAGCCAAACGCCGGATATGCAGACAGATGAAAGAGTAAAACTAGAAGATAAATTCATACAATAGTCCCTATATCGAGTCAATAGTAAACCAGTCCCAGAAATCACAGAAGAGGATAAAAGATTGCGTTTTGGCTGATCTTAATCGACAAGAGGAGCGATTTCAGGACAGAATGCTCAAGAGGATCAAAAGTGCTGGTAAGTTATGATCGGGAAGATATTAGATTCTGATTGCATAAATCACATATTTGATTATAGATTTTATATTGATAAAATGTCGCTCCTTAAATCCGGAAAGGCTCCTAAGGTTTTTTCCATCCAGGTCTCAGGTATTAAGTGTACCAATTGTGCTGGAAAGATAAAGAAAGGTCTTGGCGAAGGCCTAAATGATCCAGAAACAAAAATTGCTGTCAACATCATTCAGGAGAAAGTTTCATTAACTGTTTTCAAGGATTCAATGGTCCAAAAAGCTGTTGAGATATTGATCCAAATAGGATTTCCTCCAATTGGAGAACCTGTCCCCATCTCTGGCGGTTAAGATAACCAGAGAGTGATTGCTTTTTTGGTAGATAATCAAGATCATGCCAAATTGCTTGAAGGAAAGCTGGAGAACACTCTGGGTATTTAGAAGCTCAGTCTCACCCCTCGTGAGAAAAAATGCAGGGTGAACGTAACATACAACTGCTAAATCATCAAAGGAAAAGAACTGGCAGCAATAATAGGGGAAGTTGATAGCAACTACAAGGTCATCAATGACAGAATCGACTCATTCACTTCAAAATAAAAAGTTAACACAAACTAGGTCAGCATCGTTCTGACAATTGTCCTCTGCCTTTACTTCTTCATTATCAACATGGTGGTCCCCATCTTCGTCATGGATTAAATGTGGTATAATGATATTATCACATATCCCAGCCAACTCGGAGTTTACTCTATTTCAGTGATAATCAACTTCATCCTGACCATCTATGTGATGATACGCTATGGAAAAACTTATGTTATTCGGGCTGTCAAAAATTATTGCCAGTTTGGAGTGACTAACATGGAGACTCTAATCGCTTTGGGATGCACTAGTGCTTTTGCTCTATTTTTGTTCTTTATGGGAAAGTATACAGCCTAATACATCAATGATCAACTAACTGAGGAAATGGAGTTTGCAGAAGCTATCATGGAAATCAATGATAGTTTGACCTCTTCTTCCATTATCGTTTTGGTCGTCACTGTGGGAAAATATTTTGAAACCAAGGCTAAAGAGAATATTGTTAAGATGACCCAACAGATCTTCCCCGAGAGCATTCTCTTCAAAAATATGGAGGTAAAGTATGTTGAGATCAAAAACAGGCAATTAAAGATTGTTGATGAAAAAATGATGGATGTCTCGCTTGTTGAGAAAAATGATGTGATCAGACCTGCACCAGGACGGCTGCTTCTCGATGCTATCATCATCCAAGGTGAGGTCACAGCCATGCAAAGCGCAAGGACTGGTTGTGAAGATATTGTCATCCTAAAGAAAGGTGATAGATTGGAGTCAGGATCCGAGATAATTGAAGTGAAAGATTGTCTTGCAATTGTATAAAACGTACTTGAGAAGTCGCTTCTGATTGAAATTGGAACTCAAGTGAAGCATGCTCAAAATCAGGAAGAAGGTGAATAATCAGGAATTCAAGCACTTTGCAAGACAATTGCAAGCTATTTTGTGAAGGGAGTCATTATTCTCAGTCTGTTGACTATTCTCACATGGTCACTGCTTCTTTCCTTTTTGGACATCGAGGTTCCCATGTGTGATATCTGCTGGATCGTTGAAAGAGGTATCGGAGTATTGGTTGCTTCTTGCCCTTGTGCTTTGGGTCTTGCTGTCCCAAGCGTCATCGCAATTATTCTGAATCTCGCTACCAAGAGTGGTATTCTGATCAAGAACAATGGAGTTTTCTAGAAAATGAAGATCAGCAGTGTCATCGCTTTTGACAAAACCGGAACTCTCTTTACCAGACTCAACAAAATTTAAGATTATGCTTCTTTCTCAACCAAATACTCTGAAGCTAAACTATGGTAGATAATAGCTCTCATTGAGAAGGAAATTCGTCATCCCTTGGCTTAAATTCTTTACAAGGAGGCTTTTACAAGGGCTGAGATCAGTGGAACTAACTTTGGCTTCATTCTCCTTGACAAGCCACAAGTCCAGAAAGAAGGTATATCTGTCAAAATCCTTGAGAAGACAGAAAAATAAGAGCTTCATATATTCATCGGGAATAAAAATATTCTCATCAATAACGGTATGACAGTACCTCCTTTCAGAAAGCGCACTGAAGCGGC
>Ga0100385_1005264_pt1 | contig 10900 bp, 10 predicted proteins | sample CryGeymeta201509_FD_81543 | JGI IMG/M metagenome (GOLD analysis project Ga0100385, IMG submission 81543) | Groundwater microbial communities from Crystal Geyser aquifers in Utah, USA - Crystal Geyser metaG 2015-09 | ecosystem: Environmental > Aquatic > Deep subsurface > Groundwater | place: USA...
CACCCACGCCCGGCCAGATGAAATGCCCGGGCTCTCCGGTGGATTTAATGTTTATGAGATTGAAAATCCTGTGAGTTTGGTGAATGATTATCTTATGAGCACGGTTGAAGAAATTGAAAAAGCGATTGGTTGCTTGCCGCGTGAAGAGTTTTGGAAGCTGACGGATCGACTGATTGAGCGGCGCGAGTCGGCATGGGATTCCCAAATTGCGGCTGATGCGACTGCGGGGCGTCTCGATTCGCTGTGGGCCGAGGCCGAAAAAGAGATCGAAGCCGGAGAAACTCAATCGCTCGATGCTTTCCTCGACGACCAAAAGCTTTAGAGCGCAATATGCCCGTCTGCCGCGTGCTGTTCGTAATTTGGCGAGGAAAAATTTCCGTTTGTGGTTACAAGATCCACGACACCCGTCTTTGCACTTTAAACCAATCGGAGACTACTGGTCCGTTCGCATTGGCTTGAGCTACCGAGCACTGGGCCGTGATAAGGACGGCACTTTGTATTGGTTTTGGATTGGGCATCATAAAGAATATGATCGGCTGGTCAGTCAGATGTAATCGGAGCGTGGCAGAGCATGCCGATGACTACTTTCGGTGCCTTTTTCGCGCAGGATGATTTTGCGGATTTCGGTGATGATGATGGCCGGAACGATGAGGTCCGGGTGTTTGGCGATGATCGGGGCAAAATGATGCGTGTTCGGGCCCTCTTCCAGGCAATCGAGCCAGGCGGAGGAATCGAGTAGATCCGCTTTCACAACGGGCGGTTTCCTTCGCGTTTAAAGTGCATGGGTGTTTCGCCTTTGAGGAGTCCGATCAGATCGGAACCGGTGATGACCGGTTCGATTTCAATGTGATGATTCCTGATGCGGAATTGAAGTTCTTGACCCGGTCTCAGATTCATCGACTTGCGGATCTCTTTTGGTATGACGATTTGATATTTGGGGGACAATGTCGATGTATGCATACGAATCGAGGATGAGAAAAAATGCGGATCTCACAACATTATGTTCCGGGTGTTGGCATTAGCGGGTAGCGCGACCGCGTCCTCGCGGCGCACCTTGCGGTTGTGGTGTCTTGTGCGGGTGGGCTTGTTGTGAGGGGTCAGGCCTGGTGGACGTTCCTGCGGTGCGGGGACGCACCTGCGCTACCTTTGGGCGCACCTGCTGGTGCTTTTGGGGCGCACGCCTGCGGTGCGGGTTCGGCATTAGCGGGTAGCGCGACCGCGTCCTCGCGGCGAACCTTGCGGTTGTGGTGTCTTGTGCGGGTGGGCTTGTTGTGAGGGGGCAGGCCTGGTGGACGTTCCTGCGGTGCGGGGACGCACCTGCGCTACCTTTGGGAGGCACCTGCGGTGCTTTTGGGGCGCACGCCTGCGGTGCGGGTTCGGCATTAGCGGGTAGCGCGACCGCGTCCTCGCGGCGCACCTTGCGGTTGTGGTGTCTTGTGCGGGTGGGCTTGTTGTGAGGCGGCAGGCCTGGTGGACGTTCCTGCGGTGCGGGGACGCACCTGCGGTGCGGGTGTCGGCATTGCGGGTAGCGCGACCGCGTCCTCGCGGCGCACCTTGCGGCTGTGGTGTCTTGTGCGGGTGGGCTTGTTGTGAGGGGCAGGCCTGGTGGACGTTCCTGCGGTGCGGGGACGCACCTGCGCTACCTTTGGGGACGCACCTGCGGTGCTTTTGGGGAGGCACCTGCTTTGCCACCTTACTGAAAGTTATCCTTTACTTGAAATTCATGACGGCTTCGGCGCAGCGCATACCGTCGAGGGCGGCGCTGACGATGCCGCCGGCGTAGCCGGCACCTTCGCCGCAGGGGAAGAGGCCGGGGACTTCGGGATGTTGCAGGTTGTGTGGATCCCGCGGGATGCGGACCGGTGAGCTGGTGCGCGTCTCGAAGCCGACGAGATTACATTCTGCGGTGAGGTAGCCGCGCATTTGTTGACCGAAGACGGTAAGTCCGCGCCGCAGGCGGCTGACAATCCAGTCCGGCAGAATCTGGTCGATGCGGGCGGGCTGAATACCGGGGAAGTAGCTGGTCCGCGGCAAGTCCTGCGAGGGCTGCGCGGACATGAAATCGGTGACGCGTTGCGCCGGAGCGATTTGGCCACCACCGCCGTGTTGCTGGGCGGCCTGTTCCAGGGCGCGCTGAAAGGCGATACCGGCCAGTACGCCGTGTTCCCGTGCAAAAGCCGCGGTATCCTCCGGTTCGACGGTCACCACCATGCCGCTGTTGGCGAAGGGCGAATCGCGGCGCGCCAGGCTCATGCCGTTGACGACGATGGCGTCATTTTCCGTGCTGGCCGGCACGATAAAGCCGCCGGGGCACATGCAGAAGGAATGCACGCCGCGTCCGTCAATTTTGGTGGCCAGCCGGTAACTGGCTGCCGGCAGCAGGCGGGAGCGCGGCACGCTCCGGTCGAAGTGGTATTGCAGGCTGTCGATCAGTGGCTGGGGGTGCTCGATCCGCACGCCGACGGCAAAGGGCTTTTGCTCCAGACGGATCTGCTGATCGTGCAGCAGCGAGTAGATGTCGCGGGCCGAGTGACCGGTGGCCAGGATGACCCTGCGGGCGGGGAATTCGCGCCCGTCTGCGGTCCGGAGACCGGTGATGGCACCGCTGGCGCGGAGCAGGGCGGTGACCTTGGCACCGAAGTGCACTTCACCGCCCGCTTTGCGAATGGACTCACGCATGGCCATTACCACTTTCGGCAGCAGGTTCGAGCCGATATGCGGATGCGCGTCAATCAGGATGCGCGCCGGCGCACCGTGGGCCACCAGGGTTTCGTAAACGCTGCGCACCGGCCCGCGCTTGGTGGCGCGGGTATAGAGCTTACCGTCCGAGAAGGTGCCGGCCCCGCCTTCGCCAAAGCAATAATTCGAGTCCTCAATGACGCGGCCTTCTTTTAATATCGGCCCCAGGTCAAAGCGGCGGGCGGAGGCGTCCTTGCCCCGCTCCAGCACTACCGGCTTAAGGCCCAGTTCCAGGCAACGCAGCGCCGCAAACATCCCGGCCGGGCCACAACCCACGATCAGCACGGTGTCGGCCCCGGCAGGCGGCTGCGGATATGCGCAGCGCAGCTCCGGCTCGGCAGCCAGCGGGTGATCCAGGCCGACTTCAAAGCGCAGCTGCACCTTGATCTGCCGCTGGCGCGCGTCGATGGAGTGTTTGCGCAGGCGGAATTCGCAGATGCGGAAAAGATCGACCTCCAGCTTGGCAGCCAGGGCTGCTTTATGCGCCGCCGCGTGCTCGGACTGCTCCAGCGGCAGGACAATATCGACGAGTTGAGGCAGACTAGTCACCAAAGGTTTTTCCGTTCCAGCCCCACATGGAGGGCTCGACATTATGGAAGTTGATGTAGAGGGTAACCTGAATCAGTGGCATAATTATTTGTATTCGTTTTTTAGATACGCGACAACCGATGGGATGGCCTCGATCATGGAGTCGAGGCAGGCGCTGTAGGCGTCAAAATCTTGGCCGATGGGGTCGGGGATCTGATGGTCCTCGCCATCAGGCATGAACTCCCGCAGCAGGTGCGCCCGTTCCGGCATCTCGGGGCAGAGGTAGTGCAGGGCCTCGATATGCGTATCGGTCATGCCGAATATCGCGAAGGCCCGATCGATCAGGTCGATTGTCAACGGCTGGCTTTTGTGGTGCCCCAGGTCCAGCCCGACTTTTTTCAGCGCGGTCACCGAGTTTTCAGATGCGGGGTCACCATAGCCGGCGGCCACGCCGGCGGAGATGACCTCCAACTGGTTGAAGGGCGCGCCCTCGGCCGCCAGAGCGTGCTGGAGCAGTTTTTCCGCCATCGGGCTGCGGCAGATATTACCAGTGCAAATCGTGAGGATGAGATTACGTTCTGGCATACACGTGGAGGGGGTTAGTGGCGGTTGAGTTCACGGTGTCCGATATCGCGGCGAAGATACTTATCTGCAAATTCGATTTGACCGCAAACCGAATACGCGATTTCGGCGGCCTCCTGAAGGGTGGGGGCTTGGGCGCTGACGCCGAGCACGCGTCCGCCGGCGGTGGTGATCGAACCGTGCGGGGCACGCTTGGTGCCGGCATGGACGATAGCAGCTCCTTCTGGCAGGGCAGCGGGGAGTTGGATGAGCTGGCCCTGGGCGTAAGCACCCGGGTAGCCGCCGGCAGCCAGCACCACGACGATAGCCGCGCCGTCGCGAAACTCGATCGCGTCCGGCAGCGGCTCGCCTTTGGCCGAGGCAAGCAGAATCGGCACCAGATCGCTTTGCAGCATCGGGAGCAGGACCTGGGTCTCGGGGTCGCCGAAGCGCACATTATACTCCAGCACTTTGACGCCGACTTCAGTTAACATCACTCCAGCGTAAAGTGTGCCGCGGTAGTCGATACCATCGGCCTTCAGTCCCGCCAGGGTGGGGTGGATGACTTGAGCCTCGATTTCGGCCTGCATGGCCGGGGTGATTTTACTGGTCGGCGTGTACGCCCCCATACCGCCGGTGTTCAGCCCGGTATCGCCCTCGCCGACGCGTTTGTGGTCCTGACTGGGCGGCAGGCAGAGGTAATCTTCCCCCGAGGCGATGACGTGGATCGAAGCCTCTTCACCATAGAGGGTTTCCTCGATCACGATTTCCTTCCCGCTGGCGCCGAAAGCATCACCCTCCAGCATGGCTTTGACGGCGGCCACCGCCTCGTCCTGGGTTGCGGCCATGATCACGCCCTTACCCGCAGCCAGGCCGCTGGCTTTGATCACGATGGGTGCCGGATGCTCCTCCAGGTAGGCGAGGGCAGGGGCAATTTCGGTAAAGGTGGCGTAAGCTGCAGTGGGGATGGCATGGCGGGCAAAAAAGTCCTTACAGAAAGCCTTGCTCGACTCGAGTTGCGCCCCGAGCTGATTCGGGCCATAGGCGGGAATCCCGGCTTCGACCAGTGCATCCACCAGGCCCAGACTCAGCGGCACCTCCGGGCCCACCACCACCAGGCCGATGGACTCGGCCCGGGCCAGGGCGACCAGTCCGGCAATATCCTCGACGGGCACGTTGAAGCAATCCACTTCCTGAGCCATGCCGCCATTACCCGGCGCGGCAATGACGCGGGCTGCCAGCGGACTTTGGCGGCATTTTTGAACGAGTGCGTGTTCGCGCCCACCGGAGCCGACGACCAGAATGTTGATTTGCGAAGGGTCTGACATAAGCAAGCTACATTTCCAGAAGGCGCGGTTCAGGTAAAGTGCTTTTAGAAGAAGGTTGAACTTTTCTCAGGGTGCGTGATTTTAGCCCGTTTCACCCATCTATGACTGATCTGAACCATACGCGCAACTTTTGCATCATCGCCCACGTGGACCACGGCAAGACGACGTTGTCGGACCGCATTCTCGAACTCACCCGCACGGTCGAAATGCGGGACATGAAGGAGCAGCTCCTCGACTCGATGGATCTGGAGCGCGAGCGCGGTATCACCATCAAGAGCCACCCCGTCACGATGGTCTATCGGGCGCGGGACGGCCAGGACTATGTCTTTAACCTGATTGATACGCCTGGCCACGTGGATTTTTCCTATGAAGTCTCGCGCAGTCTGGCGGCCTGCGAGGGGGCGATGTTGCTGATCGACGCAGCGCAGGGCATTGAGGCGCAGACGGTGGCCAACGCGCACCTGGCACTGGAACAGGGGCTGGAGATTATTCCGGTCATCAATAAAATTGATTTACCCAGTGCCGACGTGCCGGCCATCCAGCAGCAACTCGAAGATGTACTGGCGATCCCGTCCGAGGAGGCGGTGCTGACCAGCGGCAAGAGCGGCCTCGGGGTGGAGGACCTGATGGAAGCCGCCGTGGCCCGGGTGCCCAAGCCGCGCTGGGCGGACGTTGAAGGCCTGCGCATGTTGATTTTTGATTGCGTGTATGACACTTACAAAGGAGTGATTTGCTACGTGCGCGTCTTTTCCGGCACGGTAAGAATGAACGACCAAATCCTGACCATGAGCGATGGCATGAAGGCCCAGGTCAAGGAAGTCGGCAAGTTCTCACCCGCCATGACCAGGCGGGACTTTCTGACCGCCGGTGATGTTGGCTACATCGTGACCAACATCCGCGACGTGGCCGAGATCAAGCTGGGCGACACCATCACGCTGGCCAGTGCACCAGCCAAAGATATGCTGCCCGGCTACAAAGAAGTCCGGCCGATGGTCTTCAGCGGAATTTACCCGATCGACACCAGCGACTACAATAAGCTCAAGGCCAGCATGGGGAAACTGCGGCTGAATGATGCCGCCTTTGTGTACCAGTCGGAAAATTCCGTGGCCCTCGGCTTCGGCTTTCGCTGCGGCTTCCTGGGCCTGCTGCACATGGAGATCATCCAGGAGCGCATTCGCCGCGAATACGATCTGGACGTAATTTCGACCTATCCGAGTGTGGTGTATTTTGTCACCAGGACCGATGGCGAAACTATTGAAGTGCACAATCCGGTCTATCTGCCGGACCCATCGGAGATCGAAACCATCGAAGAACCGATGATCAATGCCTCGATCCTCATCCCCAGCACCTCGATCGGCGATGTGCTGGCGCTGGTTTCCGAAAAGCGCGGATTGTGCGAGCATACCGAGACCATCGACGACAAACGCGTCATGCTGGTCTGCCGCCTGCCGCTCAACGAAATCCTGGTTGATTTCAATGACCGCCTGAAAAGCATCACCCACGGTTACGGTTCGATGGACTACGAAATGGTTGGCTACGAAGCGGCCAAACTGTGCCGCCTGGATATCATGGTCAACGGGGAACCCGTCGATGCCTTTTCCTCGATCGTGCACAAAGACAAGGCCGAGGGCAGGGGACGGGCGCTGTGTGCGCGACTCAGGGAAATTCTGCCGCGTCAGATGTTCAAAATCGCGATTCAGGCCAGTATCGGCGCACAAATTATTGCCCGCGAGACGATCAGTGCCTACCGCAAAGACGTGACCGCCAAGTGCTACGGCGGCGATATTTCGCGTAAGCGCAAGCTGCTGGAAAAACAAAAAGAGGGCAAGAAGCGCATGAAAAACATTGGCAGCGTCTCCATCCCACAGGATGCTTTTATCAAGATCCTCAAAACTTCCGACGGCGGATAGTTGTCTCAAAACTTGCTTTCAAACAGGACTCCACACACAGCCCACATCTATGAAAAAACTGCGCAAATCCGCCAAGGAGCTACTCCACGCGGCCAATAAAATTTACCATTACCGCCGGGACGTGCTGGCAGCCAAACAGCTCGAAGAGCTGGAAGCCAGCGTCAGCGAGGTGCAGGCCCAGCTCACCGCGGCGGACGCCGACTCGCTCGAAACCGCCATGGTCCGGCTGGATGACGTGCTCAAACGAACCGGGGGCAAAATGTATCCCAAGACCTTTTGGAACGACAATATCGAGGTTGCGCTGGTGGCGGCCATCATCGTGATCGGAATCCGCACCTTTTTCTTTCAACCTTTTATCATCCCGACCAATTCGATGTATCCCACCTACAGCGGGATGAATGCGGTGGTCTATGAACCGGAGGCCGGCGCTCCCGGTGCCGTGCAGAAATTCTTCCGCCTGGCCACGCTGGGAGCCCGCCACAAGTCGCTGGTGGCCGAAACAAGTGGCCGCATCGAATTGCCTTTTTTGGGTTATGCCGGCGATGGTGAGCCACGGTTCTTTGCCGAAATGGTGCCGGGCCGCAAATTTTTTGTCCTGCCCACAACCAAGGCACAATTTACGCTGTTTGTGGATGGCACGCCGCACAGCATTACCGTGCCGATGGAGTTCGCCTCCGAGATGAATGGCGTGCTGGCCAAAACCTTTAACCTGCAGGGCAGCCAAACACGCCAAATTCCCGGCAACAACAAATTCCGGATGATGCAACTCCGGCAATCCGTCGAGGCCGGTCAGGACCTGCTGCGTTTTGACATCACGCTCGGTGATGCCTTGTTTGTGGACCGTTTGTCGTATCATTTCCGCCAGCCCAGAGTCGGCGAACCCTTCGTGTTCCGTACCGATGAGATTCAACAGGAGATCGGCCGTTTCAGCGGCGACTTTACCAATAAATATTACATCAAGCGGCTGGCCGGTGCTGCCGGTGAAACCCTCGAAATCCGCGACGGGACTTTGCTGGTCGATGATCAACCGCGCGACGAGGTGGCGGCTTTCGGGCGCAATGCCGCCCGTGAGGGCGAATACGAGGGCTACGTGAACACCGAATTGCTCGCGCCCGGGCGTCAAATGACGGTTCCGCCAAGAAAATTTGTCGCACTCGGCGACAACTCCGGCAACAGCCTAGATAGCCGCTACTGGGGATTCGTGCCCGAAAAGGCCGTCATCGGTAAAGCCTTCTTTATCTATTATCCCTTTACCCGGCGCTGGGGCGTGGCCGAGTGATTCCAGATAGCCAGTTATTACGCACAATATATATTATGTCTAATTATTAAGGCTGGCATCTGCCAGCGGTGCCGCTACGTTTCCTACTCCCGCTACTATGGATCATTAACCAATTATTGATTGAAACGCTGCCACCCGGCTTCATTAGTTCAAGCTCTTGGCTCTGCTTTCAACTCTTGAACAGCCGCGATTAAAACGACTGGGGCAACTCCCAGACCCCTAGCGAGTAGAAAAAGGGAATTTAAAGTCGGTTGCTGCATACCACGCTCGCAAAACGAAATAAAGTTAGTTGATACACCCGACTTCTCAGCTAGTTTCATCTGCGACAACCCCACCGCTTTCCGGTAATCCCGGAGAACGGTGCCAAAGGCTTCTTCTATGCTCGGCTGATGAATAGACACATAATACTTTAACAATTCTGATGGGTGTTAATCCTCACATAATTATGTGTATTCTAGGGTTGACTGGTTTTCTGCTTTGAAGTCTCTATCGGGTAACCCCATCACTCTATGTATTATTCACTCCTCTGCTTCGTAGTTACTTTACTATTCCCCATCTTTCTTAAAGCAGACGAGGCAAGTAAGTTCCCCGAAATTCCTACCAAAGCGGAAGCTACTGCAGTCATCGCCGCCGACGTAGCTGCGCGAGAGTTGAAGGAAGCAAATCGCAAGGCTGCCCTTGAAGCTGTGACCGCGTCGAGGGAATGGAACGTGAACCACGGTAATCGCAAAACTATTATTCGCCGGGTAGCACCACCACCTGCTACAGTCATAGCGCGTTCGAAGACATCTATAAATAAAGCCAGTGAAGTACCAATGTGGACTGAGGAGGAAATCGCCGCATGGATGGCCAAGCAACCTGTTTCCCGCACCCTGCATCTCAGCGCTACGGTCTATGACCACAGGTTTACCAAGATAACTTGGCGGGATGAACACCAGCAGGTGTGGACAATTCTAAGTAACATAGACTTCAGGTATCTCAGTGGCATCGGGAGTTTTGATGATGATCGCCATCACTGGATGACATTTTTGTTCGTTGACGAGGTCGAGACAGCGCGGGAGGCTGAGACTGTTCGATTGGCGGCCGAGAAAGGCCTCCACTACAGACCACGCAATATTGATCATTTGCTTACGCTCGCGCCACCCGACTTCTTAGCAGCTCCGCCGCTTGGAAACTCTGGAACTTCCTCTCTTTCCCCTCTTCCTGCTTATCTCGTCATCACGGAAAGTGAAGCATCGCCTATTCCGGAAGCGCTTTACGAGGAACTCGACGCGCTGCACCAATTTTATCACGATAACGAGGAACGCCTGATCGCTGAATACGAACGTAGAAAGGTGATGGATGAAGCTCGTCGCGACTGGCGCGAAGCCAATCCGCCCGAACCGAAGGACACCGTGTTCAACTTCTGGAAAGTCGAATAGGCACAGCAAAAATGCGCAGCCTCCTTCCCCTGCACTCTCACAATTTTAAGTCCTACCCGCGTATAAATGAAACAAGGCATTAACAGGCGCATTCTTCTTTTGACCACCCTGATCCTCAATGTGTCCGGGCAACTCTACGCGAATCCGCCAGGTCCAAATTCCCTTAATTCGGGTCTTTCAATTGCTCCGGGGCCTGGGGTTGATACTTATCTCATTTCCTGGTGGGGGCTGGACGATTATTACTATTTTGTCGAATTCTCCGAGGATTTGCACAGCTGGAATTTCGTGCCAGAGGTCTGGACAGGTTTAGACGCGGTCTTGAGTCTGGGTTATAGCAGCACAGCGGATCGCCTTTTCTTTCGGACGCTGGCCAGTGACGACCCTGAGAGCTCACTGTTGGCCGACGATTACAACACTATCGGCCTGAGTGCATGGGAGCAGATCCAGCTCGGCTATAATCCCTTTGAATGGGTGGATATCGATGAAAACGGCCTCCACGATGCTTGGGAGATGCATCATTTCGGAGCTACCGGTGCTGACCCGCAGGCCGATCCCGATGGCGACGGCCTGACGAATCTGGAAGAATTTTTAATCGGCGGCGATCCCAACGTCTCTGCTTCAGCGGCGAGTGCTGCCGCCATCGGGCTGAAAGTCTTTTCGCCCCGTTAAACGAAAACCCTAAACCATCAATTTTAGCTCTATGCGCTCAAAACTAACTGCCGCATTTTGTGTAGTCTGCTTGCTGGCAGTTCTGGCATTTTCATTTTGGCCAAATCGCTCTTTAGACGATCACGGCGAGGCACATGCTATCTCTATTCCCGTGGAGGATATTGCGGCTATAGAGAGCACAAAGGCGGCAGATTCGGACCATGGCCGCGAGCAGGTCGAGCCAGGTCACGCGGACGAGGACGACAGTCCCAGCGCTAACTCAATGCCGTCCCTGTCTGGATCGGCGCGGACGGAAGCTGATTTTGATGATCCGCTGGTTGAAAGAGAGTTACGACAAACCCAAAGGTTCTTCGCGATTTTTAGTGGTTCAAATTTAAAAAAGAGCGGCTAAATAATAGTCGTATGAATGTAGAATCATTGTTTCACGATTTGTTAGGATTAGGCACGGATTGGCGTGTGAAAGAG
>Ga0100385_1005272_pt1 | contig 10892 bp, 18 predicted proteins | sample CryGeymeta201509_FD_81543 | JGI IMG/M metagenome (GOLD analysis project Ga0100385, IMG submission 81543) | Groundwater microbial communities from Crystal Geyser aquifers in Utah, USA - Crystal Geyser metaG 2015-09 | ecosystem: Environmental > Aquatic > Deep subsurface > Groundwater | place: USA...
ACCTAGTTGCAAGTAAAAATGATTGACAAAAACAAGTTAGTCTGTATAATTAATATCAAGAGTTAAGGAATGCCAATTCAACGCAAGCCAAGCGGTTAAGAGAGCTTAGATGTCATCCAGTCATTTTGATTGAATTGCCACGCTAGATACCCAAGAGGATGAAATAACGCTAAAGGAGCTGTCAAAATCAGTTGTTAACCTTTATTATTAATTCACTATTGTTCGTGTGTTCATTTTGGCCTGTGATGTACTTGATTCCCAAAGTCAGGTAAATACCAAAAGTCTAAGTAGGGGATAAAATATGGCACTTCAACCTGATACAAATTGCCCAAGATGTAATAGCAAAAACATATCAATGAAATATATGCATGCCTCTGGGAGAGCCTATGAATGTTTTGATTGCGTTAAATTGTGGGGTTGGCACTATGATCGGAACCTTCCAGAAAACAAATTTAAATCAGATCCAGACAGTTAATATTTAGCCTGTAGAGAATATCTACTGGGCTAACCTACCTAATAATTTTTAGATTTTAAAGGATTCAACCATGTTGAAAAGCGCTTTAATAGTTACAATTGCAACAATGATTAGCCTTAATTGCTATGCTGATGAAACGTGGTATACGTTGTCTAAAACGGATGAATTTACCGGAGAAAAGACCACGTCAACTTACGCATATGCTGGTTACGAGAGCTACCTTGACAAAGAATGGGTGACTTCGTATGACACTAAATTCGGACTTCGTTGCGATGTGTCAACCAATGGGGATCAAATGTTAATACTTACGTTCTCAGTTCCGAGCGCGATAGCCACGCCAAGCTCAGCCGTAGATATGATGGTTAAAGTTGATGAAGAGCAACCAGTGAGCCTTGTAGGAAGCCTTTATACAAATTCATACGATTCGGGGTACGTTCCCATTAAAAGTGGCAATAAGGTGGCAGTTGAGCGCTTAATTGATCAGTTAAAAAAAGGTCGTCTTGCCTTGGTTCGAGTAAGTAACGAGCGACGGAGTGAAATTGTAGACATGAAAATCAGGCTTGCCGGCTTTACAAAGGAAACATCGAACACCTTAAGCGCCTGTGGCTTTGGCGGCTCAACATTATCAGATGAAGACAAAGAGAAGCTGAGAGTAATAGATGCTGAAATAAAAAGGCTAACAGCAGAGAAAGCTAAGATATTGGGTAAAGTATAGGGAACACAGATTAATTGTACTAAAAAAACACGGATGTTAAATATTAATGATTGACAAATTATCATAATGAACTAAAATAGACCCTCAAAAGAGAAAATCACACACTGAATTTATTTAAGGGGTCTCCATGTCTAAGCCAAGCGTATCATCTCATCTTTCAGCTATGCACAATCGTTCTGTGGTTATGCGTGTAAGCGGTATTCCAACGATTGAAGATATGGAACAGATCCGAAGTAATTTAAAGGCGTTGCTTGTGGACAACGATATTCCGGTCGAGCAGCTGCATGAAGATGACATTAAATTTTTTATAAAGGACGGTACGCAATTTTGGATGAAGCCTAAGCTACGTAAAGAGCAGCGCGGCACCATGATTGTACGTAGTAAAGACTATATTTTTGTTCCCGAAGGCAAAACCCAAGAGCATGGGGTTTTCGGGGATAAGAAGGGGCTGACCCATTGTTTGGATCAAATAAAGGTTGAAAAGGTTGCTCACCCCAATCCGCGTATTGGTGGATTAATTTCCTACGAACTCGTCCATTAAGGGTGCGTTTTACCTCAACAAATAAGTAAAAATGATTGACAAAATATGCAATAGTGTTACTATAAAGACACTTAAACAAGCCAGAGAATTTTATGCAAAACTTTAATCGCCGTGCTCTAAAATTAAAAACCAGTGGTGTTTTCAAGAATCGGATTGATGAATTAGGGAACCTTATTATCAACCAAGTTACATTGATTGGTAATTTACCAGACTCAAAGCATTATGATAGTTTTTACGCGGAGAATGGTGTTAACGCGACATTTTTTGAGGTTTGGAAAGGAAATGAGTGTAAAACCTTTTCGGATGGTCTTGAGCTAAAGACTTGGGTTAGAGAAAACGCCAATTTTCATAACGAAAACCCAAATAGTTCTATTATTCTTTAGTTTTCCCAATATGGAGTTGCGTGTTGCAGCTCCATAAAAAGCTCAATAAATAAGTAAAAATGATTGACAAAGTAGAGTAAATCATTATAATAGGATTCAAGAGTTAAGGGAAACCTAATCAACGCAAGCCAAGCGGTCAAGAGAGCTTAGATGTCGTCCAGTCCTATTGTGATTGAGTTGCCATGCTAGATACCCAAGAGGATGAAACAACGCGAAAGGAACTGTCAAAATCAGTTGTTAACCTTTTATTTAATTCAATGAGTTGGTCGATGTGGCCAACTTGTAATTACGAACCCAATTAGATAAGAGAACGCACATGAACACAATTAATCAATTATCACGTCTTCAAAATGAAACGCCTTTGTCTGGTGTATTTAAACACACTATTGCTGAGTTTGGCGCACGCAAAATCGTACTGGTTACCTGTATTGATAATCAAAAGGGAAATGAGGGGTATGATCCGCAAGGGAACTGTATTGCCGGTAGTTACTTTGAGATCCACGATGGTAGTGATGTATATACCCATAGATTCGGCTCTTACCTGAAAGCACAGTTAAAGGCGCTTATTGAGTCCGATGGTGCAGAGCAATCAGGTGATGTGTTAGGTAGTGATTTAGAGTTGGTTTTCCTTGCTGAGCTAAACAAGGTCATTGGAAACCCTCAAATACGCGTCTATATGAACAGTGACGGGCATAATTACTATACTTTACGCATTGATAGCCCTTATGTTAATGGCGAGTGCGTGAAGCCCAGTGATGAGCTTGTGAAGGTTATCAAAGAGCTGAGTATGTCCATACTTGGCAAGCCACCGGTGTTTGATAACTTAGGGAAAGCTTTTTGGTTTAACTAAGCTTCTTCATCTGCAATGAATAAAGGGGTGTTTAGCCTCTTTATGGGTTGAACGATGGGTTAATTGATTTTTATGATAAATTAAAGTTTTTTTAGGATGCTATTTTATGGACAAAATCTCATTTGTGTTAACCAACGAAAACAAAGAAAGACTGGATGCATTGGGAGCGACGCATTATTGCTGCGTAAGAGACAATAACCCCTGTAAATTAGAAGATGCTACCTGTATAAATTTCTTTTCTGCTGGTGAAATGCTAGACAAGATTTCCGAAACGCATAATCATTTTGAATTAATTGATGCGATCAAGCCTTTATTGAAAGTAGCTAGTTTATCAAAAGATGGATTCGATGAAGAGGGCGTGTGTACAAAAGTAGCTCTGGCTGAATTAAAGCCGCTGGTTTTTGATTAAAAGATTGACATGATTTATCATTATGATAAAGTGTGCTTACTGAGTCACACACAAATCAAATAGAGAAAATTATGCATCCTATATTATTCGAACTTACAGAAAGTATGATTTTAAGACTAAAAGCCCTTGGTGCCACGCACTTCAGCTTTGCTAGAAATTATAACAATCCGAATCAACACATAATATCAAGTGTTCACTTTTTCTCTAGTGACAAATTAATTCCAGCGAGTACCCAGAATGCTCTAAAAGGTTTACAAGAAGTGGCTTATTTCTCACCTGACATGCATTCACATGCTTTGGGTAAGTTGAGCGGTTTCAATGAATGTAAGCGTATCAACGGCATTGATGTTCACAATGTAAGGTCGCTGTTTGATGGTGGCCTGGATCTTAGTCAGTATTAATTGCTGGTAGGTGCAATGTTGGAGAATGGGATGAATACAAACAAAACACCTTGGGCAAAAGCCAGAAGTGAGCACAAAGGGCTGGATGAGCTTTTATCAAGGCGAGCTGCCTTCGCATCATTGGATCGCAGATTAACTATTAAGGAAAACGAGGAGCTTAAGCTTATCAATGAATCGATAGGGTTATGGCAAAACACGTTAAACCTGAATTAATGATCGGTAAAAAGTCTCCAAAATGTTGATCAGGTGCGCTATTAAATGCTTGAATTGGCCGTTGTGTAATAATTGTGTTTTTAATTTAGAGATAAGGAGTGATAAGAATGAATGATGTGGCCTTTGAGAATCCGAATAGAGTTTCTGATGTAAGTCGTGATTACTTCTTAAAAAATGAAAAAATGTGGAATAAAAACAGCCCATCCAATGAGCTTTACGAGACGGTAATGGCGCGTATAGCAAAATCACCGGATGAATTTCACCACCAGCAAACGATGTTGTCTATTGTAAAAGCTATGTACGATGATCACCACGAAAACGGCATGGGTTCAGCAGATGTGTGGCGCAAAGAAAAGACTTTCAAAGAGGCTGTCTATGAATCTCAATTCGAATCCGATTATGTAAGTTTTCACCTGATTTCGCTGTTTAAAAACATTTTCAAACACATTAACCACGGTTACGCTTTCCCATGGCCTCGCGTGGGTGAGTATGGATATGTTGAGCATGGACTCGAAAGGCTTTTAACCGAATGTATCTATTTTATTGCCAAAAAAATGGGTTTGACTGAAAGTGCTGAGACGGCAGTTTAAGGATAAATGATTGACAAAATGTGTCAAAATGGTAAAATGTACCTACTGAAACACACAAGGCGATAATCATGAACTTACCCACTAGCGCAGGACAATTATATTTACGTACCACCGCAGAACGCATTCAAGAAGCGAGAGTTCGTGGTATGTTTAAAAGCACTAAAGTGTTTATCGCATACCTTCGTGCCAATGCGTCATCTTGGTTGGATCAAACTAATGAAGATGGCATTAATATTCGCAATGTCCGTTTCAATGACAAAAGCTCACTTGATATCAACAAAAGCAATGGCGAAATTGTCTATCAGTGGGATATATAGGAGCAGTTATGGCACCATTTACCAATGTTTATATATCGATGCGGACCAGGCAATACGTTCAAGGTGCGTTGGCTGATGGAACACTTGTTTCACCTGATTTCGAGCGCGATAACGATGGCCAACATCCTGAATCGAAACGCGATCTGGATACGCCTAAATCATTCATCAGTGAAGTGTGTCAAATTTGGACGCTTGATATGGGATTGACCGAACAAAGAGAAGCGGAGATTAAGGCGATAGTCACTCAAGTTGTTACTGAGGAACTTCCTGAAGATCTTCGCCAGTATTTAGCCTAAAGGGATAATAAAATGTCAGACAGCTTGCCATTTGTTAAGTTAGATGGAATTAAACTTAATCCGGAATTAATTGAGGTTTTTGAACCGACAAAAGCGTTGCCGGTTAAAATCTCTGAAAAGGGAATGAAACTGGTCGAAAAGTTTTCAGGTGTTAGCCGAACAGGTAACACGTTGTTTTTAGAGTTAGGTACCGGTCGCGTCAATACACCAGAGCCTATATTAACGGCGTGTGACTCAATATCCGTTACGTTGATTGCTAAGGCATTAAATCAAGACTGTGAATACATCTCGTTTTTTCTATAACGGTTATTCTGCATAAAAGATTGACAAAATATTTCAATATGATAATATGTGTTTAAGTTAATTTTTAGGCACATAATCATGTTACTACTTCAAGATGAACAAAAAGCAAAAGATTTCGTTCTTGCGATTGGCGAGAAACGCGCAAATAGATTGCTTAACTTGCTTACCTTTCGTATAGCCTTAAGAATTAGAAAAGCAAATGAAGCGTGCAGTGTCGCGATGTTTTATGAAGGCAATATTCGCGTTGCAGAGTGGGAAACTAACTTAATACATGATCTCAAGATGGGCATTTGCCTTACTGACACTTTTAATACGCCATTAGCAGCTAAGGAGCGCATCCAGAAGCGCATTGATGAGCGCAAAGCAAGAGCTGCATTAAGATTAGCTGCGCAAGCTGCCTAATCGCCTTACAGACGCTAAATGGTTTGACAATATAACTTGAAATTAGGAAGTAACATGAAAGCATTATGTCCAGTTGCCAAAAAATCGATTGTAAGCGGCTAATCAACCTACGTATCAAACTGTCGTAATACTGCGCTTATAATTCCACGGCAACAAGGCTTCAATATCTTCTACCGTTTGTGCATAGGGTATCGCTTTGAATATAGCGTTGAGGTAAGCATAAGGCTCAAGGCCATGTAATTTGGCTGTTTCAATTAAGCTATAATGTGCGGCGCTGGCGTGTGCCCCTGCGGGTGTATCGGCAAATAACCAGGCCTTTCTCCCTACAGCAAAGGGGCGAATGGCATTCTCTGCCATAATATTACTGATGCGAAGCTGGCCGTCAGTGCAATAGACGGTGAGTTTATCCCATTGATTGTGTAAGTAGGTCATGGCTCTGCCCGTTAAGCTGTCTGTGGCGACGCGCGGTTTATTGGCAACAAGCCATGCGTGCAGTTTGTTGAGTATGGGCACGCTTTGCGCTTGGCGAACGGCCAATCTTTCCTCTTGGCTGGCATGTTTAATGGTGCGTTCGATGGCATACAACTTGTTAATAAAGCTTAAGGCCATGTCTGCTTTAGTGGCGTTGATTTTCTTCCCTTTAGGTTGTGCCTGTTGTGCTTCAATGAATTTGCGCCGAGCGTGATCCATACACCCTACCTGCACAAGTTGGTTGCGTTTGCATACTTCGTTATAGCTGGCACAACCATCGGATTGCAGGTAACCCTTTTAAAGTCATGCAGCAGGCGCATCGGCACGTGGCGACCACGGGATGGGTCATAGTCAAACAGCACGCTTTGTTGGTCGGCTTGACCGCCGAGTGTCACCCACATAAATTTATCGCCCGTGGGCGCAAGCCCAGGCTCTTTTAATACCTGAATGCGGGTTTCATCCGCCATAATGAGTGAGCCGGCACACTGAGTCTCCCTTAATAAGTTAATTAAAGGTTGGATTTGTTTGCCTAGCGCAATGACATAGTTGGCGAGTGTGGCTCTTGATATGCTGCCCCCGTATCGTTCGATAATACCCTCTAATCGGTAAAGCGGCATGCCATCGGCGTATTTAGCGATAATGATGTAGGTGATGAGGTTCACACTGCCCATGGCTTTAGGCACCGGGTGCTTGATGACATCAGCCGCCTTCATGGTGCTAGCGCCTTGCGCGTCTTTGAACACGGCTTTTTCCTGCATGTACTCCAGTACCTGTACTTTGGCTGGGATGATGTCTAACTCTTCTCTGACTTTCACAAAGAAGGTATGAATAGCGCCTTCTTTTTCAGCATCCGATAAGTACGCAAACACTTGGGTGCGCGCAAGGTTTTTAGCAAAGGGTTTACGACCGGTTTTGGCTTTAGGCTTTGAAGCACCAGGTAACGCAAGCTCAGCTTGCTCAGGCTCACTGGTCGCTTCAGCTTCATTGAACAAGTTACCTTGTTCAGGCGGGGTTTGCTCAGAGCTGCTGCCAAAGCGTTTACTATTAGATAAGCGTAAATATTCTTCGAGTAGCTCAATACGTTTTGTCAGTGAATCGATGACATCAGATTTCTTGTCGATGATGTCACTTTGCTCTGCAATCACCCCGTCTTTTTCAGACAGCATAGCTTGCAACTGAGACATCATATCGATATCGCCAGAGGCACTGTTTTTATTGGTGTTGGGCGGTAATTTCATGCCCGAAATTATACCAAACCCAGCACCAAAAAGCCCTAAAAAACACTCTCATAATGCAACTTTTTATGGCCTTTCATGGCCATAATATCCAGCCCGTCAAGCAGCCAATTTATTTGCTGGCCGTTAAGCGTCATGACCTCTTTTTGGTGCTTGGGCCAGATGAATTTATCTTCCTCCAGGCTTTTGTAATACAACACGAAACCGTTGTTTTCCCAAAACAGACACTTGATTTTATTGCGCCGTTTATTGGTGAACACATACAAGTGACCCGCAAAGGGGTTATGCCCCAACTCACATTCTACAATGGCGCTCAGGCCACGAAATGACTTTCTAAAATCAATCGCTTTAGGGTAAAGGTAAATCTGGGTAAGCGACATGCGTGGCCGCATCACGCTGCTCATGATAATACCGCCGCCAGTTGCTTGACCACATCGATATTGTTTGGCTCAATACCCGATAACGATAAGCCACTGGCAAAGTGCAAGGTTAAAGTGGCGGGAGGCTCCCATGGCGGAACGGGAACCTGAATAAAACCCGTGCCTTTGACCAGGGCGTGTTGGGTTTCCAGCTTACGTTTATGGTAGCTTAAACTATGGGCATTGAGCTGGTGCTTTTTACAGTATTGCGCTTGGCTTAACGAAGACGTTTTCCACCGCTCAACGTGCTGCGCCCAGAACCCTTGAGTTGGCTTTACTAACATGATTATTTCCTCACCGTTTTTAGTGGGAAAATTATCTAACAACGGAAATGACAAAATAAGGCCGTGGGTTGATTGGGCGCTTACAATCGATTTCAATATTGTCGTCGCAAGTTGAAAAAAGAATTGATGAGCCTGCAAGGTTTTCTAACAAAATTCAAGAGGATCCTGAGACCGGTGCATCTTTGTGCGAAATCGGGTTTCTGACTCAAAAAGCGCTTGTTTGGGTTCGCACCAATGGCAGTGTAGGTACTATCAACGGTAAAAGATTACTTTTGGCTGGTGGTAAGTGGCCTAAAACCAACCCATCACTTTCCTGTTTCATGAAGTATATATAACGTAGATAAACCGACAAAAGAATATTAAAGGCAGAGCGTTTAGAAGACGCTCTGCCTTTTTTGTTATTGGTCTTTTAAAAACTTACCAACGAATAAATGGTCAATCGAATTACAAAAGTGTGATCAGAAAACACTATTTAACTGTTTCGTAAGAAACTTGGACAAGTGAACTACCCAACGACTAAAAATCACTGGGTTTTCTCGCTAATTGAACGATAAAAACGAGTAAAAAGTCATGCACACAGCCCGAGTATGCAACGTGTTGATTGGAGCTTTCAATTATGCTGATCCAGCCCTGACTTACGTATCAAATTTTTATGCTTTAGTGACCAGTTTAATAAACATTTCATAATCCAATGAATAAGAAATAAAGTGGTTGGAGTCAGGGGTGATTACAGAGTGCCATTTAGGCCTTTCATCTGTTGTTCTGTGCATGCGAACGGGCTTGAACTTAACCAACGTGTCATTGAATATTGATAAGAACGCGACCAAATCATGCATGCACTTTTTGTCAGAGCTATTTTCAGTAAAATAATGCCCAACCACCTCACAAAAAACAGAGCTATTGCCTGCAACATCTGAATTTTTTACCCAAGAGGCATGACAAATATTTTTTGAAACAAAATGGCAAGATACGTTTTTAGCCAAAAGAACGCGATCTGTAGCATCGACATCAATATTTAAATTCCATGTTGGCACCGCCTCCCGCTTCCTGAATTTTTTCAATACATTCTCGGAGCCGACAACAGATTCCCCTGCGAAGCCCCCTTGTATAAATGCTTCTAGAAATTCACCATCATTAAATTCAACTAGCTTACTTAATGTGTATAAACTGCCACCACAAAAAACGATTTTATCTTCGAAGGTTGGCTTAAGGCTTAGGTACGCTGATAATTCAACATATTCTATAACGCCGGCTTCATCAAAGTATTTAAACAAAGAAGGGTTGATGTCTTTGCCATCTGGATAGATGGTGAGCTGGCCAGAAACGATAAGAGGGATGTTTTTGCCAAATCGTTTTAATGTTTCGCAAGCTAAAATCAGTTCGCTTTTGGATGGGTTGTGGATCGAAATTTCACTGATATTTACGTTGTTTTCTAATGCGTGAATTAATGTCGCGAAATCGTCAATATCTTCCCTTAACTCAAGGTCTAGCCAAATTTTTTTATGTTCGTTCATCATGTATCCTAATGGACTGTTGTGCTTCGAGTTTCATAGGCTTCCCAAGTGCTAAGCTCTAGCGTAAGCGCCTCAATATCATCTGCTGATAAGCTAACCCCCGCTTTAGATGCAGCGGCTAAATAGCAACCCAGTAAACCAGTGTTGACGTATGCGTTGAATCGACTAACAATCGTTGCGTCTTTGCTAGTGAGCAGCAATAGTGCCGTCTCGTTGTTCTGAGTGGTACCGGTTTTCTCACTAACATCTAGAGCTAATTTTTCTAGGGCGCAATCTATAACAAACTTCATGATGATTTGGTTGCTTTTGTAACCGTTAATGGTGCCAATGATGCTGTTAAATAGAGAAGATTTCATTTGATTGCCTAGTGTGTGTTTCAGTATGGAAATTATATCAAAATGATAATATTTGTCAATCATAAATAAGCAAAAAGCAGGTAACAATTAAGGTTGCCTGTTTTAATTAAACTTGTATTAAGGCTCCCATAGTTAGGAGCCTGGGGTTACGCTGTCCTTAGGCTAATGCAGGCCGAGGGCTATTTCTGCAATATCAACAAAATCGCCATAAGCACTGTAGATTTCACTGTAGTTGTTACTCCCAGCGCTTTCACGTGCTTTGTTAAAGATGGCTCGCTTTAATTTGTTGCTGAAATCCCCCATATCATGGGCGTGCTCAGCGTCCTTTTTGAACTCATTGATACGCGCTTCAAGCGCATTCATATAATTCTGTTCAGCATCAATGAAACCGGCTAGGTTAAAATCGATGGATTTAAAGGTTAACTTGCCAATCTTGTCGCTATGCGCTTTCTGGTAAGCCTCCGCGATTTTAATAATGCTGTCCACAAGAGCGTCAGCGCCTTTGGTTCTGACTTTGTAAGCTGGAACTGGTAGTGTGAGAGTAGTACCTTTCTCGGTCGTGATCTCGGTTCCCGCACGCTTATCTAAAAGGTCGTTTAGTGCCACCTCTAATTCAGTGCCGGTTAAAGTCACTTCTTTCACGTTATCGATATCTACGAAAACAGCAGCGTTGATAAATGTAAAGTAGAAGCTGTTCGCAGGGGCGATATCCGCGCCG
>Ga0100385_1005282_pt1 | contig 10881 bp, 5 predicted proteins | sample CryGeymeta201509_FD_81543 | JGI IMG/M metagenome (GOLD analysis project Ga0100385, IMG submission 81543) | Groundwater microbial communities from Crystal Geyser aquifers in Utah, USA - Crystal Geyser metaG 2015-09 | ecosystem: Environmental > Aquatic > Deep subsurface > Groundwater | place: USA...
AACAATCACCAATACGACTCAAAACGATGAAAATTCTGACTAAAACACAAGCATTATTCAAGGAATCAAGAAAAAATGTGCTCTAATAACCGGCAGAATTCATCCTGGATAATCTCATTCTTCATATATCATCGAAGGTTTGATCTCCTTCTTGGTATCTGATGATCCAGCAGCTATAGCTCTAAGAGAAAAGTTTATCTTTTATTTGGTTCCTATGCTCAATCCTGATGGAGTTGTTGCAGGTAATTTCAGAACTAGTTTCAGCGGAAAAGATCTGAATAGGCAGTTCAATAAATTGAATAAATATGTATTTCCAGAAGTAACCTATCTTCATTAATTGGCACTTCAATTGAAACACTCTTATAGAGCTCGATTTCATTACTACTTTGACTTTCATTCTCACGCCTCCAAAAGAGGACTATTTTGCTATGGGCCTGAACATACTCCAGGGAGCTCTGATTTCTTCAGATCAAGAGCCTTGGCTAAATTGATTGAACAAAAAACTCCAATTTTTCACTACAACAGATCGATATTCACAGTCAGTTAGGCTAAGAAGGCAACTGGCCGAGCCCATATGCTCTGGAAGATAAAAGTTCCAATGACCTACACTTTTGAGGTATCTAATGGATTGTATGAAACAAAATAAACAAGAAATACTCCCCTTAGAGAGACTATATTGAGATTAGCTGGTGCTACGATTCTTGAAGGTTTCTGTCGCTTTGTTCAACTTGAGTCTAAGATGCCCAGCCTGAAAATCAAGGCAAAGATTGACACTGGTATTCATCAAAGAGGTGGCTATTCAGCCAAATAATTTAGAAAGAGCAGCAGCAAGAAAGCAAGAACACTAACTGTAAAAACAATTGAAGGTGAAAAATCGACCGACAAGATTAAATCTTCAAGAAGACCCAAAAATATCAAAGATGTATCTCTCAAGGAAATCATTGAGTCTGAAGATGGAAACAATGTATTTTGTAAAGAAAGCAAAAAAGCGTATCTTGAGCTTATAGACTAAATCAAAAAATAAGAATCAACTTTAAAGCAAATGGACTAGTACGAGGGTGGATCTGACAGTGAATCAGATGAAGACGATCTCGATTAAAAGGAACTTCGCAAATTACATAAGATCATTGAAGCTAGAAATGAAACATCTAAAACTTACTCGAAGGGTAGTTTGCAATGGAGATGCCAGAAGAAAAATACGATGATTCAAAGACGTCAATCCTAATCAGAAGAGAACAAATTTACTTACTCAAGCCAGGAAATTGAGGGCTCAAAGAAACCTGTTACATCCAAATACTTGCTCCCAATCAAAAATTCGGCTTTACCTCCTCGTGCCAAAAGATTAGCTTACTTTTACCCTGAGAAAGAAGTTTTAGCTCCTAAAAATTTCGACTTAGCTATTTGATAATTAATGTTTTAATTTACTTCAATTAATCACTTATTCATACTGTCGGCTGGTACATTATATAAATTTATTGAAGTATGGATAACCCTGAACGGTCTTATCAAACTCTTGATCCACTAGTCATGTACAAGTATGACAATCACACAAACTTACCTTGGAATATTACTGAGTATCATACGCCCAGGCTCGAAGTGAACCCAGATCTGGAAGTCCAAAAGAGAAAATGGGAATCTCAAAAGAAAGGTGTTCCCAGCAACAAGTATGAGACGAAGAAAGGATTTTATATGGACTATGATTTAAAGGTAGCCAAAGGAATACCATCCACTTTTGATCATGGCGAAAACAAAGAGTGGAATTTTGAACAGATCAGAAAAAAAAATGAGAAAAACAAAGTTGATCCTAAACTTAGCAAATACACATATTTGGACAGAATTGAAATGGAACAGAAAAATAGGAAATCTCCTGGAGTATGTGCTTATAGCCTTGAAAAATCTCAAAAAGAAAAACAGGCAGATCTTGAAAAACTTAAGAAGAAAAAAGTTCATCAAGATGAAAGGACCTTCTTTTACATGGATACTGAAAAAATGAGCGACAGCGTTCCTGGTCCTGGAAATTTTTGCCCTAATTTACCTTCACCAAGAATCCGGCCTAATAAGACCACCTATAAGTTCTGGGTCGACAAGCATAAGAAAGAAGGAGATACCACCAGCAAAAGAGACTCACTTAAGCCAGCTCCTGGAACTCACAGCCCAATGAATATGACCTTGAATACCTTCGAGAGATTATAAAAAGATCACGCTAAACCTTCAAAAGTTCAGCATCTTGGCTTGGATTCCAGATTCGAATATACTCGACCAAACAAGAAGAAAATTGTGGAAAAGAGACCTGATCCTTCAAGCTACAAGACCTCCTTCTAGTGGAGAGGTAAACACATAAGCCCTAAGAAACAACTTTGGGACACGATGATCTGGAAAGGAAAGTCTACAAGCGTTTATCATTGATCATAATAACCTTCATAATAATAACCATATAGTAATGAATAACTTGATCAAATTAGATAAGACCCTCATCTCAGCAACATCCTATCGAGGTCGACTGAAATAAGGTCTACTCAGATGCAAAAAATAGGCAAGTATGTACAACTAATGCGTAAAAATTCATCACCTGGACACTCATGAGCATTAATGCCAGAAGTAGTTCTAAACATTCAAAAGTTGCCTCAATTTGTGATAATTAAAAAACAAAATAATGACACAGGCTATCAGAAATTTATTGAGACTAAGCTTTGATTGACTTCGTTATCTGCTTTAGGTCGAGGAGAGTTTAATTAAATTGCCACCATGCTTGAGTTCAAATTTACTGCATTGGCTTCGCTATTGACATCTTTTTTGTCGACCTATCGGATTCCGAAATATTTGAAATCGATTTCATTCTTCTTTTTCATTACACTTCCTTGAAGAGAATCAAAATTCAGAGTAGAGAGATTGACAGAAGACATGCAAGGAAGCTATCCTTCTATAAGAGCATCAATTTCATTTATCTATTCGACCTTGCTCAACTTTTGAGTTTATATTTTGCTCAAATGCAAATTCTATGGAACATTCAGTTCAAAACAATTGGAAGCCAATAAATTATCCTATCTCCTTGTTACTCCCAAAATACTTGAGGTCAATTTATCTCTCAGTTGTCCTGCGATACTCATTTCAAGATTCAGCTATCCTTTTAAAGTCTCAGTCATGTTAGTGTTGCGAAGAGGTTTGTCCAGCTCGAAAAGTTGAATTTTGATTGATTATTTTAAATCTTGAACTTCACATTCGAGATTTCTTTATTTTGTGCGAAGCAACAAAATTTAGCTTTAGTATCTGGCCTACTTTTATATGAGCTCACTCAATCGAGATTCCTTGACTACTTTTGCTGCTTACAACTGCTCTATCCTTGATCTTAGCAGTTTTATTTCTTTGTCAGCGGAGTCAATTTTATGATGCTCAAAAGTCAAATCGATTTGATGCGAATGTATTCTTAGCTTACTTGATGTTTGTGTTTGCAGCAAACTTGCCTGCTTGAATTCCATTTCACTTAAACTTTTTGTTGTTACTATTGTCAACTCTTTTACCTTTTTCCGAAGCTCCTAATTTTCTTTTGTTAATTACTTAATCTTTCGTGACATCAGTTCTGTTTCTAACTAAATCTGCTTTGTTGTACCTTGGAATACTTCTCGCTTTTGATATATTCTGTTGATTATGATTCTAGCGTATTCGATGATTTTGTCTTTTGACTCAGTTCGTTCTTGAGGTTTCCTAAGAATTCTTTTGAGAAGAGTGAAGTCAGTACATTTTTGGGAGATAAAGAGCGATCTAATTAGATTGCCATTTTGTTGTTGTATGGTTGTCTTGAATTTGTTTAATACTCCTTCATTAATATTTATTGTTGTTTTATAACAGCTTATGAGCTTGATAGTAACCAAGTTCGCTGCCTGGAGTTTAACAACCTTGATAAAGCATTAACCATTAAGAATTGGAGTTTTGATACATAAACTGTTGCAAATCATCAAGATGCAGTCTTCTTTGGATTAAGCTGATTGTTCAGTCTTAACACTGTTTTTAGTAACTCGTCGCATTTTTTGCATTTTGCCTGGAAGCCTTCTGTTTTGTTCATTTTGCTCTTCTCATTTTCGTACTTGTCAGAAATCTATGTGTACCTTTCTGATAATTCTTCAAATTTTATCGTCATTTTATCAAGCAACAAAGAAGCTGATTCCAGCTTTGCTGCCTTGTCTTCATCACATTGAGCCAGCTAGGATATCTCTGCTTCTAATTTGCTGATTTTCTCAGCTTGAAGCTGGTTTTAACTTCTTATTTTGCTTATTTATTAGTCTCTTTCTTGAATAGCCTGAGTGAAAATGCCTTCCAGATTCATACACTCATTTGTCAAATCTTATTGGAGCTTGGTGTCTTAATTTTCTTCCTCTTCTTTGACTTCCTGACATTAGAGAGTACGAATTTGTTCTTATAGCTATCTAATCAGAGATTGATTTTAGTTATAAGCAACTTCATACTCTTTGATCTTGGAATCGTAAATTTATATTTTGTGCAAATATCGATCTTCTTGTTCTTTAAGCTGGCTCCTCAGATTGCATTCAGTTTATTCTTCTAGCTGTTTGGCCTAATTTAATTTTATTTCAAGTTCAATGATTTTCACTTGACTTTGTTCAACTTCATACAACTGACTCGTGAGTTTTTGTTCAAAAATGGCGATGTTTTATGCGTGCTTATCATTAAGAGAGGTCAATTCTTGAATTTTATTGTTGAGACTTTTGTTTTATTCTTCCAGAGCATGATATTTCTCATCTTCAGAGGCTTTATAGTTCTCAAGCTATCTAATCTCATTTCTCAGAGTCTCATTTTCCAGTTTTGTATTTGAGAGCTCTATAGCTTGAGGATGAGGTTCCAAGGGTCTTTCAACTCTAGATTATTTCTTCATCGAGTCGACACGTTCGATGATTTTTGTCAAATCATTGATCTTGAGCTTCAAAGAATTATTCTCATGATAGAACTTTCTGTTTTCTTCATTGAGTTTAGCAACAGCTTCTTGCTTCTCACGATGAAGCTGCCCGATTCTGCCTTCAACTATTCTCAATTTTCTCTCCAGTTAGACCTCCTTTGGACTCAGTTGAGTGACTACTGGCACTTTGCTGGGAGAAACGATGACCCTCTGAACTCGAGCAGGATTTCTTGAAGAACTAGATGAATCTCGATTGGGGTATGATATGCTAACTATTTGTTTCTGAGGAGAAGGTCTGTTGATTCTGTCTGCAAGCATAACTCTAGCATCTCCATTTCTGCTGGAAATGGATATCTTTGAGGAGTTCATGTCTGAAAAACTTTGGTTATTCTCTCGTTCACGACTTAATCTCATTGACTGGTATACCCCACTTTTGGATGGGGATCTAGTCTGAGGAATTCTATGAGTGGACTCGATAAGTTATCTTGAAGGTAGAGGGGGAGTAGGTCTTGAAGGAGATTTCATATTGGCTTGAATTTTACTGAGGTGTGAAGCCGAATATCCTCCTAGTTCCACCTAGCTACTTTTTTTCGACAGGCTCATCTTTAACTTTAGAAATAGAAATTAGATTTTAAATTATGAGATTTGTTATATCACATTCATTTTTTGGATCCCATTCTGATGGGCAAATCCACATCGACAACAAAACCTTCCTAATTTTCAGAAGGTCCTTCATTTTCAACCTCTTGTCTTTAAAATGCCAGCATTTATGCCAACAACTTATTATTAGGATGCTCAGCAAGGTCATCAGCTGTGAACCAAGCAGGTACATTTTAAAAGATGACATTGTATGACTCGATATATTATTCCTTTTTGATTATCTATCGGCTTGATTCAATGATCTATTTTAGAGTTTTTCCTTTATTGAACCCCTATTCAAATTCATCACTGATGATTAAGATCATGATGGAGAAGAGAGTATACATATCGAATTTGCATCTTTTTCTGATGATCAGCTGGTCAGCTATAAATTGCCCGATTTATAGAGGTAGGTAATAACATCCACTTGTCAATTTGAACATCTAAAATGACTCAAGAAGTTCTTTTTATCTCTTACTCGCCTCAGTCCCTGTTAGAAAATTATTCTAAATAAAGCTGAAAGTATCGGGATCGACTATCTCCAATGCTTTTTTGAGGTGATTGGCTTTAGAGGTGGTATCCTAACTGTAAAATTCAAGTAAGTTCATGACTCCTAAAGTAGCAGCTCCTAGTTAGTTTATTTTATCTATCTTGGTAAAACTAAACAGGTCCACAATCAAAAGAGAGATAAAAAAGTGGTATCTCTGAGGTAGTCGGCCTTGTGCCTTGAGAAAATATTCAACTATTCTAAGTGCAACTTCAAGTTGATTATCCTTAAGGTTCAGATTATGACGACCACATGATTTTTCAAGAGATACTTTCAATTCTTCTTTGATCTTGTAGGGAGTCACCTCACGATCCCATTTCACAAACATTATTCTGAAACGATCAATATTGAACATTCTCGACCATACTACTCTTCTTAGCTCTTTCTTGATATAATTTCCATGAATAAGTTTCAGGTTGAAAGCTGGTGATTATCTCTCTTTTGCTATTGGAAAGGCTGTTGCTTCTCGAAAGCAGTCAATTAAATATCCTTATTTTTTCACCTTTGAATTTGATACAAGTTCCACTTGCTATTTGAGTTGTCTTGATAATTCTTCCATGATGTTTTGCCCTTCCTCTGTTTCTTTAAATTCCTCAATTACTTCATGTAAAATGCTCCTCTGAGTTTCTTGGTCACTGCCATAATAGTCAATGTTTCTTTATGCACTCACAATTACTTTTATCTAAGTCTTTGCCTGATATATTAAGTATTTCCTTTGAGTTTAGTCATGATCTATTTGATGAGAAGATGTTGGTGATCGATTCGAGCCTTTCCTTTCTGCATTTTTGATTATAAATAAAGATGGAATTTCATAGTAACATCAAATCAATATATGGTAGCTGCAAATGTTTTGAAGTCAAAGTTGCCTTTTTCGTTCTCATATTATCCCAATTGCTTTACTATTAAATCTGTTGTGATTGGGTCTACTTCTTCTGCTATGAAATGGGCTCTCAGATCATCGAAAGTTATGTCGTCCTGATCTCCACTTATATACTTGAATGCTTTTAGCAACTATTTTTCCATTGGTTTTCGATGCTCTTCTTCGACCGCAAAACAAGCCAGTAAATCTTATTTCGTCAACTATGATTTTTTGCCCTCAGGATCGATTTCTCTTTGAATAATTTTCATTTCAGAGTCAGTGATAGGGATGGCGATCAGTTCAAAGAGCATTTTGATATCTTGTTGTAGATTAAAATGAGGCTTTCTGGCCAATCTCATCCAATCATAGAGAAAGGTGAGTTCTTTGACGTCTTTTCCACGATCGAACATATATAGTTAATATAGAAATCAGAAAATTTACAATATTGATAAACCTGGAGGGAAACTGACAGGTTGGCTATCTTTATGGGGAGAACGTAGAAGATAGACTAAAGTATGTGAGGTATTTGAAGGTATAGTTAGCTCTTCTTGACTTTCCAAAAGAATATACTTGCTCTTCTCTATTTGTCTTTTGTCTAGCTTAGCTCGAAGATACTTAAGATTCGCTTTAGAACCTGCCTTTATCGTAACATATCCGAACCCTCCTTTCCGATATAATTCTTCAATATGCAGTGTGGAACCCGATGTCATTAACTCTCGAATGGTCTGATTTTTAGCTCGAATCGAGTAATCATGGAGAATGCTATTGAGAAAAGGTTCCATTTCTATTTAGTCATTACATGGCTGAAATGTGATATTGCACAATTGACCTTTGAGTTTACGATAGTGAATTAAATTTGCTTTGATTGTTCTTTGTGTGGGAGCAGTCATCATTATCATAAGATAGTATGTTCCAGCTGATAACTCTGAACAATCTATCGACATTTCGTTGTAATAGGCCTCTAACCTTGATGTGATATATCTGTATCTGTTTTGGCCCTTTTGTTGACCTATAGCAACTCGAATGAAAGATTCCAAATTGTCAATTTATTCCCACCAAAAGCTAAGAATTATATGGAATTATTCCCAGAGATCCAATTTTAAGAATAAAGGTTGGTTTGTGGTGAGCTAAAGTTCCATTTCAGGTGAATTGATAAAGCCATAATCTTCCCGATCAACTGCCATCTCAACACAGCTCTCAAATAGGTTATCTAATGTTATTTTATGACTGATATTTTAGCCGATTCCCTATCCCACCAACTAAATTTTGTCATGCCTAAAAGAACGAACTGCATAGTTATGATCAGCTTTTAAGTTGTATTTAGGTTGTGAGGAAGTTGTGACACATATTGAGTTCCAATGATTATTCAAGCTATCTCTGATCTCTTCAACTGCCTCTTTGTCCTCAGCAAGAGATGGATGAAGAAGATAGGTGAAGCAGGGCCCTGGCGAGAAGGCATTAAGAACTGAGAAGCAATCTTATCCTTGAATTGCACTATAAGAGCCACATATTTTTGCCCAAGCTTTGAAAATGAGCATCATCCATACTTGTTGATTAAAAGTACCACACAACAACGGTCGATCAGTATCAGCAAAAACCGGCATAAAATCATCAATAACCATCCATTGTAAAACTCCTCTTATTTTTACTTTCAAGTTATAAATGCCATAAATGCTAGCGTTTCTCTAATGCCCAAAAATATTGTATATCTTGTTCGGTTTAAGAGCTAGGGCTACCAAAGCAGCAGTTATATGAGATCCACTTGATGTCAGAGTAAGAATAGACTCAGCTGGATGGTGACCTAACGAATATACGCAAGGTTTCTGCACTAATTAAACTATACGCTTCCAGGTAATCTTACGTTCAGTGCTCTGATACTAACCAAGTGCTTTTTTGGCAGGTGGAAATTCAGGATCAATGAATGAATGTTTCTATCTTTAGCATTATGACAAATAGCTATTGTATTGGCTCTCCTTTATGTACATTGGTATTTTGTCGTATATCTTTATGTTTACGCTGGAATCGTCTATGACCATCTCAGGTTAAATTGGCACATCTTCACAGCATGGGAAAAATGAACGCATATGTGCAATATGTCCAGTTATTATTTTATACAACAATCAAGAGCTCACAACATTCTAATTATGAAGGAACAAAAGATGACACTCAAAAATACACTATGCTAGCTGGAAATCAAAATCTGGTTAAAATTTTGTAGACTCTCAAATCGCTCCCTATAAATGAATTAAATCTTTTTCAAAGGCAATACGTATAAATTAAATATTAAGTATAGTCCTCAGCAATATCTTAACTTATGGATAAAGCTTCAAATCATGTGAAGAAAAGCAAAAAGGAGCGTTCTGGAAGATGGAGCGGTCCGGAAGCTGACCTTTTTTAAGAACTTATCTAGCGTTATGGTAAAAACTGGAAAGTTATCCAACAGCATATGAGAGGGAGGAGCCTTAGCCAAATAAGATCTCATGCTCAGAAGTTCTTCGAAAAGATCGGGCCTAAAAAAGTTCAAGAATATGAAAGGAAAGCCAAATTAATTGAAGCATTTGAAACTCTTGAAAAAGAGAAACGGCTTCAAAATTAAGAAGACAAAGGCTGTCCAGACTCTTAAGAGATCAAAGAACCCTCAATAAAGAAAGAAGAGCTTGAATCTCCTCAGGATTTTCGACTTGTCGAAGAGCAAAGCTTAACGACTCTGCAGTACCCCGCCAAAGAAGCTTCTCAGGAATTAAGTATAAAGGTAGAGTAAAAAAATCCAGAAGAGTTTCGTCAAAATCATGCTTTTGAGAACCATCTATGTCCAGTCCCGTTCGACCCAGCTCAGAGTGGGTACCTAATGCATCTGATTTACCTAAATCCTGATGCATTTTCTTGCTACGGCCTAGACCTGGAACAGTGGCGCTTACAGCAGAGTGTTCAAAGGCCTTACTACTTCCCGAGTCAACAAAAATGATTCAGCTTTTATTTATCTATTTCTTTGATAAACACTGAATCAAATTCTTTAAGTTTACAATTATAGTGATAACTAATATAAATGATAATTCTTGTTGAGCTTGTAAGCTCTATGCTACCCTTTTCTGAGGGACCTTCGGAAATTCATACCTTTTATTGTTTGATCTGTAAATGGTCTTTTAATTTGATGAATGGGCTTTGCATCTTATTACTCAGTGCTCAATACATATCTTTTACTCTTCTGATCATACTTCCACCCCTTTCTTCTACACACATCAAATGAATCTTTAAGAACAGCATTTCTTTGATGATTTTTTGTCTCAATGGATATAGTTTACCTGGAACACTCAGATTTCTGAGTTGGAGTTTCCAAAGCAACATCCTTATTTGAAAAAATAGGCATATATGCATCATAGATGGTATTGAATGTTCTATAGTTTCAACAAACTTAATGTTTCCGATTTGAAAACCTCCTCATTGATTTTGTGTTGATCTGATTTTTTTCCCTTGAAATATAATGGTCCATTTTGCTGCCTGTTAAATATTAATGTTGATTTGCAGTAGTAAAAAAGAAGATTTTCATCAAATTAAGGTAACCAATGGCGTGCATTCTTATTGATATCGGTATAGAACATGAAAATCATTTTTTAATTATAATCAACATGATAAAAATAGCAAGAGCCTAATAAGAAGATAACAAGAAACCAAGGGATATTTGAGCAGTTTCAAAAAAGCTCAGCCTAGACTATGCAAGCAAATAAAAGGAGTCTCTTTGCATGAATTATGATCAAAACCTCAAAAGATCAAAGAATATGATATCAGTCAGGGGAAAAAAATGCTGAATTCAAGAAAAATGAATGGAAATCTTTCAATTATCAGGAAGAGAAATAAGAAAAATGGTCTCATGGTATATCTTACTTTCAGAATTGAAATTGGAAATGTGACTCATCCAAACTACCCTAAAAG
>Ga0100385_1005284_pt1 | contig 10873 bp, 13 predicted proteins | sample CryGeymeta201509_FD_81543 | JGI IMG/M metagenome (GOLD analysis project Ga0100385, IMG submission 81543) | Groundwater microbial communities from Crystal Geyser aquifers in Utah, USA - Crystal Geyser metaG 2015-09 | ecosystem: Environmental > Aquatic > Deep subsurface > Groundwater | place: USA...
GGTCTTCCTCGTTGTCAAATTCAGCTATGTTTAGACCTTCGCAGTTGGGGGATTGTACAGGTGGGGTCTCAAGGACTGAATCATAGATCATCTCGAATTCGTTATTAGCAAGCACGTTGTCCATGAATCTGGGTCTTTTTTATTGGAAATCAGCAGGAGGGCCCACCATAGAATCTACACAAATTTTAAGAGTGTTCTCGATCAGAGCAGGTATCATACTTTTTTGGAGGGGACAGCTAATTTCCAAACAAGGGTTGCTGTTGCATTCGATCAGCCAAGGCTGAAAATGCTGATCAATCATGAAGTCAAGTCCGAATAATTAGAAGTTATGCTCTCTGTTGCGAGGGTCTAACTTGTTTGCACTGGCTCTGATGATGTCATTTGCCATGTTTTTCATTTTTGGATAGATTTCCTCAAAAAAATCAAATCGACCTTGATACTACCTTGTGAGGTAGGCCTGAAAATCTTCATAAGAAACCTTGTTGCCCTTCTAAAAACGTCCATAATCTGGCATGTATTTCTGGACTGCATCGTTTGTGAGATGGACATGTGATTGTCCGTGGTTAAGCGTATACTCAGACGAAGTGGTCCTTATATATCCTCTTTTGAACCAATATCCTTTGAATCTGCCGTTAATTGAGGTCACTAAAATGAAATGCCTTATATCGAATTTTCTTCGTTGATAAAGAAAAGGCCTTTCGATGTACTATTGTAGGATGAAGGTTTTGGGGGTGCCGTCGAAATGTTTTCCACCTCTTTTGAGGATGTTTTTGATTTAATCGAGGGTCAGACATACAATGATACCGTTGCCTCGGTTGGTAAGCTCTCCTGGTTTAACAATCCAAGCATTATGCGTCCCTTATTTCTTACTTTTCTTTCTTCGCTCGTAGAAGTGACTCAAAAATCTCAGATACTCCGGATCCTCCATACCTTTGGTCACATGGAAAGATAAAGGCAAATAATCAAAAACGTCCATCCCACAACTTTCGTAGTATTGCCTCATGGTGTATAGTAAAGCCTTTTTGTTGCCTATTATAAAATTCTGGCTCATGTGATTCTGCATTCTTAAAGTTTTCGTATTGACTTTTTTGAGCCCTAAATTCATCCGTTTGAAGTGAGCTGTTCGTTTAGACATATCTTCGCTTAATTTACTCTCAATTGATCGGTACTCTTTCCAGTAGGAGTCCCACACTTGTACGTCATTTTCGTTCATGATGTTGAGATTGTTCTCGTTTCTCTGAATGACATCTTTGGAGATCTAGCATTTCCAGGTTTTGTACTAACTCGAATCAGTAGATTGCAAACCAAAGTAGCTGTTTATTTTGAGCTGAGTCCATACCAGATTAGCTTCCTACCATTTATCTGTGAAACTCCACCAATGTCTTCGTTTTATCAGACTTCTCACTAATTGTGAGTTGTTTCCTTTACCCACATATACTTTGACCTTAGCATCTTAAGGAAGAGTCGTGAGAAGTAGACCATTGGAGAAGGCGACCTTCCAGACAAAATCTTTGTAGTGGTATCTTTAGAAAGGAATCACGAATGGTTTTATGCGAGGTCGGGTGCTATTCCATCTATGCGTTGTTGCCTCTTTCATTGTTTTGCGGAACTCGACCATCATATCATTGAGATTGACTTAGGCTGACTGTTTTTTATAGGGCAAGGGAAGTGGAGAAAAGACATACCTTTAATCAGCAGTCTCTATTGTTCTCTAACTATCATCTCTTCGTTATGAATTGGAGCACATTTTGACCAGCTCGACCTTCTCTATATTCAAAAAGGTGGCCCTCTGTACTGCACCAGCTCTATTCTTTTCAACTGACACTATGAATCTTTTCTATTATCTTTGTCTTCTGACTGGAGCAAGTCTTCTCCTGAGGCTGAGCATGCGATCGGCGGTGGTCTCGAATTATTCTGGTATTCTGATGGGCGATTGTGACATATTTTTATGTTCATGAAGGATGGATAATTTATGCTAGTTGATGATGCCGTTCATGTTAATCTGAGCAGTGTGTTGATATTATCTACCTTTTTGCTAAGTAACATCTGAGCCTCCCTTGCTCCTTCTGTGAAAACCTGGACGCATTCTTAATTGCATCTTGAGGGACTTTCTATAACCACTGGGGATGTGATGAATATCAACATCGTTTAGTGCCATTTCACAGGGAACTTTGAGACTGGGTCGATCTCGATGGGTGACTTTGAATTTTGTCTCTGTCGAGTGCATAATAAAATTATGGGAATAAAAGTTGGAGTGTTGATAGGAGGTAATAAGTTGGAGAATATAAACTCATCACATCCATTTGCCAGTGATGTTGAAATGGAAATTGCGGTGGGGATCTTTGACTGTGTCGTAGCATAACTGAGAACAAGTATTCGAGCCTTCAAATACTACACGTTTGGACTCAGACATAAAGGAGGACATATCGATGAGCTTTTTATCAATTTTATCGAAAGAAGAGCCAACATCGTAAGTGCAGGGTGTTGGACTTTTCCTGCCTTATAGGACGGGAGATGGTTAGAGAGGTTAATCAAATCTATTTCTGTTGTTTTGGATGAAATTGTGAGATATTTTGATCCTTTCATACAATGGTTTGAAATTAGGAATATCTTGATCGTAGTGCCCAGGTCCAGGAATATCGGGATTTTTTTGTTTAGGCAAGAAAGGTTTTCACATTTGTTGTTTCTCCTTAGACATTTTGACATACAGCTAGCCTTCAGGAAATTATCTTTAGTTGATCTTTTTGGGACTGCTCTACTGTGGTGGATAGCAACCTGGTCCTGGACTACTGTTCTTTGGTATGTAGCCTTCTCTTGTTTCTTTGGTTGCAAATGAAGATTTCCAGCCTGTCAGTGTGTGATAGTTCCTATCTTCAGAGTCGTAGTGCCCTGGACCTGGATTGGATATATTTTCCTTGTTGGAGGCTATTTCTTTGATTTTAGTCTATTCACGTTCTCTCGTGTAACAGTTCCTTCGTTTTTTGGATTAGGTAGTGGTAGGTTTATTTTTTTGGTCGAAGTAGAGACAAGGTCCAGGTGAGTGAGGGTATTTCCTCCATTATCTCTTTTATTTGGCTATAAAAGGGCCGTATCCTTTACTACTATGACTGACATTGACTGTATTCTTCGTCTCCCGCATCTAATTTTCCATCTCTTGCTCAGTCTTCACAATATCCGACATGTTGTTCGAACTGTTGAACCTCTTCTGACCTGTACCGAATCCTTTCTTTTCCTCGTATCGATAAATTATGGATTAGTAGTTGGAGGGAATGCTGCCGATGGACAGTTTAGTAAATGCGTCCTTCACGCATCCTTTGTGGATTTTGCCATTATTGGTGCGGATTCCCTTATTGCGAAGGTTGAACTGAGTGGGGTCAAAATTGGCAGAATCAGCAAGCTCGTCTTCTGTCATCGAAATGTTAATAAAAAAGAACAGAATATAACATCGGAGAAATATCAAATGACCTCAGCTCACTAAATTTTGAAAAGTTCGTACTTTATTTCAAATTCATCCAATAAATGCATTAAAGCAGTGCTCTACAGGATCTTAATATTTTTTTTACAGTTGAAAGCGACATTTGATTTTTCATTAAAGTTATTAATCTGACATCCTAAACACATGAAGGAAGGGAGGACAAGATCACATCGTAATCAACTAGGACTGCAGTTCAAATAAAAATGTAAGGAAATACTCAAACAATAACCGAAAAATTATCTATCCACCTCCATCAAAGACAACCACATCAATATTGATATCTCTATCTTTGCTGCTGAGGATCTACCATTTTTCCAAATTATGCTGGGGCTTCCTGTTCATAAATTAACTGTATGCACACCTGATCCCAATGACTAAAAAGCAAAATCTCCCAGTAAAAATAAAAATAAGGACCCACAAGCTCTGCAAGTCAAAACTTTTCCTGAAACTCCTAAATTCCGAGATTTCATGGCAGCCATCAGTTAGGCTATTGAGAGCAATCAGCATCTAAAAATGGTCAGAATATAGCGAATACCAATGGCTATCCGAGCATTGAAGTAGCTCAAGCCAGGTGTGCAAAAAAGTCGATCTCTGAGATAGCTAGCTTTAGCGGGCTGTCACCTAACAGACGGCCATCTAGAGGCAATTAAGGATAGCCTATCATAAAACACCTCATTGATGACTCTCGATTTGTCCAACAACAAATTATGCGATGTGGGAGGCATGATAGGCCATGTGTTGGCGTAGCACTCTCGTCGTCGAAATGAGGTGGTCTTTTTCCTCAACATAAGAGGATAAATGCCAGCTGACGACCTCTCAAACTCTGGACTGTGCTAGGTCAACCTCGAATATAACAAATTAACAGACAAATCCATTGCTGATTTAGTTACTTCCCTCAAAACAGACTCATGGACAAAATGCATCAATCTTCGTCATAATTTAATCAAATCGTAAGGGATTAAGTAGCTAGCCTTTATGTTAAAAAATAACACAAGTCTGATCTCTCTGGATCTCAGAGGAAATGAAGGCCTCTCTCGGTAGTACTCACGTTTTATCTATAAAAAGTTAGTCCTAAACATGTAAAGATACAAACAGCACAAATAAATATTCCAAAAAAGCAAAACTCTTCGTAGAGGAAACGACTCAAACCACAACAACACTCCCTCAAAATAAAAAGAGAGTGAGCACATAGATGTTGAATTGAGTAAGTACAAAAGTGCAAAATAACACTTTTATGGCAGGTATGATAGCAAATAATATACGACGATTGCTGAACCTCCACGGCAGTTGGAAAAAAATAATATGACACTCGACCGAAAGATCATTATCAATTCACATGAGAGTAAATTGATTCAACCTGAATGTCCCAACTGCAAAGCAAAGACTTTCGAAATGCTCAGGCTCGAGAAAAAGACACTCGATTTGGAGCTGCAATTGAAGAAAGTGAAACATGCTCTTTTGACCAAAAATATAGATATTTCTGCTATTATGCCCAACGGCAACAACCAATCAGTTCTGGAGTGGCTCTCCAACAAGTCCAACTAAAATGACGATGAACTTCTGCAAAGAATGTAGCAAATAATGATGGAGTTGACCCGCGTCATCTAAACTATCGAATAGCACCAGAATACTAAAGAAAACATCACAAACCCTCTTGATAACCCCAATTCTTTCTCGAATACAATCCAACTTTACGAAAAGCATTCTCATCTTCAGGATTTGAGCAAGGAAATTGAAGAGGAAGAACGTTTGAGGGCTGTGTTTGAGAGGAGTCACTCATCAGAGGACAAAATGAACGTGCTTGAGGGAAGTTAAGCCAATTGATTTTAAAAAGTGTCTGCTTAATATTTGATGTTTCCTTATATTTAACAGTACATCAGGTCACCCTATAAAAAAGCAAATGAGTCTCAAATTTCAACCAAAGTGCCAGTGCTAAACATTTATTCTTGAATTGAACAATACATTGATGCTATTTTTAAACAAATATCAATATCACCTTCATCCTTCTTCTTTTCTCAATTGCATCGGTAGTACTCCATTCCGAACCAGCTGAATATTCGGAACACCAGCATCGCCAGCAGCACTTAGTATATGCTCAAAAACACGTTATTGCTGTACAACAATATTGCTATGCCTAGAATGAAGACACTCATCCAAAAAATGTAGGCCCATGCACCTCTAGCCTCCACATAATCCTCGAAATCCAGCAGTTCCCGTTCGTAGCACTCCATTGTCAGTAGTTCGGCTTAAGGTTGTTATTGGCTGTGCGTGTTCATGTTCAAATATTTAATTATTAATAAGTTGCACACATCATCTGACTGAGAAATACTGGGTGATTTAAGCAGCCTTGAAATCGGGGAAGCCAAGGCCTTGATTGATCTTTTCCTTAGGACCGAAAATCTTCACCTGTCGCATGTGGGTGTCTTTTCCACTATGCTGGTTTTGCAAAATGAGGATTTGCATGTTCATAGTCGTAATGTAGTTTTTTTCTGTGTTATTGAGCAATTTAGTCTTAAGGGGTACTGTATACCATCCTGTTGGTTCTTTGAGCTCCAGTAGTTGGACCTCCTTCAAATCTTGCATATTGTTGCCTGCTCTGATCGATAATTTAGCTGGGGTGTATGACTAGTCAGATTTGAAATCGAAGAAAAGGCATAACTATTGAATGCGTTTTTTCTTCATGAATTGGATGTTGATCAGATGAGGTTGAGAGCCGTCTGATTGCCAGAATGTGTTGGTATTGTCATCTCGCAGTTGCTAGACTCCGTTGCCTACTTTAGCTGAAGAGAGGGTCCACACTGCCTCAGCTCCGATTTCGCGTCTGGTTTGGTTGTTGGTGGGTGGTGTAGTGCTGTGGATGAAAGCTAAAAATAATGAGAATGGTACGTTGCTCCATGAATTTAAAAAATAGTTTATAAACGAAGCGGATATAGATCAAATGCCAAAAATCTCCAAAGCTTCCAACTTGTCCTTCGTCTCCTCCTTGATCTCCGTGAATTTCAACACTCCCAGCAACTCCTTGAAGTGCTCACTGTCGACCCCTGTTTTCTGATTCTTTAGTTCACAATTTGCCAAAATGAGCATGATATCGATCAGAAGTTCAAGTTAGGCCAAGGCTTTGGCCTTAGAAGAGCTCACCATTCTTTTCTGCCAGGTAGCAGCTTCCCCTTCTTGGAAAAATTTCCTCATAAGCAATTTAGTATAAGTGGTGTCATGGACAAGTTATTGATGGAAGATGAGGAAGAGTTGCAATTTGATGATGGTGGGGAAAAAGTTGCGTTAAGGTTTGAACAGGTCAGCAAGGAAAGGTTCATGTTACCATTCGAACACACAGTTTCTGGTGATTTTTAAACTGGCCTCTCTTAGTTTTTACTCAGGATTACTGATGTACTGTACAAATCTAACTCCCATACCTTCTTAGACTAAAAATTTGCGACCTCTCTCAATTGACGAAACATTGACGAAAATGCCAACAATGATCCACCTCATTTTATCTTTCTGCTACATTAAAGCATAGAGCACCTCTATCAAATAGCCCTTCTTGTCCTACTAGCCCAGCAACCGTACGACGATTTACTCTTATTTACTAATATTCAGCAACAACAACAGAGCTAATTATCGCTCGAGGTCGTTCCATTATTTGAGTTTTAAGGTGAGAGGTTCAATTAGTTTGAAGTACTCAGGAAGGTATTAGCTTTCTGTTGCGAAATGCATCAGAGTTGACAGGCAAATGTTGGTGAGCGGTGGTTAGAAGATATATTTTCTGAGGAAGCTCATAAGAGTGGTATCTTTGAACATGAGTTTAGCCTATGGTGTGGGTGTATACTGCAGGATAGCACTCAAAGTACCATGCCTGACTTCATTCTTCTGGTTGCCCAACAACTCCAGTAACTCCACGACGACTTCCTGAGTAATTGCTATCTCGGATTGTTCTTCAGCTTCGATATTTTGGTTGGGTTCTTGCATTCAACAAAGAATATTATAATGCTTTAAGGAATACTAACATATAATTATGGTTAAAGGCGATCAGTGCTTTCGAGAAAATGGGCCTTAACTGAGAGTGTAGCATCGATAGAACCATTTGTATTGCTGGCGGTAGTGGAGGGTTTGTTACCATTTGCCTGGTTAGGTATTGACTGGTTTAGGTACAATTGATGGTTGCTGGGGAGGCCCTCGATATAATAGACCTGCTCTTTCTTTCAATTCAGACACCTTGATGTTGCCGATTTTTCTGAAGGTATTTCTCATTCTGAAGGCTGTTCCTGCTGCCACAACCATGGCAATTGAGCTAAGCCAATTGACCTTAGCCCCTTGTCTTTCCACACCCATGAGCTATGAACTTAAACTAGATCTAAACTAATACAATGTATCAGAATATCAAATATAACAAAAACTAATTGACACTGCCATCCTCATACATTGCTGCTTTACTATTAACGCTAAGATCTCACCTCTATTTTGATGGCTGGGTTGTTCTCTCCTTTTTTGTATTCATTGACAGAACTATCAACCACTTTGCCGTAGTAGAAGAGGAAGAAGGCAAAGAGGAAAAGAACGACCACCTGCACGAAACATAAATTGACAAAACTAATATTTTTATGACCGAAACTTTGCTCAGGTTCAAGGACCAGTGTCAGTTAGCCCAAATCTCCAGGAATTTAATTGTTCACTACATCTAAAGATAGGTACTGTTAATGGTGAAGTTGACTACTCCTTCTAAAGTAGTAGTGAATCTACCCACCATTTTGGTGGTCAGTTGCATGGCATTGGGTTACATCCAGGAGTGAAAGATATTGGAGGTCAGGTCTGTCCACTGAATCGAGGTGTTTATGTTGCCAAAATCATACTAGAAATTTGTTAGATCTGATTGATCAATTGACAGGGAGGAGCCATTTATGTACTGAGCTGTTATTGTATTGATTGGAAGCATGCCGGAATAGTAACCACATGGAATGGCCTGTGCGGTGGGGTCGAGTGCTGTACCATCAATGGCTATAGTTTTATTGATTTATTGATTTAAAGTATGACTTTGGCATTGAAAAAGAGATTAGGGGAGATGATAGGTGCTGAACTATTTGTCGTACTGTGTCACTTTTTGAATTTAAAGGTATATTCCGACTCTGTTAGCATTCTTGTAGTTGACGTAGGTCGATTGGGTGCTGCTGATGGTGGTGCCTACCTTGACGAGAGGGATGGTGATGCGATCCATCATGAAGGTGGAAATCATCTCCAACACGCCAATAATCAGGAATATGAATGCTGAGATCAAGGAAAAGGTACCTGCCACGACGAAGAGGACGATAGAGTTGCAACTGACCTGACATTGTTTGTTGGGTTTTTCATCGGTGTAGCTCTAGAGATTAATGGTGGAAAAATCGTCATGAAGAGAGCCTTCTTTTTCCATTGAGATTATTATATATTTATCGTTTTGGAACTATCGTTCACTATAGTCAGTAGTTAGCTAATTACTAGTTACCCTCAACTAGAATGCCTCACGGGTATAGATAGGAGCGTATAGTTCAGGCTGGAGGAGGGAGTATATATGGAAGTGGATAAATATCATTTCAAACATTTAGTCCAAAACTATTATATGATTGCTTTGTCATTTCTCAATGGCAATGGAATCTACAACTGCTGATTCATATCTTTCGTGGCTCATAGCATTTTTTAACTTCGAGAGTTATGTTGGCTAGTCCTGATTTGAATGTGCACCTGGAGTATGCTGTATTGCCGATTGAATTAACATGAGGCCATTCTGGTTCTTTTCTATTTATTCTTTGGTCTCTGGTCTTGAGAAATAATTTTAGTTTGCACTCTGGTATATATCCTCATCAATTTTGATAAAACTGACCTTCAGCTAATTTTAACTCATTTTATCCAGATGAAGAGGATTTTTGAAGGTGGTCTTATCTTTTAGGAAGTTAGTCACATAGTACAAATACAGAGTAGCCTCATGGCTCTAGCATTCAAGGAAATATTCTGATTGTTCAAGTCGATTGCCAGTTTTGAACTAAAATAATCTGATGGTTTCCTTTGGGAATTATTTTCGGAACCATTCAACAAGATTCTTAAATTACCATCTCATGAAAGGGTTATTCTCGTTCCTTTTTTACAATTTCAGATAGTTGGTGATGCTGATGGCGAGCATTTGTTTGTTGCCAAATTTGAATTTATTGTTGTCTTTTATTGTCTTGAGAAGGTCTTGGAATTTTATGTTGTGGTACATTATGGCAGTGTGCTTGGCGGTCGGTAGGTCGTTGTTTTAGAATAATTGCTTTATTTGAGCATCGATGCCTGACTCTTTGAAGGCCTTCTTTACATCTTGAATGTTGGTGCTTTTTACGACCAGCATCGAGGCGAAACAGAAATTTTTTGCATATATTTATGATCTGCTGCCTTTGCTGAGTCCCTAGGTGATCACTCTTCCACTTTCAGGAAGTCGGCATTAATGGTCAAAGTAGGTCTTAGGCCGGTTGATCAATCTTCGTTCTTCTGGGTTAAGTGAGGCAGGTAGATAGCACTCTTTCATTTTCATTTTTATTAATTTGCCGATATTTTTCATCTTGATAACTTTCTTATTTTGGTTAATTCTGGTCGATATTGAATAATTCCGGTACTACTCTTCCAAATTTGCATTGGTGTTTTAATTCCAATAAAACACTGTGGTTGGATCAGATGGACATACTTTTATTCTCAAGATGAATGTGCCATTCAGGTACTGACGAACTTTGAAATATTAAAAAGGTTTGATCAGACTTTCCTCACTTGCATAGGTCGTATAATCTTGAGTATAGTGATGCTCGTAGGGATTTTAGATGACAGGAACGAATGATATTTTCAGACTATTTCTAACTGCAGCCCGAGGTTCGAACACTTCAAGGTAACTGCTCATTCTTTGTTCAAGCTAATCTTTTTCTTTTTATGTCCAAACCCGTCCAACTGCTCTTACTTTATCATAGTTGTATGGGCAATCAAAAAGGATGATTCCCCCTTTCCCATTCAGCATGGAGCATATTTCATCTTTGATTTGATTCTCAATGTTGCGCATATCTTGACTTGAGGAGAATACTTTCAGAGGAGTTTTATTGATCATTTCATCCATAATTGACATATTTTTGATGAAGAAAGTTGAACAACCCAAACATTGATTTTCTGTCACTTTTTATGCCTCAATCTCCTACATGTAGGCTCGAGCACTTGGTGCCTCTTGTTTGACAAAGTCTACCTATTCTATTTAATATTTATTAATGGCTCCTTTGATATGATCGATGATCGATAGGACATCACCAAAATACACAGGCAGCTCATGATTAATTTGCCTCTAACTGATGAACCTTTCAAGTGTCATTTTTTATCTTCTGTTTACATTCACAATAATCCCTTATTTTTTGCGAATTA
>Ga0100385_1005289_pt1 | contig 10865 bp, 7 predicted proteins | sample CryGeymeta201509_FD_81543 | JGI IMG/M metagenome (GOLD analysis project Ga0100385, IMG submission 81543) | Groundwater microbial communities from Crystal Geyser aquifers in Utah, USA - Crystal Geyser metaG 2015-09 | ecosystem: Environmental > Aquatic > Deep subsurface > Groundwater | place: USA...
GGGCATTGATGGCAGTGCTCAAGAGATTAACCGGAACGGCTCTCTACAGCGGCCGCTTTGACACCTACTGGGACAAAAGAAACGCAGCATGAGGCTAAACGGAAATAATTTGTTATGCACCCGGCGGGAAGTTCCGCAGCGGAGCCGTGTGCATCAATAACGACTGTTCACTTGCCAAATCCCGGGGAATCGCTGATGTCATCGTGTTATGCCGGACCGCTGGAAAATCGCCGCCTTTTATCACTTTACCGAATTGCCGGACCGCGATGCGTGGGCCGAGCGCATGGTGGATCATGGCCTCAAAGTGGGCCTGCGTGGCACGCTGATTTTTGCGCTGGAGGGGGTGAATTCGACCTGTGCGGGTTCGCCTGAGGCGGTCGATGCCACTATTGCGCTGCTCCAGTCCGATCCGCGCTTTGCCGCGATGGAGGTCAAATATTCCTACGCCGACTTTTGCCCCTTTCCTAAATTCAAGGTAAAGAAAAAACCTGAGATCGTGACCTTCCGGCAGGCAGGGGCCGACCCGCGGGATGCCGTCGGCACCTATCTGGAGCCTGGGGAGTGGAATGAACTTATTCAGGATCCCGACGTGATCACCATCGATACCCGCAACGATTACGAAGTGAAAGTCGGGCGCTTTAAAGGTGCGGCCAATCCGGATACGGAAGACTTTGTCTCCTTTGCCAGATTTGTTGACGAGCAACTCAAGGGGAAAGAGGACCAGCAGATCGCGATGTATTGTACCGGCGGGATTCGCTGCGAGCGCTCCACCGCTTACCTGAAGAAAAAAGGCTTCAAACGGGTCTATCATCTCAAAGGCGGCATCCTGCGCTATCTGGAGCTGATGCCCAGGGAGCAGAGCCTGTGGGAGGGGGATTGCTTTGTCTTTGATTATCGCGTGGCGGTGGATCACGACCTGCAGCCCGCGATGTGGAAGATCGACCCCGCCACTGGCGATCCGGTGCCTATGCAGCAGGAGGAGCAAGCAAAGATCGCCGAACGCCGTCGCAGCGGGGCGATTTTCAAGCAGCCTTATACGGTATGACGTTTGGCAGTTCAGGATTGGCCCTGCGACTGCGCCCAGGGACAGGCCAGAGGCGCTGTCCTACGTAGAACAGGCGTCCCGCCTTTTTCTCGAGGCCTCCCCGCCCGCCGGTTCCCGGTTGCGCCGTGGGCCATCATTGTCATCCAGGCTGTTGCACAAATACTCGCGCGACACAGGCAAACCAAGGCGTAGGATTAGCTATTGAAGCAGTTCCGCCATCTTGTCGCCCATGGTTTTGCCAATGAGGAAGTAGCTTTCCCCGCTGTGGTTCCAGTGGTGGCCCATGGTGCTGACCGCCTGTGCCGGTTCGCGCCAGAAGGGGCGGGTGTCGAATGAGACCACGTGGGCCGGTTTCTCGACCCCGGCCACCCAGAGTTGGGCCTTTTCCACCTCGGAGTAGCCGGAATAGGGCGGCGGTTCGACCCTGCCCTTGGCGACCATGCCGGTCGAGGCGATGACGAAGGGCAGATCGGGCTTGCCGAAGGCGGCGCGCACATCGCTGATAAAGTCCGGCAGGTTGTCCTTGTATTCCGGGGTCAGTTGCTTGCTCACCCGGTCGTTGAAGCCCTGATGCCAGCCGATGCCGACGATCTGGTAGCCCTTGCCCTTCCATTCGGGAAACTCCGAGCCCAGGTTGCCGAGCACTTCGTGGACGTTTGCAAGAATCTCCAGATAAGAGGCACCGACTTCACCGCCCCGTTTTGCGACTGCACTGAGAGGGCGGAAATTCCCGCCCAGGCTGTGCCCGCCCCAGGCGGTCTTGATGATGAGCACGTCGTTGGACTTGTAATAGTCGCCGATGATTTGGCCAAAACCGAATTCCGGACTGAACCAGTTGGCGTTGCCCCCTTGGAACGGTGGACCGAGCTCGCCTTTGCGGATTTCCTGGCCCAACTTGCCGGTATGTCCGTTGTGCCACCAGACCTTCGCGTCCGAGCGGTTTTTCCAGGGGCTGGTTTCCGGTTTTTCGGGATCGGCCAGTAGCGATCTGTAGTTGAATTCCGAATACTCCGCATCGTGAATCGCGAGATAGCGCAAGCAGCCGACGCCGCCCTTGATTTCCTTGGGTTGTTCCTTGCTGCCTTGAACCCACTCGGGGTTGCCGCCCGTTTCGGTCTTGCCGTAGCCGACCATGTTGGACTGGCCCGCGAGGATGAAGACTTTGATGCCGTTCGGGTCGTTGTCCCAAGTATAGTCGGGCGCGGTGGCATTTACCTTAATAGAGCCGAGACCTAACAGAGTCGCAGCGAGGAGAATTCGTTTCGAAGGTAAGTCCATATTATTGTTTGGTGGATCGAATTTTACATTGGGTTATCGCTGAAAAACTACGGGATCGAGACATCCGCGAATAAGGAAAGCGCACTGAGCAGTGCAAGTGTGAGGAGAGATGGTAAGCACATAAATTGCTTTGTTTCTTTCATTCCGGGTTAAAACATACCGACCAACGGACCTTCTTGTTGTCGTTTCGTTTCAGTTGAAGTTCGACCAGGCCCTCCTGCGGGGACGATAGACGGGCATCCGTTTCATCCTCTTCTGTTGTTACCCCAATTGCCGTGTAGCCATTGAGCGCGATGGAAATCCGGTAGGGGTCGTTGCCGACGACCTGGCTCGCACCGCTGAGCACAAGGTTGTCAGCCTGCCATTCGACCTCGCTGAGGTCGAGGTAGCCCTGCATGAGGTGCCGGTCGGTGGACAACACCTGAGGTCGGTTGAGGCATTCGCGCACCGCGAGCATGCGGGCTTCGCCGGGGCGCAGATTTTGTTCCAGTCGCGCGCTGCCGGAGAGCTTGCCCAGCCAGCGGTGGTTCCAGAAATCGAAGAGATGGTAATTCCGGTCCGGTCGTAAGCCGAGTGCGCCATCGACCTGAGGCCCCGACATCTCAATGCCGACGGTCTTTGGCTGCTGCATGTCGGCGTTGTAGCAGGTGACTTGATGCCACTGCGGATTCACCGCGTAGTCATAGACGGCAGGCGCGTCGGATACGAAGGCATCCACTGGTCGCGCACTTTTCGGCGTGCTGTGGTAGGGAAAGGTGCGCGTCAAGTCCCGGAGCGTTTCGGGCGAAAACTGGGAAAAGCTGTTGGCCAGTAATAAACGTCCAGTGGTGACATAGGCCATGGTCAAGACGGCCCGCACATGGTCGCGGTTTCCCTCCAGTTCGACGAGGTTCTTTGAATCGGTGTCGAGGCTGACGAGCACGCGGTTCTTATACCAGCGCAGGCCGCATCGGGTTACGGTAACGCCGTCCATCTCGTCGGTATCGTTCTCCGTTCGCATCGACTCGACCAAGCCGATAGAGACATCGGTGCCGCGCTCCATATTTCGCTCATGCACATAGGCATCCGGACCGAGTCCTTCCTGGGCGGTGCTGAAAATATTCCGGTAGGCCTCGGCTGCAGTGGCGTCTTCGTCCTCCATGCCGCCGTCGCGGGGCCAACCGGATGCCGGATAGTCGAACATCAGGCCCCGTATTTTACCCTTCTTCAGATTGGCGTAAACCCGGCGCATGTGAGCCAGAAAGTCCGGGTCAGTGTAGTCGTAGCCCCAGACGACCCGTCCGTTGCGAACCCAGGTATTCTCGTAGTCGGTAAAGATCTCACCCTCCGGATCCACCGGTTCTCCTTTCCAGGCATAGCGTTGGTTGAAAAGCATGTGCCCGGGAAATTCGGCCACATAATCCTCCGACCGGTAACAGGTTTGGAAATAGGTGAGGGGAATGCCGCCCAGTTCGGTGACCGCCATACCCCACTTCTCCGTGGTTTCGTAGGGCTCGACATGGCGACCGTATTTGATGCCCTCTTCCGCGCGGTCGGTGTATTCGCGCTGCCAGTGTTCGTCGTCGAACCAGCCCTGCTGGTTGTTGGGCGTATAGGCATCGGGCACGAGCCGGACGGCGGCCCGGCTATAGTTGAAAAATCCACTCTCTGCGATGCGACGGGTTTCCTCGACCGCACCGAGGGTGCTGTTTTCGGCTTCGCTGGCACCTCCGTATTGATTGGCCTCTGCATAGAACAGGCAAACCGTGGGAAAATCGTAGAGGTTCAGCTCAATGCCCTGAGCTTTGCGGACCCGCATGCCGTAATCCTCCAACGCGACGAAGGGGTCGGAACCGGAGACGTCGATGTAGAAGGCATCGGGGGCCGTGTAGCGTGCGCCGGGGGCCACGCGCTTACCGACGGGATCGGAGGCAAAGAGCTGGCCTGTGTAGGCCCGCCGTGGACGTGTGGATTCAGCGACCGCTGTCAGTTGGGAAGGCAGCAGGGCTTGATGACGACCGTCGCGTATCCAGACTTCGCTCAGGTAAACGCTCCCCTCGTGCGGTTCGGCTTTTTCAATGACCAGCCTGAGCTTGCCCGCCCGGATCGCCTCGGACGGCAGCGGTAGCTCGACTTGCTCGACGTCCTCTTTGCTCTGCCCGTCGAAGCGGGGCAGTTTATGATTTTCGACCAGAGGCACGCGCCGGGTCTGCCCCTCCTTCTCATACTCGACAAAAACCGATTGCCGCAGATCCGGGTGGTCGCTGTGCCGGAGCCCCTGCCACCAGGAAAAGCCAAGTGTGTAAGGCCGGTCCTTTTTCAAATCATCGACTTCGATGATGATCCGCTCCGGATCTTTGGCCGAAGTGGCCATTTCGCTGCAGCGGAATTCATGGTTCTCCCAGGTGCGGAGTTCCTTGCCCTGCACCAGTTGCAAGCGCTCACCGCCGGGGCTGGCGTCCGAATCTTCACGGGGCAGGTCCAGATAGCAAAGCAGACTTGCCTGCTGGTCGCGACCCAGTGCCAATTCCGTGCGCCGCGGCTGGGCGATGGTGGCGAACTTCTCGAAATGATGGTAGCTCAGCCCGCCCATCGTCAGCACGCGCCGCCGGTCTTGCTCGGTAAAGGTGAGCAGAATGTTGTTGCGCGACTTGAGTGCGTTGCTCCGGGTGAGTGGATTATAAAAACGCTCGCCATACTCCAGCGGTTCGCCGCCACTGAATCCATCGACCATGGCGAAATTTTTGGTGAGGTCGGCTCCGCCATAGACCTCGGCATCGGCCAAGACATAGATGTCTTTGATCCGGATCGCCTCTGCGGCCGGATTAACGACACCTGCCGTCGCGCTCAGGAAATCATGTTCCTCGTATAGAATGAAGCTGAAGAGCAACTCTGGGCTGTCTTTGGAGCGAAAGCTCAGGTCGAGTGCCAAGCCCTTGCCGAAAGCTCCGTTGACCTGGCGTTGTTTCCAGGAACGCTGCATGTCCGGTTGACTGGAGGACCAGTCATTGATTTTAAGGTAGGCATTTGAGAGGGCCGGGGAGGGATCGCCTTGCTCGAAGACCGAATATCTGCCGGTGGACAGGTTGAATTCCAGCCGGAGGCTGACGTTCTGCAGCGATACGATTTCTTCCGTCTGCCGGATGGCCAAGGCTCCGGCTTCCGAGGAAGCCAGACGGCTTGAGCAAGCGGAAGAAAAGACTGCGAAAACTACGGCGAATGTGATTTGAAGCGTCTTCACTTGAGCTACTTTTTACAGTCCCAGTTCGATGAGCTTGGGCTTCGCCTTTAAAGCCTTGATTTCCTCGATCCCCTTGCGGACGGCGTCCGCTTTCTTTTTGCTTCCCCATTCCGGGAAGTCCTGCTCTTCGTTTTCGAAGTAATAGAGGGCTTTCTCCAGCAGTGGAATCGCACGCTGGGCGTGGACACCGTAGTTCTTGAGCATTTCAATATAGCCGGGCACCCGCGACTCACTCCCGTGTTTCTTCTGGGTGCGGATGTAATCGGCAATCAGCTCAATGCCTTCACTGACATGGTATTGGCTGTAGAGTTCGAGTCCGGCATTCTGAATTTGGCCGTCAAACATGATGCCGCTGCGGGCGGGCACTAGGATGGCCTGGTGGATGGCTGGCAGGATTGGCTCCAGTTCCTGCAGGGATAGCTGCTTCAGCACGGACTGGTATTCACCCCGGGTGCGTCCGTCTTCATTTTGGATGCCGGAAGCGATGGCTGCCAGCAAAAGACCCCGGTCCACCTCTTTAAGCGAGTGTGTCAACAATCCGCTGCGACCGCTGAAGAGTGCTTTGGTCAGGAAGCGTTGCTCCATGCCACGAGGGTCCTTGGGCGTGGGGCCGACGGCAGCCATGCGCAGCAGCTGCGGCGCGGCCACCATCGCTGGTTGTCCGATTCCACTGAGGGCATTGGCCGCCTGAACGCGCAGCCAGAGGTCGTCTGCCTGCAACAATTCCTGCAGCTTCACCACGGCCGGTGCGCCTTCCTTGCCATACTTGGAGAGGGCCATGCAGGCACCCAAGCGGGTGTCGAGATCCGGGGCATCCAGCAATGCGATCAGTTGCTCGACCGGCACGTTCTTCTTTTTACCAATCACTTCTGCGGCGCGGTCGCGCACCACCGGCGACCAGCTGGAGAGTTTTTCGACCAGGCTGCGCGGGGGCAGGTCGTCATAGGCGGCAAAGGCCTCGTGCCCGTAAACGCCGCGGCCCTCCACGATGAGCATTTCCGCACTGGCCCGATCCATTTCCGGGATTACAGCAGGGCGACTCCCGGTGAGTCGGATGGCCTTGCGCGGCATGGCGTAGGCAATCAAATACATGCCCGTCGCATCCCAACCCGCGTGTGAATCGTTCTGTAGTTGCGGCGGCCCCTGATGCGGGAAGCTCCAGTCCCAACTACGGGCGAGGTCGAAATACCAATCCCCGAAGGCACGCATCCAGGCGCCGGTGGCGTAGGGTCCACCCCGAGAAATGCCGGGCATGGCCCAGGTGTTATTGAAGAAGTTGCCGGTATGGCCCTGGTCACGCTCACCGCCGTAGGAAGCGGTGGACATCTTATTAAAGAAGCGGGCACCTTTCTCGTTACCCAGTTGATCGAAGAGCACGGCGACCATGCCGTTCTTCCCATTGTCTTCGTGGCCGAAAGTATTGGGTTTGTGGTCTCCGTAGGGGATGGCTCCTTTGTCGATGTAAAACTTAAGGAGGGTATTGCTGCGGTCGATGGCGGTGGCCACTTCCGGATCATCGACACCAGCTTCACGTGCCAGCACCATGCCCAGTGTCAGCACGGCACCGGGTGAGTTCATCATCCCATAGCCGGGAAGCCGACCATCCGGGTTGGCGAACTTATGGCCCCATGATCCGACGATGCTCTGCCCCTCGGCTGCCTCCATGACGATGCGGCGCAGGCCGGGCAGGACCGAGTCGTCGCCGGTGGCCATGATATATTCCGAGAGAAAGACGCTGACGTAGCCATACCACCAGGTGGCGAAGCCCACGACCGAGTAGTCGGCCGCCCATTCAGCTTCACGTTTGAGAAGGGGCTGGTATTTCGCGTCGCCAGTGGCGAGTAATCCGAGACCGTTCAGGGAACGAACAATGGCATTCGGGTTATAGTCCTCTTGCTTCATTCTTGCGGCCAGCGCATCGGCTGACTTCTCCAAAATCATTTCGGATTTCTGGCAATCATAGGGAGCGGTCCGGCTGTAGTGCCCGAGCACGGGCAGCTCCAGGCTGACGGCTTCGATACGCCCTCCGCGCCAGCGGTTCAGGGTGAGCTTTCCATCGCTAGCTTCCGCCGCAGTCAGAGCACGCCCCATTTCCTCTCTGGGGTCGTAGGCGAAAGGGGTGCCGTCGATACCGAGCAGCACGTCGCCCACTTGGAAGACACCATCGGCGGGCGAACCTTGTGCGACTTTCGTGATGTAGATCTGACGTGCCAGCCGGGTGTGCAGCTTGGTGCAATACATCCAGCCCTCGGCACCGGTGGCGCCGAGCGTCCAGTGGTTCTCGGCCTTTTCCGGGAGCGGCTCACCCTTGGTGAAGTCCGGATTCGTGATGTCGTGGCGTCCGGGCTTCTCCGGTTGGAGCACCGGTGGCGGCGTAAAGGTCACGTCCGTCTGGTCCGCTTTACCGAGGAATTTCTGGATGGTCGGCTCCATCGCTTTGCCCCAGGCGCGGTAGCCCGCCACATTCGGGTGGAGGCCATCGGGCATCAGCTCACGGTTGAGCTTCCCCTTCTCATCGAGGAAGACATGGCTGATATCCAGCCAGTGCACCGTCTCGTTATCGACGCAGGTTTTAATGATGCGGTTGATTTCCTCATTCCGCATGCGGCCTGCGTCATCGGGTGTGTCGCCTCGCGGGAAGATGGGCATGAGGAGGATCTTGGACTCCGGTAGCTTGGCGTGAATTTCCTTGAGCAGGGCGAGGATGCCGTAGGCGGTGTCAAAACCGTGGAGCTCCGGTTGGCCGCGGTTATTGGTGCCGATCATCATGACGACCAGTTTCGGGTTGCGGTTCTTCATGCCGTCGAGTCCACCGTGCTGGAAGTGCCAGAGCATGTGGTAGGTGCGGTCGCCACTGGAGCCGATGTTGACCGCCTTGCGGTCGCCGTAAAACTCGTCCCAGACTTCCTTGCCGACACGCGACCAGCCGAAAACAATCGAGTCGCCGACCATCAGGAGGTCCACCTCCTGCTCGGTGCACCAGCGGGTGCGGTCGTTGCTGTGCAGGAGCCAGGCGGTCCATCCGCCCTCATCCGGACCCGGGCGCGACTCGGCCTGGGTGGCCCGGAACTCCGTGCTGTAGTGGGGATCCTCCCATGGCATGGGGGTCTTTTCCGCGGATTGTGCGCCTTTGCCGACCGCGAGCGGAAGCAGGATGGCGAGGGCAATGACAGTTGCTAAATGACGGCTTTTTTTGCAGGTATATTTCATTCGAAGAATTGGAAGAGAAAACTTGATTACTGCTTCGTGCCCGCGAGCGCGACAATGAAAGACCTTCCAAGGGGGTGTCTGTTATGCTGACAGGTTTGTAGTCCTATCATAGGACAGCTTTTATGCGTAGAGGGCGGCACTCAGGCTGTGGGGTTGGCTTTCACTGGGTTCTCAATGAGAGCCGCAGAATCACGTCTCCTGCGCCGGGTTGCTCGTGGTTGAAGATTGCCAGATAGAGTTGGTCTTGATGTGCGGTTAGGTAGTAGGGCGTCAGTCTGTGGGGGAGTTGCTCGCTCAAGTCCGTCCACTTGCCTTGGGCGAAATCCTCGAATGTTCTGAAGCGAATGAATTTATTCAGGTCGGGATTCGTGCCCTCGGCATAGGACTCGGTAAAGTAACTGGTTGCATACCAATGGCCGGAGAAAAATCGAGGTCCGCGAAGTCAATGATGCGATGGTTGTCGGTAACATTCGCGTAGTAAAGTTGGTCGAATGGGTTGTAGACCACCGAGTGGGGCTGCTTCATAGTGATCGGTGCAACCCGGAAGGGCTCGTCCGGGGCGCTCCTAAAGACGAAGCGGCTGTTCTTTAAATCCGTAATGATTTGCAGTCCGTCGTGGCCGAAGGCGATATGGGTGGGCCACTTCAAACGAATGGGGTCATCAGCCGGAGCGAACTCGATGATTCCCGGACCCAATCCTTTGTTTCGGCGGTTGTGTCTGTCGCGGCGTATCCAAACGTTATCATATTCAGCGCAATGAGTCGCATGGCTGTCCGGGCCTGTATGTGGTCATGCATGCTTTTGATTAAGTGGTTATATGACGAACAATAAAAAGATGAGTCATCTGTTCTCTGACCTCTGAATTTAGTCAGCTAAGGCTTTAAAAGCTTCACCATATCATTACCCATTTCCAAACCGATACGAAAATAGCTGCGGGCATTTCCGTTCCAGTGGTGGCCCTGGTTGCGGGGTGAATTTTCGATCGCTTCGTTATAGCCACGCGTGTCATCCGTCAGAACCTTGGATGGCTTCTCGACCCCCACGGCCCAGAGTTGAGCTCGCTCGACCGCATGATAGTTTTCGTAGGGAGGGGGGCTGGTCTCGTTGCTCTTTTGCCCCATCCCGGTGGTGGCGATGACGAAGGGGAGTTCCGGCTTGCCAAACTCGTCGCGCAGGGAGCGGATGAAATCAGGCAGGTTGTGTTTGTATTCCTCGGCCACCTTGTCGGGGGATTTGTCGCCTTCGCGTTCGGACGAGAGGTCATGCGGTTCAGCAAGAGGGACCGAAGCGAAAGCGCTTCGGCTACCTGCAAATAGTAGGGGCTGTGCTTGCGCATGCCCGCATCGCCGTTCAGGCGATGCCCCGCGGAGGCTCGACGGTGTGGCCGTGTAGCTGCGCCGAAAAAAACGCTCGCGGGTGTCGCAACAGGCTTCGCTGAGGCTACGCCCGTCAAGAGCGAGCACCCCTGCTTCAGCGAAGGTGGATCGGGTGGGGTGGTTGGATCGCTTTCTGTCGAACCTCCTCAATATCGGTGACCACCTCTGCTTGCACGCCTGAACGGCGCACAAGCGGTCTCCTCCTATCCCTTCAGGCAGGAGGAGAGTTTGTAGGCCGGGAATTTGAACCTTCATGGGACTATATTCAGCTTACCAGTCATCTGAGCGGAAGGGCGAAGCCGGCAGCCCCTCTTTGTTATAGAGGTTGGCGCCCTCCGGGTTCATGCGATAGGCGTAGCGCACGGCGACCGGTTTTAAGACATCTTTGCTCGAAACCACGACGGTATCGTCCTCGATTTTCGCATCGGCCCAATGCCAGACTTTATCGGCACCGGCGATGGCAAATTCCTTGAGCTGGCCGTCCGGGACTTCCTCGGTGGGTTCCAGACCGCTCTTCCGGCCCACCATCAGGCCGGACCCGACATATTTGAAATGCACCCGGACCTTGTCGCCATGGATCGATATTTGTTCAAACAAAGGTCCACTGGGGTGTGGTGTAAGCACTTTTTTTGACATCGTAATTTTGCCCAAATTCTGATCGTAGGATTTTGGGGTGTATTCCAACATTGGCGTCGTATTTTGCGCTCATTTGTGTCGTAATTCTGCGATAAAAAAA
>Ga0100385_1005292_pt1 | contig 10862 bp, 20 predicted proteins | sample CryGeymeta201509_FD_81543 | JGI IMG/M metagenome (GOLD analysis project Ga0100385, IMG submission 81543) | Groundwater microbial communities from Crystal Geyser aquifers in Utah, USA - Crystal Geyser metaG 2015-09 | ecosystem: Environmental > Aquatic > Deep subsurface > Groundwater | place: USA...
TGACAAGATTCTGGGAATTATTCTCCCCCTTCTGTTTCCCTAAGGTCTGTATCAATTAACAATAGGATACCGAGGAGGAGAAGCAGTGAGACAATCTGTAGAAATAGTTTACCTTTATCGTCGGCGTAAGGATCACACGAGAGTGACAATACGACCAGCGACCAAAGAGAAAGAGTAAATGAGACAAGACACCACTCAAACCACTTGAGTTTTATACGCTCAGAGTGAGGTAAATCATGATATTCTGGGAAGTTTAATAGGCCGCTTTGGTTAATTATCTGTGCCAAACCGCAGCCAAGTAAACAACATCCACCGGGGACAATATAATGCTGGAAGAAGGGATAGGGGACTCTCAAAGGGTGAATCGGGGCGACCAAAGCACTAGCCCCTAAATTCATTAGAGTAAACCAAGCGAAGGAGGCAAAGGAATAACCCGATCTGAGGATTTTCGGCGGCCTATTAGACATATATACGTTAATCTTCTCAAAAGACCTACTTTATGTAAGTATTATTCCAGAATTTGACGGGGTTTGCTTATAAGGCTTGTAGTAAAAACAGGGTAGTTTTTCTTACACCTCCCCCTTTGTGGATCGCCCAGTAGACACAAACCCCGTTGTGGATCATTTTTCGGCTTATGTGAGTCACAAAGGCCCACCCGGTTACTTCCGGCTACTCGTGCTTGACACACGATCTTCTTACGAAGCTGGTCGATTCCAATACTGAGATCACCCTTGTGGGCTGATTGCATTCTACCCATCAAGGCAACTTTGGGCAAGCTAAAATGTCCGAGAATGTCCAGATTTCCTTTACGTGTATATGTATCGCGTGTTAAAAGGTCTCGGACTTATCCGTGAGTGTCCGGATTATTTCCTTTTGTCCCTTGTCTTCTGTCGGGCGGCGGCTATATTTGATGTGTGCCCAGAAACATTCACACAGGAGACACAAGAATGAAAAGAGAATACCAAGTAGAACTGCCTAACACTGATGCTCTGAGAATCTTCAGGACCATCAAGGAAGCTTTCGCCTTTCTCGATACTCTTGGAGTAAAAGAGTATTACCTGCAAGGTACAAAATTCATTGTGCCCGAATTTGCCGCCGGTCGGGTGGAATACTCCCGTGTAAAACAGATTGAATGCGACCGATGGGGAAGCAATTAAAACTTTTTAAGATTTCCCCTTGCCTCACCAAAACCATTTGCCTATTATGTAAGGGCAAGCGAGAATGACTCGCAAAACTGGCTAGTAACACTTCAAACTTAGGAAAAAAGCTATGACAACTACAACCAGCATCGCCGACACGATTCAAAATGCCTTCAACTTCAGTGTTGATAAGTATCGTCTGTCCGGCCCAGATAACATGAAGACGGACCACTTTGGTTTGTTCCGATCAGATAATCTAGAGTGTGTAGGAAACGCAGTACGTAAGGGCTACGAGCCTCACACGACTGATGACATTATTGCTTTAGCAGAGGCCGCCGCCAGTGCTTTTGATTCAGAGGCGACGGTACACTGTAATTGGAGAGATGGTCATTACGTTTCTGTGGCCCCAAGTAAGGAACATCGCCGGGCCATTTACGGGGAGAAAGACAATATCTTCCCACGGTTGATTATCCGTGCTGGGTATGATGGTCAGGCTTTCAACGCTTGTCTGGGCTTTTACCGTGATGCCTGCCGTAATCTGGCGATGCTTCGCAGTATTACCAGCACTTGTGCCAAGATCCGGCACACCCACTCATTACGGGGGAATATGGACGATCTAAAGAATACGTTTGCTCATCTGGCAGCAAGCTGGGATGGAACGGTACAGTCTATCCAACGGATGGAAGAAACGAAAGTAGATATTAAGGACTTCCTTTTGTCGATTTACCCAGTGAATTCCGAAGCTTCGGAGTCCGCCCAAACTCGTGCTCAGAATCGTATGGAGAAGCTAATCACCCGGCTACTACGGGAGAAAGAAGTCACAGGCCGCCCACGGAGTAACCAATCTAGTGTCTGGGAGTTGTACAACTGTATTCAGGGCTATGTACAGCACGACAAGAGCCGTAAGGGCCGAATCGGTGAGTTTGATCGAGCAATCTTGGCCTTTAATGACCAAGATGTGAAAAAAGCTGAAGAACTAGCCTTGTCTTTGGCAATCTAGTCTCTATACTTAGGGAGGTGAGGACAGTTCCTCACTTCCTTTTTCTTCTTCTTCTTTCTACTTCAGGAGAAAACAAAATGACTACTGTAGTTACCGGATATAAAGCTACTGACAAAGACATGAAATGCCGGGATTTCCAGTTTGAACTGGGAGTCTGGCACGAATTTACCGGAGATGTTATATTCTGTGAAGCCGGATTTCACTTTTGTCTCCAACCTTCGGGAGTTTATTCTTACTACCCTGCCGATACCAGCCGGGTATTCCGGATTGAGGCAGAAGGAGTTCTGGAAACACCGGAATACCCGGGGTCCGACAATAAGAAAGTATGCCGGAGAATCCGGTTAGTAGAAGAAATTACTCCCCCTAAGGGATCAGACTACAATACCGGACACTACAATACCGGGCAGGGCAATACCGGAAACTACAGTACCGGAAACAGAAATACGGGACACAGAAATACCGGAGACAGAAATACGGGACACAGAAATACCGGAGACTGGAATACCGGAGACAGAAATACCGGAAACTACAGTACCGGAAACAGAAATACGGGACACAGAAATACCGGAGACAATAATACGGGACACAGAAATACCGGAGACCGAAATACCGGACACAGAAATACGGGACACCGAAATACCGGAGACGGGAATACCGGACACAGAAATACCGGAGACCGTAATACCGGAGACTACAATGCTTGTAATTATAGTTCTGGGTTTTTCTGCACGGACGCTCCTGTTTTGTGTTTTAATGCTGTCTGTGGTCTTAGCCGTAACGAGTTACGAGGAATGGATGGGTTCGGACAGTTAAGCGATTTACTTTGTAATAAACAAGACACTGTTCCGCCAGCTACGCCCCAAATTAAAGAGCTACCAAACTTCACTGATGAAAAATACTTAGAGTTGGTGTCTAGGTATTGGAATTATGAGAAGCCAGAGTAATGGTCAAAAAGAAGATTGACTATATCGAAGTGGATTGGGGGTAGTCAAGTAAAATTGAAGCTTCGGAGAGGTCGATCTTTTCATACGGTATAATCTTAGCAGATCACGAGATCAAGCCTTATTTGGAGAAACAAAATGAAAAAGCAAGTACGTGAAGTTATAACAGTCTTGTTGCCAAAAGTGTGTCAGGTTTTTCGCTGTCCTAGTTGTGATGGTGAATGGTTTGGCTCTTTTCAGACTATTGGAGGGGATCGGATCTATGTCTGTCATGACCAACACTGCACGCATTCAGGCACTTACGAGCAGATGTTTATTGAGATTCTCTATAAACTGGAGAAGTAAGATGCTGGAAGTAAGTAGGTTGATTAAAATGAACCGGCAGCCAACTGGGAATTATTCCCAGAAAATGAATGAACTGCTGGCCCGCCGGGCGGAAGTAAAAGCAGTAATACTGGACATGCAAGTAAGACTTTCCCAAATTGAGGGAGAGATTCACAAAGAAGCAAAGAATTAACTATGAATCCAGAACTTGAAAACAATTTGAATGAACTAATAAACCTAATGAAAGATACGGCTAGTATAGAGCTTCCAGCGTTCGCAGCAGAGTATCTTAATTGGTGCTTCTATGAGCATGTAGTGATTTGTGCTTTTTTGTTGGTTGTCTTTCTTGTATTACTTTATCTCCCCTAGGGCGTACGAAGATTGTTCCCTGACGATAATACTGATTTTGATACAGGATTCTCTATAATTTCTTATGTGGCTTGTATAGTGGTATTTATTCTTGGGATATCTACTGGCACCCAAGCCGTAAAGTGTAAAATTGCTCCCAGAGTTGTTTTGATGGAATACATTAAAGATTGTATGAGGTCAAGCCGATGAATAAATACAGGTATGTACAATATGAAGACGATGGGCATTGTACCTATCAGTGCCTAGCCTGTAAGGCTATGATCTACAGCCCCTCAGTGGAGAGCTACAAGTATTGTCCATACTGTGCTTGTCAGTGGGAGGGGCAGCACGTTTGCCGCCCTAGATCCATTCCTAGATGGGCTTACGAGAGGGGGATTGACGACTATGCCACAATCTATAACGCTATTCGCCCAAGGTGGAACGAAGGTTACACGATTTATGAGGGTAAGGTAGATTCAAGTTGTGTCGTTGCCTCTACTTGGGAAGATGAGCCAGTCCGGCGGCGACGAGAAGCCTTAGAGAAACTTAGAGAATATCGAGACGAGTACAAAAATATCTGGAAGGTAGATACAAAAATATTTGCTGTTTTCAGGATTAAGCACTTGCCTTAGAAATTCGGCTGCATATACTTAGGGGGTAAGAAAGTTCACAACACACGCAGGAGAAACCCATGACGCAACCAAAGCAATTTCTGTACAAAACCGCCTTTAGTCCTCAATTCAATTGCTTTGTGGCCATTGACAGAGTGTGGCAGGATTTTTCAGGCGAATGGATTTACTCCTGTAGTTTCAAAGATGATGGTGTCTTATTTGAAGACTACTTGTTTCGAGGATCAGACCTCACCAACTTCGTTTTATAAAGTTTTTAACTTGCCTTGTATTGGATTAATTGGTACAATGGAATTAAGGAGAAAAGAAATGAACAAGATCAATCGTGACGAAGCTAAACGGGTAATCGCTACCCAAGGTAATCAAATATTTGGAGTTACTTTCGTTAAGAAGAACGGAGAAGTTCGTAAGATGAATTGCCGCCGCCAAGTAAAAGCTTTTCTCAAAGGGGGAGAGCTTAAATACGACGCGAATGCTCACAATTTGATTACGGTCTTCGACTTACAAAAAGAGGACTACCGGGCCATCAACGTAGAGGGTTTAACTGAACTGCGGGCTGGCGGAAAAATTTACCAAGTAGTAGGGGAATAACATGAACCAGTACCTTGTTGTAGCTAATGGCCTTGCTAGTGATCTTCCGCTGAAGTTATTCCCAAATCGGGCAGAGGCGGTTAAATTCATTAGTGATAATGTACACCGAGAGCAACTAGAGGACTCTGACTTGTATCAGAAAGTTAGTGCTCTTTATGATGAGCCGGGAGGGCTGCCTTGTTTCTGTTTGAATTTGGTTACAATCGACGATTCCGGTGAGGTCTCCACCATTGAGGTCTTTGATTTCATCCCGCCAGTCCAAGATCCCGAGTATGTTGAAAATTTTGAAGAATAGCCCTTGCCTTTTTAGGAGAAGTAAGATGTACAGTGGAATGCACGCTAATGGTAACCGCTTTTGGATTCAACACCACGATCAGTTTTTCCGCCCAAAAAAGGCTGATAAGGATGACAAACGTCCTTCCTATCAGGAATGGGTAAACAGTCCTGATGATGACGGCGAAACATTTGCTGTCAAACAAGGCCGCCTAACACAGGCAATCAAAGAACGTAAGTAGGGAATAATTCCCACGGAAGATAAGCTAGTTGGCTAAGCAGGCTGTTTTGAAAACAGCCTGCTCTTAATTGAGCAGAGAGTTCGAATCCCTCATCTTCCGCTTAAACACCATGTTAATCAAGGCTCTGACGGGCTGAGTATCGACAGTTCTAAAACACTGGGCTGCCCAAAAAAGAGCAAAGTAAGGCCGATTTTATTTCTTAAAAGAGAGCATCAATGAAGATATTCGTTAACCTTTTACTACTTCTAGCCCTTGCTTGTTTATTATGGGGGATCTAATATGATTCAAGAGATTAAGTTTTCCGCCGAAATTCCTGATGGTTGGGAGTTCGATGGTTATCGCAGATTGGCCGAGGGCGACCACTATCTAGAGGCAACAGATGATAAATCATATGCTCGTACATGGTGTGGTTCCCATACATCTACGGGTTATTTCCTTGCCTTAAAAAAGAAGAAAGAGTGGCGAACGCCCACAATTTCCGATTTCCAATACCAACGAGAAGCACGGATAAAGGGGATAACCGGCGGCGTTCTTGCTAAGATTACAGCAGTTTCATGGGGAACCCATAAGGGTAGCTGTACCCTGATGATTAAACTTGCCCATGATCCTACTTGGTATGCCGCAGATCAACTAGAAGTTGAAGATTGTCCCTTGACTTCAGAAAACGAATGAGTATAATGTAGTTGGGAATTATTCCCACAAATTTTTCAGACTAGGAGATTTAGATTATGGGTAAGTTGCGTCTAAGATTTTAAGAGCAATTTTCACATAATACAAGCCAGTCTAAGAGTTAGACTTAGAATGAGCTAACCTGTATTGATGTTCGTTCGAATCCAACCCCCGGCACTTTTAAGTCGGGGTAGCCCAAGTGGAGAGGCATTATAGGAGCGTAAGACTGAGACTCTTGCTTGCAGACTGAGATTGAAGGTCGCAGACTACAATCGATTCCTTACACCAAAAACTGGTTTAATGCTGGTTCAAATCCGGCTCCCCTAGCTAGGGCAGAAATTTATTCGAGGGGATCGTTCAATGGTAGGACTAAACCACCTAAGAGTGAGTGTCAAGGTTAAACGTGTGTAACCCCTGTGATAACAATAGTTTAACAACTAATTACTGCTTCCTCCGTCACCGGCTATGTGGCGGAGGTTTTTTTATGTACTTTTCCCATTGACTTCTCTGGCCCGCCTGTAATAATGTAAGGGTCAGAAGGAAAACACAAAGGAGAAACAAATGAAAATCAGAAGAAACAAAGACGGCCAGCAGAACCTAAATGACCTAAGAAAAGCCTTAGCAGAGTGTCAAACAGCCAGTGTCCACAAGCTTTCAGGGAATTGGGTAGTATCTAAGCTAGTTCAAGGTAATACTTGGTTCGAGACTCCCACTCCCCATTACTATGATGAGCGAATGGCTATTCAAAAAGCTTTGTTCGGTGAAGTTGAGTCAAAAGACGAAGTTCTTTACTATAAGGGGAAATAAAAGTTTTCCAAAGTGATGGAGCTTTCTGGCGAAGTTCGACAACGGAACAAAAATGTGTTCAAAAAACTGGCTGAATAGGAGAAACAAAATGCCTAAGTGGTTTGTTCGGCGAGCTTTAGATGGGCGATTCCTCTGTGAGGACGGTTTGTGGCGAAACTTTACAAGTTTTGGTAATCGCCGCCAAATTAAGTTCTATAGTTCAAGTAATAGGGCTCATAAGTTTGGGCTAAGAAATCAAGATGGTACAGCTTACGCTGTTTACGAAAACGATCAGGTTGATGCCTGTGGTCAAATTACAAGGATTACAAGATGAAAATTGAAGAAGGTAAGTATTACAAAGACAGATCTGGCAACATTTGGGGGCCAATGGTCCTCTTTGATGAAGGGAGTGCATGGCCTTGGACAGTTCCAGACCAGAGGTATACATGGGCAAATGAGGGATACCATTATGGTCCCGATCCCACTGACGAAAGTCCCTTTGATCTACTCTATGAGGTTTCGGGATCTTCAAAGGAGTATGACCACTACTACATTCAGGGTGGTGATCTTGTAAGAATTGTTTGTACTGACGCTCCCGGTGAGCATTCGACGATTGCTATCGATGAAACTGGCAAAGTCTTCACAGGGCCACCTGAGGCGTTTTCTAAGGAAAAAGCCCTATCTATTACGGAGTTAGTGATAGGTAGGTACTATCGTTGGGTTAATTATAGTAGTGCTAGACAACCAGTAGTTGCTCGTTGTTTCTCTGTTGAGGCTGACCAAGTTCTGCTGGTTGATATCACCAAGCCTAATAGTACATGGACACTAAAGGGGGAAAGTTTGAAAGTCCTGAAAAATGAGAAATTCGTTGAAGTTGAGGTCGAGATCACGGTAAAATGACAATTTTTCATAATGAGGGGATTGACATTCCCGAAGATCTTGACTATCTTAATAAGTACCAATGGGTTGTCTATTGGTACTATAAAGAACACTTCGAGGGGGAAGGGGATGCGGTAGGATATCTAAATGGTCGTCTTTACCTTCATGATATGGGTCATGATAATTGTTATCCGCCGAGAAATCCTCTCCCTAAAATCGTGTCTTTTTCAGATTTGCCCTTGATTCTTCAGCCAAAAGTGAGATATTTAATGAGTGCTATTCAATTGTACGACCGAGCCTATAATGAGTTCACAAAACTAACTGAGGCTGACTTCGTTGACCAAGAGGAAGAAGACATTGCAGAGCAATGGGCGGCGGAAAATGAGTGTTCAGAAAAGTACGATATCGTATTAGATGCCCTAGAGAGTGCTTTGAAATTCAATGGTTTAGCTTGGCGGAGTAGGTAATGAAAGAATGCGCAGTCCTGCTAATCGTAGGAATTCAAACCCCGTTCGTAGACATTCACAAGTATACCTAGATGCAGCTAATTTTGCTTGGTAGGTTCCACAGATAAAGCAAGTTTTTGCCGAATTTTTACTTTACACTAATTTCAGGAAACAACCATGAACAGGATTGACGAAATCTTCAAGAAAATCGGGTATGCTTTGCTATCCCTAGAGGCTAGTACAGAGAGCCTAGAATCGGCTAAATCCGAAGTAGTTAAGGCTGAGCACATCATTCGGCTTGAGTCTCTTTTGGGATATATTTACAAAACAGCTATTGACTCTCTGGAAAGTTCAATAGAATCATTAGTAGAGGATGGGCTTCCCGCCGAATACGTACAAGACCAAAACAAATCTTTAGAGGCGTATAAAGCAGCATGGAAACAACAATATTCCTCATAACACTGACCTTTCTAGTTTTCGCCTTACCTTACACCCTATGGGAGTTTTACAATGGAACCGAATAAAGAAAACCTTCTGAAGCTTGCTGACTACCTCTTGTCTTTACCTGTAGACTACAGCCATTTCCACATGAATTACTTTTGTAGCTCAGATGAATCATTCGACTGTGACGAGGCGGCACACGCTATCACTAACTGTGGTACAGTTGGTTGTGCTTTAGGTCATGGCCCTGCCGCCGGAATTGCTCCAAGTACACTTGGTTGGCATAGATACTGTGATAAAGAGTTTGGAATAGGGACCGCATCTACCGAGTGGGACTGGTGTTTTGGGTATAAGTGGGTTCGGCACGATAACACCCCACAGGGTGCAGGAAAAAGAATCAAGTATTTCCTTGACTTCGGAGTACCTGAGGGGTATCGTAGTGGGCTAGAGGATGATTATCGCCACACCTACCAAGACCTGTATGGAGAAAAATAATTTCCCAGAAAAAAAATAATTTCTAAAGAAAAAAAAATAAAAAAAAAATATCTTCTCGAAAACATCTGGGAATAATTCCCAGAGAACTTTCAGAAGATTACCCCTAGTCGAAAGGGAGTCTAGTGAGTACAATAAGACGGGCGGCGGCGGACTTAGGTCTGATTACACTGTGTCTAGTTCTTGGGATTATCATCGGGAGTTATGTGCTATGAAAGCTTGGATCTGCATTAAAGACAATGGCATCTTTCGGGGCGTTATTATCGAAGACATTACACAGGCAGAACTTGACTGTGTTCTGTCCTTGTTCGCGACACATGAGAAGGCACTGGATTTGATTAATGGTGGCGACATATTAGGCTTTGACTTACACCTGAATGAGGATTACGAGCCTACCCAATTCCCTCAAGTGCTATACCAACAAGGCAGGAGTTTCGCCCAGAAGTTCCCTTACAAGAGTGAGACCATCAGCGGGCAGGTTAAGATTGCTGAGCAGTTGGAATGCAGTGTTTTATGTGAATTAGACGAAGGTGACAACTGGCGGCAGCAAGAGGTAGATTGGCTGGAGCAATTGGCCAAAGAAGTATTCTAGTGAGTGCATTGTTTTTCTCCTGAAGCTAGGGGAGACTGGAAATTCTGAGGGTCATTTGTTTGTTTCCTACCTCAGATTAGTACGGTCTTTCCTAGCTTTTTTCGTAGGTGTCTGTTGTTTGGCGGCATGGGCGGCGGCCCGGCGGCGAATAATAGTATATAAGGAACTCCCTTTTCTACTATAGTACATAGATATTATTCCAGAATTTGAGGGCCTTCCTCTATAAACACACACACGCACGCACGTTAGGCGGGCGGGCACGCGGGCGGGCCCGGGCGGGCGGGCCCCCGCGAGGCGTCTCAAAATGAGATTTTGTCTCAAAATGAGACAGTGAGCAACTTCCGTGACAAACACGATAATTCCGAGAATTTTTCAGTTTGGTATGAAACTTGCTACGCACGCGCACGCGTACATTATACATACGCGAAACTGGTCAACCCCATTTTTCGACAATCCTTCCAGTCAGTCGAATTCTTAAAATTATCTCACGTTTATCCCTTGCCTATTCCGAGACATTGCGTATGATTGCAATGGGTGAAACAAGCAAACAAACGCGAAGGTGTTATCATGCAAATAGCCTTAGACAATTTGATCGAATCCGGGTGTGATATCGGTAAAATCTGGTATTCACAGGCCGAAAGTGAATTGCATCAAGTAGCCCATGAAAACGGGTGGAATCCAGAAGATTTTGCGGGAATTATTGCAGTTACCTCGCCGAAAGTTTCTGTTCGTCGAAACATCAGGCAGGCACTTGAAATAATGGGAAACTCTCGTTATTTTGATAGCGTACTATCTAACGTAGTTTCATCGGTCGAACACTATGTTGTAACTGGGGTAATCCGAGGACGCAAAACATCAGCTTTCCGCGATGCTTTGCTCGGCGATCAAACAGCGTTGGTCTTAGATAGTCATATGTCTAACGTATTCCGAATTCCGCAAGCCACAATTTTCAGGAAGGACAACTATAGCAAAATATTGAGAGTGATTGTAAGATTGTCGCGGCGACACAAATTGACTATATCACAAACGCAGGCCAGCTTATGGTGTGGACAACTGCAAGCAACCGGCAA
>Ga0100385_1005294_pt1 | contig 10856 bp, 9 predicted proteins | sample CryGeymeta201509_FD_81543 | JGI IMG/M metagenome (GOLD analysis project Ga0100385, IMG submission 81543) | Groundwater microbial communities from Crystal Geyser aquifers in Utah, USA - Crystal Geyser metaG 2015-09 | ecosystem: Environmental > Aquatic > Deep subsurface > Groundwater | place: USA...
CCAACCCCAACCCCAACCCCAACCCCTTATCAAATTACATAGAATTATACAGAACAGTCAAATATGTAGAAGAAATCAACTCATCCTCAATAGGATATTCTTCTCCTCACTTATGGAGTCCAACAAGTTATAGAGGTCTCTCTTGTCCACACATCTGTGTCCAGCACAGTATTCAGCAGGTCCACAATCTTTGTTGCTGTTGCAGGTCTCAGCATTGTCGAATACGGGGTCATTGAGTTCATCTGTGCAAATTCCATTCACGCAATCATCATCTTCATCGCAGATTCGAGGAGCACTAGAACAGGGGACTGGGTAGAAGAATTTGATCTTATGTTATTTGTCTTGGCAAGCATCACAGGGACTGGTGTAATCGAAATTTTCACCAGTTTTCTTGTTAAAGCCACAGGTGTCTTGAACAGGCCTCTCAGTCCTGCATTTTTTGCGGAGGTCATGGTTGCATCTTTCTCTAGTGGCAGTAAATCCGAGAGGAGCGCAGATAGTTTTTTTTGCTTGATGTTTTCTAGCCACACATTTCCCATCAACACAGCGATCATTGTCCTCACATTTGACGGTGGCGCACTTATTATCAGACTTGATGCATCTTCCGTGGAAGCAGGCAAACCCTTCTTAGCATTTGACATTAAGACACTTTCGAACGTTGGGCCTGATGTTTCCTCTTCCCCTGGCTTTGAATGCATGAATGTGGTCATTCTTGTCAATTTTATCCTTTCTATGCTTGTGCCTTCCTTTTCCAGCCAAAAGAGGTGTCACTAAGGCGAGAATCAAGATGAGAAGGACTATTTTGTTCATGGAAATTCAATTATAATAGAAGAACAATTAAAGCTTAGAATATCAATATTCGAAAATGAATTTTCAGTGAATCATACTCCTAATCTTCACATGGTTTTTTGAAAGTTGCGACTCCACTAATTTAGCTCTATCTTCTTGAATAATTTGTTCCACAGACTCATCAAATCTTTTATCCGGTTTTTGCTCTTGTTTTATTCCAATTTTTTTTGCCTCTACTCATGCAATTTTTAAATCAGAGGCTCATCTTCAGCATAGACTAAAAAGCCGATTTCATTGGGCACGATACGACCCACCGATCTGGTAAACCCTTGGACGACCTTTATGTGTCTAATTTTGGCTCTATTGCAGACCACCGATATCTTTTTGTTGACAATAATCAACCCTGGAGGCAATTTGAAATTAGTTGGAATATACATGCTGTTGAACTAATCATCTGCGATGAAATCACCTGTTTATGGATCAATAGAAAGCTCAAAAGGTTAAGTTTGTTCATAGAGGAAACATTCAGTCATGTTCTTATTTTTGTTCTATGTCTTTTTGACAGGTATGGCATCTTTCTTCACCTTACGCCCACGATCGATCCAGATTAGTTTGGAAGTCACTGGTATTATATCTCTCCTGAGATATACTTTTTATTAATTGAACTCAACATCAGGAACCGGTTCGGCAGAAGGGTTGAGAATGCAATATTTGGGAAGGAGAGAAGGAACCACGAAATATGGAGAGGTGAACATGTCTTCTTTCTTCTTGGGGAATACCGTCAGTTGATACTCCAGCTAAATCTGATCACTCTTGGAGTATAAATAACTGTCGTAGTTTTGAAGCATAAATATATTGTTCTGAAAGGAACCGTCTTCAAAAACATGCTTCATGATAGGCTTGACTCCCAGCCGCTTTCGCCTAGCCATTAACAGTCGATTGTTATCTTCGAAGTACATGGTGAGGTCCTCAACTGCAATATTTTTGATCGGCCTTAAAGAACAATAACATTCATATTATGGTTTGAAATGCAGGAGACGAGTTGAATAGAATCCAATGATGAACTTTCCTTCAAGGACCAATTTTTTGCTTTGTTCGTGATCCTCAATTTCCAGAATTTAGCTGTTTATCAACTGCCACTTGTTCTCTACAACATCAAATACTTGAAAGTAATCCTATTTGAAGGTCTTTCTCCGAACAAAGTTGTTCTCTCTTCGGGACTACTTATCTTACATTGACTATCGGGCGACGTTGTTCTTCTGTGACTTGAATGATGCCTCGTTGAACTCAAAATCATCCAAGAACATAAACTGACTGGCATTTTCAGAAGATTTCATGCTGTTTTACATCTATTGCTCTATTGCTATCTTTAAACCTTGAGTCATTCTTGATTTTTTGTTTTCCTTCTTCCTCTGAAGGTCTGAGGTATGGTACTTCAGCTGATAAAATACCTCCTCAACTATGCTGCTTATGTCAAAAAAGTATATCTTTCTGCATCCGATCCCCATAATTTCACAAATGCTCCAAAATAGTTCGCTCATTGGAGGTGTTTGCTCCTTTGCCTTCAAATATTTCTTGGCCTTTCTCATGAATACAAGAACCTCATCAATTTGAAGCGAAAGAGGTTTAGTATTTTTGAGTTTCATGAACTCAGTCAAGAGATTTGAATTCAACAGAGAAAGCCAAGGAGAGATGATTGTCTGATAGCTGTCATTTATTTTCTTGGTTTGCTTGAGAGAAGCACAGACATGCTGAAGAAACATCAGCTTGACCACTTCAAAGTATTTTCGAGCATTAAGCAATTTAAGCTCTCGAGCTTGTAGCTGTTCTTTTGTTAAAGTCTATTTTTTCTTCTATTTTTGCTGTTTTTATCTATTGGATTGAATCAATTATGCATCGTCTTACACTTTATGCAGCCTGTTGAGTACCTCCTCATTGACCTTGTCCTCCTGATAATCTTCGTAATCCAGCAAGTCATCACTGAGGCTGCTCTAGTTCTCGAACTGATCCTCATCCATATCTGATTCCATCTATGGAGCCAAATTATATAATCACACAGTATTGATGCCTCTATGATAAAATTTGCTGCAATACAACTTTAATATAATTATTGCAATGTCAAAAGTACGAGAAGAGGTCTATCCTTTCAGAATTACCGGTGGAGGGAAAAAGATGAAAAGATGGACTTCGATAACCTAACCTCAGGAATAGCCAGCTTCATATAGATAGATCGTGTACGATAATCGTGTGCTTCATATCCGTAAAAAATTCACAATTCCGAATGAACCTCAACATTACACTTAAAGAAGATAATCTTCACCATCGCCAAAAAAACCTGAGTCTCACTTTAGAAAGTATATCGATAGCGTTATCAAAAACCAGGCTCTTTGTCGACGTGGACCTTGCAATGAACCTTTTATCCCTTTAGCTTCAGCTGCAAATATCCACAGAATCAAAAGACTAAAAACCGACTGTGGAATCTCGAACAGCAAGGCAAATGACTTATTGCACTCACAACGATTAGCAACCTAGATGTCCAAACATTCACTGAGTAAGAAATCCCTCGCCAAAATGATGACCTGTTAAGACAGCAACAGATAACTTCCTGAACTCAAGCTGAAAACAGAAAGATAGGATATCCATCAAAGCAAGCACTGGAAGCCAATTAAAGTGTAAAGATTCGTATCGAAAGGAGTCAGAATAAGAGGCAGCATGTCAGAACGATAAAATTAGAGACAAGAAAGGAACATCATGGTTCGAAGGTTGGATGTTGAGCTTGTCAATTATTTGCTGTTATCTAAGCAGCCCTCATATTTTTGTTGATTACTGTTTTCAAAGGGCTTTGATCATATAAAAATATGTATAATTGCACAGAGTGCCACTTTTGCCGAACACCTAAAGACAAACTTCAGTTTACCGCGAAATGTTGCATCAACAAGTGCCGTAGAGTATATTGTCTCGATTGCATTCGCAATCAATATGACCCTGATTTTTAGATCTCCCAGTACAAGAAGGATACTTACATTTGTTACTTTTGCCAAGGAAAATGCTAAGAAGATTGTCAAGGATGCATGAAAGATCAGGTAAACTCGGCTGAGCGCAAAGCCAACAGAAAGAAGAATAAATCTCAGTCGAAAGTCAATGAGGAATCAGTTTAGATGAGTAACATGAGTGGCAGCAAACCTCTTTAAGCAATGCACCCCTAAAAGTTAGAATATTAGGAAAGTTAATGCGATTTCATTAACGACTATCAAACTGTCCACGAACAACAGCTAATTCCCAATGAGGAGATTATCCTGATGCCTTTTTTCATGCAGAGAATCGCCAGGAGAAAGAATATGTACTTTTAATTCATGAACAATCGAGACCAGAATCAAAATAGCTAAAAGGATCGAATACAAGGTCTATTGGAAGGAGCACTCAATAGCGGCAAATACAATACTGAATAATTCGATTAGTTTGATGAATTTGAGGAAGTTTCTGATTGATCTTTGAGTTACTTAAATAAAGATATTATGTTTGTTTTACAATGGAGCCTGTAGTACCTGAACTATGAAAACATATAATAAGCTTATATATGTTCGAACCTTTCAAATATCTCTGGAAGACGATTTCCCAATAGATAACAGATTAGGTGACCATAGTCAGATAAATCATTCAGTATTATCGTGAATAACTCGCCCTATCTTTGAAGACCCGTGAAAAAGTAGCAACACTGAAAGGCATCATGACCAAAGCACCAACCTACAAGAAATGGAAAGCTGTCTCTGAGGCCTACGATCAACTACCTGTCATCTAGCAGCAAACAAATGAGGTTTACTCGCCTTACTACGACTACTAATATCTTCAATAATTGGTCAGATGCATGAGTGAAGCCAGAGCATAGAAAGATCCAATGAAACTTATCGAAATTATCCGTTCACATAGCGATCGAAATGTTGCCAATCATAACTCGCCCTTCCTGTATAGACATGCTTACAATCGCTCAAAAAGATTAATCGAGCAATATCAAAGATAGCTGACTGCTGATTTTGAGACCATCATTAAAGCTGACATCTCCCAAAGTAAAAAAATATAGTTTTTCGGATAGGTCAGGCATGCAGTAGGGAGAAGTGCTCTCCTGTTGAGTGGAGGGGCTATCATGGGAATGTATCATATCGGTGTGGTTCAGGCCCTCATTGAGGCTGACTGCCTACCCAAAATCATTGCTGGCAGCAGCGCTGGAAGCATCATAGCATCGATCATAGCCACACACAGTCGAGAGGAAATTATGGAAGGAAAGAACTTTGATTTTAAAGCATTTGCTAATCAGAAGCCTTTCTCAATCTTTTCAACTTTTAGAAGAGTAGGTCGATAAGGCTCTGCTCTGGACATCAAAGTTCTCGAAAGATTTCTACGTGACAACATCGGATAGTATACTTTTCAGGAGGCTTATGACAAATTTGGAGTAATTCTTAACATCACAGTTACAGGAGTGTCCCAATACGATGCAGATCGCTTGCTCAACTATCTAACTGCACCCAACGTACTCATTTGGAGTGCTTCAACTGCATCCTGTGCCATTCCATACGTCTATGGGGCTACAGATCTCTACTGCAAAGATCACAATGGTAAAATAATCAAATACACCCTCATGAACAGAAAGTTTCTGGATGGATCAATCGGTCATGACCTTCCAATGGAGAAGCTATCAATTTTGTTCAATGTAAACAATTTCATAGTTTCACAAACGAATCCTTGGGTGATACCATTCATGGATTATACATAGGATTTCAAAGGCTTACAGAGTCCTCTTCTGTTTCCTTTGATCATTCTGATCCATAAAATCAAGGAATTTACCTTAGGATAACTTAAGCATCGGGCATCACAAATAGCTTTCTTGTTTCCTAATGCTGTCACCAAATTCTTCAATCTTCTGACCCAATCCTATGTTGGAGACATCACTATTTGGCCCAAGCCAAAGCTATCAGATTACCTAAGAATCCTCGAAAATCCTACTTCTTACGAGGCCATCATGTGCTTCGTGCATGGAGGCAGACAACGCACCTATCCTAAAATTCATCACATCAAAGCCACTATGTTCATGGAAAGATAAATCGAAAGATGCTATAAGCATATCAGAAACAGCTCTCGACTTCATTTCATCAGGACCCTCAGCTTGAGGGAAATTTAAGATGCAGGAGAAGAATAATTTGTGATGAAGAAAGTTTTTGAAGATGCCAAGGAATGGGAGGAAGATTAGGATGACAGTCCAAGTACTGAACACGTTCCTGAATCTCCAAAAAAAGCCAAACGTACCAAAATCAAGCCCATGCTTAGTCTTCATACTTAAGTTAGCAGAACTGTAGATGAATAAAATCCTTCTCCCAAGCGAAAACCGGCACAGCTGAACAGGAACGAATCTTACCTCCTTCCTCGGTAGAAAAGTTTCATTTGATTTCTTTAATGCTGATTTGTAAGCTATACCAAAAAGTAAGAGTGATAGATTAATAAAGTAAAAAATAGCAATGTAGTATCTGGGTTTGGGAAAAGGTAACCTCATCCGTAGTCTGCCCGTCTAAACTCGAGTACTTCATCGTTAAAATTCACTGAAATAATATAAAGTGGCCACTGGGAAGAACCTTACAGGGAAGGAAATAGTACTAATGGTCGAATGGATTGACAATGGATACTGGCATAACAAATCGATTGTTTCTCAACCATCTTATGAAGTTGGTCGACTTAGTAACAGCAACATATTCAAAAAAAATCCCAGTTAAGCCATCAATTTTGTTACCTCGAAAGGTTCACGTATGTTGACTCCCAATCTTAAATTCAGCGAATTGTATTAAAAGTACCATGATATTGACGATAAAATGCTCTACCTCAAACTCATCCGATAAAACTCGTTTGGATGATCACTGTATACTCCTTTCTGGCATTTTCCTGCTTATTATTTATAATAGTCTCATATTCAAATGGGTCGAGGGTCTTCAGAATAGAGAGGTCGTTAACAAAAGGAAAAAAAGCATAAAAAGGAAAAGAAGGAAAAGAAAGACAGGGATCGAGAAAGAGAAAAAAGCTCAAGGTCAAGAAGCCGAGACAAAGTAGTTAGGAGATAGGAAGAAAGACAATAAGTGGCAATCAGACCTCGCAGATAGGAACAGTAGTAGGAGCTATTGCCATAAAAGACCCATGTTAGTTGCCGCAGATGCAAAGAAAACACCTTTAGCTTATTGACCAGAACATGCTCAAGTTGTGGATACCCCAAATAAAGCAGACCAGCTTACTTCCCCACCACAAAGCAAGTTCAAGTTCTTGATTTGGTCCGGTAAGGCAAGTTGGTCCACAACTCTTATGCTCCAGTTATGATAGAGGTGGTGGTAAATGATCGTATGGGCAAACGTCAGCGCATAAAATGTTGTCCTTCAGACACTGTTCTACAGCTAAAGAAACTGATATCTGCTCAAATCGGCACTCGCTGCTAGAAAATTCGACTCCAGAAGGCCAACATAATATTCAAGGATCACATATCTCTTGACGACTACGAAATAAAGGACGGCATGGGTCTGTAGATGTACTACGACTGATTGAATAATTTAGCAATTAATAACTATTCCATATTATAGAAGAAGATGATGTCCCACGTTAAGTATAATTCAGTCAACAAAGTGCCAAACCCTCTCTTCAGTAAACCTTAGACTATTCAGATAAGAGTCAAGCTATCGATTCAGTGCTTCATGGATGCCCAGGATAAAACTCCAGTCACTTCGCAGATGGTACGGAAAGGTCCTATGTAGAGCTCGATCGGTTTAAGAGAGATTTTGCCAGTTGTAATAAGCAAGAAAGAGAGGCAGGCTATCAAAAAAAGAAAGAGGTGAATGCTAAGAAGCATGAAGAAAAAATCAATTTCTTGTAGACATATCATGTCAGAGATATAGAGCTTGATAAAAGAAGATAATTACAGCATATGACTAATCTCCAATTATTCGATATTGGTGCAAAAAAAAATGGAATGACCTCTGGTCAACCCATCAATCCGATCAACCATGAATACATGAACAGCTATGGTGGAAAGCAACTGCAGTACAATGAAAGTGAAAAGCATTTATCGAAAATGGTCAGGTTGCATCATATTCAAGCCAAAAGCACATGTGGCTATAACCCAATCAACGGCAAAGAGAACACCCCAGTTCAGCAAATGGTTGGCTATGATCAGCAAGATGGAATGAACTCAAGATTACAAGTCTATCAAGAGCACTATAAACTAAGGCCTCCAACTCTCTACCCGCAACAATACTACTGATCATTATACTAACGATATATTTTTATAACAGTTTTGTCAGTATGGACCTCCTGCATCGACATAGGAAAGTATTCAGCGGAAGCGTTAATAATAACTATCGACCTACTAACTACAAATCCCAACAGTCGACTCACAAGTCAACTAAAATCAACTATGTTCACTATGTTGGGTCTGCTAGTATATCAAGACAAACTTTGATGTCTAACCCCCAGCTGTCAAAATCTTCGACTGCTCAAATGAGAAATAGAAATAGTTCAGGAGTTGCTAAAGGAATGAATGCCCACTTTTTGTATCTGAGGAAAGAGAATCATCTCAATACATATTTCAATGTGCGAAAAAATAAACTGAAAGAGATGACTAAAGCCAACAAGCAACTCTATCAAAAAATAAACAATCAAAAAAGTCTGTACTCCAATAGTGAGATGAACAGGTCATATCAGTCCATTAAATAAATCAAAGATCGCCTTTCTCAATCTAAACTTTCCCAAAGAAGTAATCTATCACGAAGCCTTTCAAGGGAGTCTTCTCGAAAGAGTCTCAAGTGTACCAAATCAATGAAGGGATTTCAGAAACCCAAACAAATGCCTCTGCAAGTCAAAGCCTTGAATATCAATCAAGCTAGTCACAAGGAAATTGATAAATTCAGAGTTCTTTTTCAAAAAGATGCAGAGTTAAAGACCAAGCAAACAATTGATAATTCAGAAGATATGTCCAGGTACAACAGCTTCCAAAGAAAAGGACCATACATGAGATCAATGAGAATATCAGGAAGAGGATCGTTTAGATCCAGTAAGTGCCAAATAGCCCAACAATCATAAGAGGGAGGGCTCCTTCACAGGATAGTCTAGGATCTGAAGTAAAATAGAGGAACAACTATAAAGAGAACCAGGTGAATATTTATTTTTGCATGATGTTATATGAACAATCATTTTTCATCTGTAGGCAAAGGAACGATTGTGGTAGGTCTAACTACCTCTGTTGTATTCTTCTTTTCTATTTTCAAGCTCATCGCCTTAGAACCAATCATTGGGAAGCTCAGATTCCTCTTGATATTTGTCAGTATTTAGAGAGCCAAGTGTTTGGTTAAGGTTTTCGCCACTATCTTGTCTAAAAGTTTGATTAACTCTGTCAGTGCCTTTGCCTTTGGTCTAGATCCGACCATCAAGGTACATGATGTCTCCATCAACAAGTTCATCATCAAAGGTTCCTTGCTCTGTGAAAGTGGGTGTATATCTTACTCCGAAACCCTTACGTCTACCTCCCTCAAACTATCCTTCATAGACCTCCTCTTTCAAAATTTATCTTCCATGATAGTGCTTGAGTCCCCTCTTGAATTGTCCGATATACTTGGAAGTATTGGACATCAGAACACCGTTTCCATGGATTTGATTCTCCAGCCATTAGCCAACATACTTCACACCATAGTTATCTTTCAGCTCATATGTCTAGACACCTTAGAATAGCTAACGGTCTTCCTCAGGAATAGGCTGATATTCGTAGTCAGGTAAGCCTAAGCCATGATAGAAAGTGAGATCAAGCTACTCGAGTTTGGGTCTGACTTTACGAGGAATGGACTCAACAATGGAGATTACTTCGGGTTCGCGAGGAAAACTGTATGGCTCAGGTTCTAGTTCAGGTTACTGTTCGACGTATGAATTCATAGGTTCTTCCCTTCGAGGAAGCGAATTGTGGATAGATTCCTGATCAATATAACGGGGTGGAACATCCTAGACTTCTGAAACTACTCTAGCAGATGGCGGTTGCTGCGAAGGAGGTCTGTTGGTATACTAGAAATGCTCGAGTTAGTTGTTATCTCCCACGTTCTAAAAATTCTGAGTACAGTTTCCCATAATCTCCGTTTCAATGATATATTTATATGTATTCAGTCATTTCATTGATTTACTGTCGATAATGAATCATTTAAAGTACGAGGCTTTAATTTCTTCCTCGAAAACTAACCCAGCATAAATCAAAGACCTTGCACAATAAATTGGGCCGATAGCAGTGTATCTTTACCCTAAAACAGCTCGCAAAGACTCAAACTACTTGTTTTTCTTCAACATTCACTCGGTCATCAGTCTGCTCCTCACTCCCAGCTAAATTCAGTCCTGCTTTTACTCAACTTACTTCAACAAACGAAGTGTTGGGAAGTTTCCATAATCGAGAATGTCTTTTTAGAGTTCATCAAAGAACCCGCGCTTGTGGCTGCAATAGGTAGCAATGCTCGAGTGTATGACTACTTCGACAATAAGGGCTATCGGGGTGGATAGGGCAATCTTCAAAGTCTGAGCTATCATTTTACACATACATGCTTGGCAATCTGTCTGTTGGTACCTTACATTAAGCCCAAAAAGTTCTACAAAAATAAAGAATTGAATGTTTATTCCTCTGGAAAATAGATCTAACGCGAACTAAGAGACAAAGGCCTGAATGAATTAAATATTCAGAACATTGCAGACAAACATGACTTTATTTCTCTCAAGAAATCATTTGTCAACAATGTGATAAACTTTCACAAAAACCCTCACGAATACATCGATTTTTTCATGGAACAAATGGAATCCTATTTTCTGAACAATATCGACAGTATCTTCTATCGGTGGTTCAAGAGATTGGTTCGGGTTGGTGATGTATATTTGTCCTCTGAGGCTTTGGCAAGATCGGCTGAGGTGATGTGTTTTCACAAATACTTTAGTGTCAGGATCAATGCCCTACAGTTATTGAGCGAGTTCGTGTTTTGGGGAGATTTGGAAGCCTTGCTCTTGATCAACTATACAGAGTA
>Ga0100385_1005295_pt1 | contig 10855 bp, 11 predicted proteins | sample CryGeymeta201509_FD_81543 | JGI IMG/M metagenome (GOLD analysis project Ga0100385, IMG submission 81543) | Groundwater microbial communities from Crystal Geyser aquifers in Utah, USA - Crystal Geyser metaG 2015-09 | ecosystem: Environmental > Aquatic > Deep subsurface > Groundwater | place: USA...
GTGTGCTGGGCTTTGTCTATCAGAATATGCGCCAGGCTGCAGGCGGCGTGGTGTTTGCCAATGCGCTGAAAGGCTGGGCACCTGATGCCGAGATTATGCTGATCAATGCCGGAGAGCGTTCCGGCGATATTGAACGCGGATTAACCGAGGCGATCTTCGTGAATGAATCGCTGACCCGCATCAAGTCGGCCGTGATCGGTGCTGTCTCCTATCCGCTGGTGCTGACGATGGTGTTGATGGGCCTGTATATGCTCTTTGCTCTGATGATTCTGCCGCGTATTGAAACACTGATGTCGCTTGATAAATGGCCGCCATTGTCTCAGAGCATGCATGCCGTGCTCACATTTATTCGCAATTTCGGACCCTATCTGGCAGCTGCAGCCGTGGCGCTGATGGTGCTGATCGGTTGGGCCATGCCTCGCTATACCGGCAATGTACGCAAACAGCTGGATCGCTATTACCCCTTCTCTGTTTACCGTGTGATTTCCGGTTCCGGTTTTCTGGTCGGCCTCTCGGCCATGCTCGAAGCCGGCGTAACCATGCGCGACTCACTGGTGCAGTTGCGTTCGAACTCATCGCCTTATATCGCCTGGCATATCGATACCATTTTGAGTCGGCTGGCCAATGGTGAATCGAGTGGCAACTCGCTCGATACCGGTCTGTTCAATGAAGAGACCTCCATTAGTCTGGAAATTTTCGGTGATTCCGGCTCATTTGAAGAGTCGATGAAGATTCTCGGCCGCGAAGCTGTGGAGAACACTGTGAGCTGGATCAAGGGGGTGGGGCAGGTGCTGACCACCTCCGGCGTGGTGGCCATCGGCGGCAGTCTGGTTTTTCTGCTCGGCGGTTTTTACCAGCTGATTCAGGAGGTGAAAAACCTTGCCGGCTAAGAGTCCGGCAGGGCTGAAAAGTTTTGTGCCCGCTTAAACAGGGGCCGGAGATCGGGTTTTCCCGGTAGTAACTCCTTTCGATATGAGGGGGGGAAGTCATACAGCGAGAGCTGTAAATATAAAAATGGAGAAACAACATGAAAATAATGAAAGAAATAGAAAAGAAACAACGTGGTTTTACGCTGATCGAGTTCATGGTGGTAATCGCCCTGATCGGTCTGGGTCTGGTACTGGTCGTAACCCAGTTCGGACAGGCCAATGAAGCCAACAGGACATCCACCGCGATCAAAAACATCACTTCTCTTGCTGGTGGTATTTCCAGCTTTAAAGGTACTCGTACTGGATATCAGGGCTCTCGGCAGGCGGACTTCTGGCTACCAACGCTGTACCTGACAATATGCTTGGAACAGCCAACCAGATCACCAACGTGTTTGGTGGCGCTGTAACACTTGCTGCTGCAGCTGATACGAATCAATATACAATGACCTATGCAACAGTTCCTGTTGCCAGTTGTGTGGAAATCGCTTCCCGTGTGAACAGTAGTTTTGTGTCAGTGACTGTAACCGGTGGTACCGCCGGTACTGCAGGACAGATTACAAGCCTGTCGATTGCCAACACTGAATGTAATGCGCCAGGTACTGCTACTGTATCCATGGTGTTTACTGGAAGCTGATGGGGTTAGAGAAGCAGGAACGGATATTTCCGTTCATTTCTTCTCTCATCATGAGACAACTGTAAATGTTCTCTAACAGTAAATGGACTCAGGCTGAGGCACCCCTTTCGGGGGGTGCCTTCAGTCCGTTTATGAAAAAAAAGGCATTGCATGACTCTGCCGGTTTTACACTGGTCGAGGTGATGGTGTACCTGGCAATTGTCGGCCTGATTGCCGTGGCCGTGCTGCGTGATTCCACCGCAACCATGCACAAAGTGGCAGTAGACCAGATGGTGCGCGATATCAGTGATCTGTCGCGTACCATCTGGAAGCTGCGCGGTGTGTTGCCAGCGATTGCCGTTGCCTCAACAGGCGGGGGCAAGGTGATAGATCAGGCGTTCGTTCACAATCCGCCGGTTAAACCGGCAATCAATGTTTATAACCATCCGTTAAATGGCTCAACGACAGTTTTATCAAGCAGCGCGACCAGCGCTGTCACGGTTTCTATTGCAGGACTCGCAGTCGCTGACTGCTCGGAGATTCTGCTGCGACTCGATGCGCAGGATTGGGCGATCGTGCGTGTCAGCGGCACGCTCAGCACTGTGCTGAAAAGTAATCTGGTCAGTCCGTTCAGGGGAGACTTGAGCGGTAATATTTCCGCGCTGACAGGCGCGTGCAGCAATGCGGGTAATGGACGAATCCTGGTGCTGGAAAGAAGATACGCATGAACAGAGAGCGTGGTTTTTTCCTCATTGAATTGATGGTGGCGATGGCCGTGATGGGCATTGTTGCGGTCTGGGTGATGCAGGATGCGGTGCGCAGCAGTGAAGAGACACAGGCCAAGCGGCTGGGCTCCTATCTCGCCCAGTATACCAATGCCACACGCGCCTATCTGGCCGATAATGCGCCGGCTATTGCCGGTTTCGCGACTGCGCTGACGCAGAGTGGCGCCACCTGGCTGAAATCTACCGCCTGCACGCCTGCCGGATCGGGTACTGCAGCCAAGCCTTATCTGCCATGTGATTATCCCGCTACGCTGCCGTTTGGAGTCACACTCACCGCTACCCTGCAGGCCGGAGTCGGCGGTTCGGCTGAAATTATTTCCGGCGGTAGTGCGATCACGGTAGACGGTGCCACCCGCGAAGACTTGGCTGGGGTGGCCTTTATGGCTGCCCAGGGAGAGTCGCTGACCGGGCCGTCGGTGATGAATGCCAGCATCGCTACCAGCTATGCGCAGGGTACAGGCGGTACAGCTGGCCAACTCTTTGCCACGGCCAGCAATACACCATCTACTGATGTCTGGTTGCGCGTGGATGGCTCCAATGCAATGGCGGGCAATCTCGATATGGGCACCAACAGCCTGACCAATGTCAATGCCGTTGGTGCGACCGGAAATATCACCACCACCGGCGGTGATCTCGTTGCTGCTGCCGGCGGCACAGGAGGCAATATTTTGGCCGACGGCGATATTACCCTGAACAGCACGGCTGTAATTGGCAAAGGTAATATTATGACCAATCGCGGCACCATTCAGACATTCGATGGTATGATCAAGACCACCCGTGGCGAATTACTGGCCGATAACGGCAATATCCGGGTGATCAATGGCGATGGCGCAGGAACGGGCAATATCAGCACAACACTGGGTAGCATCAGCACAGATGCAGGCCATATCCAGACGCATGCCGGCGATATCCTTGCCGGTGATATGACAGGCGGCGCGGGTAATCTCTTCGCATTCGGCGATGCTGTAACGCCGGCATCCGGCACCATCGCTTCGATGGGGCTAGCGATGCAGAACGGCAATATCAGAGCTTCCTTTGGTAATATCTCAACCTTTGGCGATGGTGTTGGTTTAGTCGGTAACATTACCGCGTCCGATGGTAATATCTTTGCCCTGCGCTCGCCCGTATCCAATGCCGGTAACATGTTTGTCATGCCCGCTAACGGCGGCACCTCTGCAGGTATGCTGAGTGTGATCGCCGGCACTATCGATGTGCAGAGTGGTTTGTTGCAGGTTTCCAACGGGCAGATCGATGCCATCAATTCAAATGTGAACGTGAGCAGCGCCAATCTGAGCGTCAGCGAAGGCAATATCCTTGCCACCGGTGCAGGCGGGCTCGGCACGATCACTGCCGATGATATGAGTACAGGCACCCTGTCGGTAGCTAATGGCATCACGGGCGGTTCACTGGTTGTCAGCAATGGCATCACTTCAGCATCGCTCTCGACCGGCGTCATTGCGGCCAGCAGCATAGTTTCTGGAGACCTGATCGTGGATGGCGGCAATATCGCGGTAATCAATGGTGATGGTGCAACCAAGGGTATGATTACCACCGATATGGGTAATATCACTGCCAGTTCCGGCAGCCTGATTGCCGGCATTACCGGAATTGGTGGCGGCAATATCCATGCCTATGGTGATGGCGCATCCGGTGGCGGTAATGTTTACACTTATGGTCTGAACAGTGACCCGGCTACTGGTGGCCTTGTTGTATCTGGCGGCAACGTGAAAGTGACTGGGGGGGATGGACTGGAGGCTGGAACGGGTAATATTATTACTGATAAAGGTTATCTGGTTGCCGGTACAAATAGCACAGGCCTAACCGGCGGTGGGGGTAATCTCACGCTTTACGGTAATGGTGACCTGGGTGGTGGCCAGGCTATCTTGAAAGGAGGTTCTGTTGGTTCAAGTGGCAGCCTTACGTTAAGTGGAGGGAGTGGAAACTATTCAAATAATATTACTACCCATGGTGATATACGTGCGACATCAAGTGTGGATTCCACGACGCTTGTTCGGAGGGGGGGGAACATTACTGCAATGGGTGGAGACCTTGCTGCCACATCAATGGGGTTACTCGGAGCGGTAGATGGAACAGGGCAAACACTTATGTCTATTGGTGGAGGTAACTTAACACTGACTGGGGGTGACCTCAGTGTAATCAGTTACGATTTTCCATATTATGTGTCGGCAGCAACCATAAACCCCCTTACTGCATATGGCGGTAATATTACCGCTACAGGCGGCGATATTACTTCAGTTGCAGTATCCAGCCCATCCTTGTATCGCTATAGCACTATGAGTCAGACTGACAATATTCGCGGTGGCAATGTTATAGCCAATGGTGGTGATCTGACTGCTTCACAGTCGCTTTTGAGGTCGACGTCCCGGTGGAATGGTTCCACCTATTTGACACTCTCCTCGGCGCAATTTGGTGGCGCTATTAATGCTAGCGGGAACATTGCCTCACAATCTGGCAATATTTCAACAGCTCAGGGCAATGTGATTGCCAGCCTTGGTAATATCACAGCCTTCGGTAATGGCACGACGACAGGCCTTGTATCAGGTCAGGCGCTCTCTGCCCCTGCATTCACGACAACCACCATGAATGCAACCACCATCAATGCCGGCAGTGGCGGCCTGACCGTCGATGGCGGCAATATCGCGGTAATAAACGGTAACGGTTCGACCAGTGGAAATATCACTACCAGCCACGGCAATATCACTACCGCCTCCGGTATTATCTATACCGACAATGGATATATCCGGGCTGCAACGACATCGCCGGGTTATTCAGTTATCGATGCCGCGCTCGGTAACACTGTTTCCTATGGCAGCATCCTGGCCGTCAATGGCAGCATCACAGCTACAGGCAATGGCACCAGCACCGGGGTGATTTCCGGACCAACGCTCTCCACCACCAATCTTGCAGCCACAGGCATGACCCTTGGTACAGGTGGCTTGACGGTGAATGGTGGCAATATCGACGTGATTAACGGCAATATGACGGCTTCGGGCAATGGCACGACGACCGGCATGATTACCGGGCAGAAAATGACCGCCTTGGCGGGTGGCCTGACCGTTGATGGCGGCAATATCTCCGTGATCAACGGCAATGGCGCCACTACAGGTAATATTTCAACCGACACGGGCAGGCTGATTGCGGGTGTGAACGGTACGGGTGGCGGCTATCTGAGTATCTACGGCAATGGTGCGGCCGGTGGTGGCAGTGCGAACCTTTATGGTGGTTCTGTTGCCGGCTCCGGTTCCATCACCTTGTCCGGCGGTTGGGGGGTTGGAGCGAGCAGCATTGATGTGCAGTCATCCACCTCCAGTCCGACATCAGCCTGGATCAGGACCGCATACGGCCCTATTCAGACCACACACGGCAATATTGTGACGGACGATGGATATATCAGGGCCAATACGGCTGTGGCAGCCACTACTGCCACAGATATTTACGCCGGAACTGTATATAAAGGCAGCATAGTCGCTATCGGTGGCAATGTTGCGGTTGTTAATGGTAATGGCGGGACAACCGGTAATGTCTCGACCAATAGCGGTAGTTTGATCGCAGGTGTTAATGGCGGAGCCGGCGGCAACCTCTACCTCTATGGAAATGGTGTATCCGGTGGAGGCAGGGCATACCTCTATGGTGGAACAGTGGCTTTCTCTGGCTCTGTCGAACTTAGAGGCGGAAGCGGAATCTATTCCGGGGCCATTCGTCAGTATGGTTCAACAGGGACCTATTCCGGCGCTATCATGCAGTTTGGTTCGACCGGCACCTATTCGGGTGTCCACTATATTTCAGGGGGAACCGGCCTTTATAGTGGCGACACAATCGTGACGCGCGGCAATATCTATACCAATGACGGTTATATCCGGGCGAGAGGAGCAGGTGGCACATCGGTGGATGCATATGCCGGAACTGTTTCTAACGGTAGCATTATTGCTTCCAGCAGTTCAACAGTAGCTGGGACAGGCGCAACCATGATGGTGAAAAACAACACGGGCTCCACTGCTGCAACCGCAGGGCTTGAGTCATCCACGTCAAATGCTGTTGAGGTCGCGACCGGGGGGACGGTGAGTAAGCCTGTCTGTGGAGCAAACATGGTACCGCATATCGCCTTGGCAGTGAACCGGGTATACATTAGTACAACTAATGGAGCCTCTGCCACTTTGGGTACGGCCGGCCTCCCAAGTGAAATGCAAGCGTCATGGGTCGATAACGGTGCAAGCTGGACTGTTACCGTGACTGCCAATCAATATGCTTCAGGTGCGGCGTATACACCAGTTGGTGCAACAGCCATTGCAGTTACCAACTGTGTGTATTAATTCATGAAGCGGGGGGGCTCAGTAGCTTTGAAGAAGGGCGATCAGCAAGGCTTTACTCTGCTCGAGTTGATGGTGGTGTTCGCCCTGATCGGGGCGATATCTGTGGCATTCCTGATGGATATCGGCTCATCGATGGGGAAAACGCATGCGGTACAGCATATTCGTGATATCCATGCCTTGAGCCGGGCTGCATTGAATATGGAGAGTGCCTTGAAGGCCACTACGGACTCTGTAGTTGGCGGTCAGCTGGTGATCAAAGGGGCATTCCCGCACGGTGGCATCACGCAAACCAATAATGCTTTTGCCGCTGCTGTCGGCACATCAATTACCGTGAGCTGGAGCAAGGCGGCAAAAGAGCTATCGATAGCCAATGCGGGTGTTCCTAAGGGGGACTGCGTTGAATTGCTAAAGCATATCGATGTGTCGCCTTTCAGCAGCATCACTGCAGCGGCAGGGGTAATTTCGACTACTTTGACGCGCGCCAACTGGCCGATCTCACTGACATCGGCTGCATCGACCTGCCCGGCAGCAGCTTCCACCATAACATTTGTGATGAAAATATAAGGGAAACAGGGAGGTTAATATGGGGATGTTCGATAAACAAAAATGGTGGGCGCTAGCATTGATTGGCGGGATTGTGACGCTGTGGCTGGTACGATATGAACCGATTGCTGTGCCGCCGAACAATATCATGTTTCTAGATCGCTGGAGTGGTGAGCTGGTTGTGCCCGGCGGCGGCGAGGATGGCAGTCAGGTGACTCGTCTGAAAATCGGTGGCTGAGTTCTGAGCAACAGGAAATGAAAACCAAATACAAAAGGATGGCAATATGAAAAAACTGATAGTGGCACTGTGCGTGGGCGTTTTATGGATGGCGACGGCGACGGCAGCAGAACTTAAAATCGGCGTAGTAGACGCGGGATCCGCAATTGCCGAGAGCAATGCCTACAAGCAGGAACGCGAGCGCATCGCGAAGATTGAGAGAAAAATCAATGCGAATCTGCAGAAGCTGGAGCAGCGCATTGTTGCCGGCCGCAATGATTTCCAGAAAAACAACGCCCAGTGGAACGCTGATACTGCACTGGCTAGGCAGAAGGATATTGCGGATCTGGAAATACGCTTTAATCGGGAAAAGAGTGATGGCATTCAGGTGTTGAAACGGGAAAATGAGCAACTCAACGGGCGGGCTGTTAAAATGCTCAACGATACGATACAGCAGTTCGGCAAGGAGAGTGATTATACCCTGATCCTGCAGAAAAACCCAGCGGTGATGTTCGATGACGGAAGCCGCGATGTCACAGCTGATATTGTCCGACAGATGAACCGTACAAAATAATCATTGCAAGGATGGGCCACCCGAAAGGCCCTGTTCAGCTATGCTTGTCGCGTGCCTCTGTAAAATAGTTGAAGGCATCAAGCAATTCATCCCGTTTGTCGGATGGGAATACCTTCATATCAATCAGGATATCTCCCAGCTTCTTGCGCTGCTCCCCCTGCAGCTCCAGCAACTGAATGACCTCAACTTCATTCAGCAAACCGAGCTCAATAGCGACTTCGCCAAAGCGTTTGGTGGATCGAATCTGAATGGCCAGAACACGCAGTACATTCTCGACCGACAGATAACGTTTTTCGATTGCCAGCCGGCCAAAGGGCACGCTCTGCTTTCTCTGGAGTTCGAGTGCTTCCAGAATAGCAGACTGATCAATGCCGTGATGATTTATCAGAAAACTTCCGAAGGTCTGAATGTCCTCTAACAACATGGATACGAACTCTTGCCTGAACAGTTGATTGAAAGAATACAATCACATTGGCTTTTCATAGTTGGCATGCTTCTCCCTGTATTGAATAAACGTCGCTATTCTGAACGGCTTGATTGAATTGTATTTCTTTCTGTGCACTCAAATATATGATCATTACATCTGCGTTGGCATACCCCTGTAACAGATGGAAAATCTGCCCAGTCGCCAGTATTGGCACAGGCATGACTGCCTGTGGGGCCGTTTGAATCATGGCACCGGGTTAATTGTTCTGCCACCTGAATAAGCGTGGCTGGAAAAAACGGCTTGGCAACATAGATACACGCCGTATCAGTGTGATGTCGGCGGATGCCCGTTTCACTTGTCATCACGACAAATTTCAGGGTCTGGCCGTTGTTTGAAATAGCCCGGATCATTTCATGGCCGCTCATGCCGGGCATGTTAATATCGGTAAACACGGCTATCGGAGGCATGTAGTCGGGACTGAGTACATAAGCGAGATATTGCTCAGGAGCGTCAAATGATTGCGTCGCGAAACCGTGATACTGGAAAATATCCACTATCGCCTCACGTAAAAAATGATCATCTTCAATAATATGGAACATGCGACATATTTTGGAGCGGGGTGGCAATGTGAGTATCACACAAACATGCTATTGATCCGGGATGTTATGAGTGACCGGAACTGGGGTCGCGTGGTTGAGCCCGGAAATGGCCGGTGAAAAGGGGGCGGGTAAATAGCATGAAAGTGGGATGTTTTTCGTTCATCTGATGCTGTCGAATGTGCCCGATATCATCTGTATATGGAGGACTCTATGAAAAAAAATAAACTCACCAAGGCACTACTTATGGCAACTGCGGCATTTGTATCGATGCCGGGCATCACTCAGGCCGCGACTTCAGGTATTCGTGCTACAAAACCGGCCGGAATGCGATCTAATACAACAGCGGGCATGCGTGCCAACAGAACTGCCGGTGTGCGTGCCAATACAGCGACTGCAGGCGTACGGGCTGTTAAACCGGCAGGAGTACGCTCCAATACAGCTGCAGGTATTCGTGCTGTCAGGCCTGCCGGCAAACGGTATTAACTGTCAGGTGACTCAAGGTTTGCGAGAATATATTTGAGTTTTCAGCGTATGCTTAACCGCTTTGGAAGCATTATTGTTGCAAGCTGCAGTACAGGGTGAGTCGTGTGAAACGTTCATGCGTCTCACCCCTTTGCAAAGAAATTCTCCTGAATTCTTACCTGGATTGAAGGATGGTGAATGATCAGATGCACGTGATGGCTGAATCTGGATTGGTCATTACCGACTACCGCATACCCGATGCGATTATGGTGCCACACTATCAATGTGACCTTACCTCGTTGCTCGAGGAGATCGCCAGCCGTGTGTCGCGATATTGTGGGGTCATATTGCTCTCATCCGACAGCGCATTCAGTCAGGCCTTTATTGAAACCCGGGAAAGGCCGGATCATTTTTCCATTGTGACCGCAGCATTCGACTCGCCCTGGATACGTGACCGATCACCTGTTGCTATCAAGGTTAAGGGGGCTGTTCGCTGGTGTATTCCGTTGGCCGTTCAGGATGAGCGCCCTAATGATAATCAGTTGTTTCATACGATCTGTGCAACAAAACATCCTCTCTCCCCCATCCCTTTTTTGCCACAGGGGAACATGGTAGTCGGTAGCAGAGGTTTGATGCTGGTCAGTAATGATGTGCTTAAGCATAATCACTTCACTGTAAATGATCTTGAAAACTGTAAAGCGGCATTAGGCATCCGGCACTGGCTGGTTTTTTCAGGATTCAGCAAGGAAATGACCGGTCATGCAGATGTTCATGTGCGGGTATTGAAGGCAAACCTGATCGCAGTGGCCTGGAATCTGTCATCAAAGAGTGATCGAAACAGGTGTGAATCGCTTATTCAGCAAATCAAAAATTACGATGCAACAATTGAGATTATAAAAATACCGATTCGAAGCGACGGGAACAGATACGGTAGCCTTGTTAACTGGCTTCAGATTGGTAAACGTTTATTGCTACCCCGCTATGACATTACTGTAAGATGCGATATATCAGAAACGACAGCATTATTATCGCATCACGGATTTACTGTCGAATACATCTATTCTCCGACTCTACACTATGCTGGTTCATTACATTGTCTGACTGCATCCATTTATATCTGAATGCTTGTTTGCACCTGCATCTTCCATACATATCCATATAATCGCTGCATGACCAGAATGTGCAGGCTACAATGTTACCGTCAATAGGGCTACCAGCAAATTGTGACCGGAACTTTATTGTAGTATGTGCCCTGAACTACATTTCTGAACCGCAGGAATTTACTCAAAATGAGGAGGCTGCAGTCAACTGTGATCGCAATAACGCGCTGTTATCTGTGAGACAGTAGCAGTCGGGACTACCAATATCACGACTA
>Ga0100385_1005296_pt1 | contig 10855 bp, 12 predicted proteins | sample CryGeymeta201509_FD_81543 | JGI IMG/M metagenome (GOLD analysis project Ga0100385, IMG submission 81543) | Groundwater microbial communities from Crystal Geyser aquifers in Utah, USA - Crystal Geyser metaG 2015-09 | ecosystem: Environmental > Aquatic > Deep subsurface > Groundwater | place: USA...
ACGAAGATAAGATAGCCCACCTAGCAATCTGCTTCCCTGACTCCATTTTGGAGGTTCCTCAAACAAGTGCACTCAGAGCATATTTCATCAGTGAAATTGCTCGAATCACATCCATCTTCAAAGTGGATTAGATTGTGATCCTAAAGGATCAAGGCTACACCCAAAAGAGTGAAAAATTTGTCCCATCTGACTACATTGCCAGAAACCTTCAGTATCTTGAAACTCCTCAGTACCTCAGAAAATACCTCTTCAAAATGCATCCTGACCTTAATAACGTTGGCCTCATGAATCCCGTCTAGTCCATGCACCATCTCAGGTCTGACGAAAAAAGTTAGTTTAGGGAAGGGGTTGCTCTGGAAAGGCCCACCAAAGCTGGGTGTGGTAGCTGGGTTGACATTGGCCTCAAGCAGCAGGCTCGGATGGACCACCTCGTTCTACCCTTGACCAGAGTTACACTCAGGATCAAAAACTACGAAGACGAGCATGCCAGTATTTTTGAGGCCTAGGCCATTTCAAAGAGTACTCCTCGCCTTGAAAAAGGAATGTACTGGGGATACGACGTCCGAATCGCTCAGAACATGAAAGAGGTGGTCAAAGACTACGATCTCGCATTGCTCTGTAATCACTCCAATGAAAACTATGGTTTGCCTGAGGTAGAAGATGTAGGAGTATTTGCTCAGAAGAAAGTGATTCTTTACTTTTCTGGGACCGACGATCTTCATTCACAGATAGCTCGCGATCCAAAGCCCAAGTACACAGCTGATGAGGCAGTAAGCAAATTTGATTACTGTGTGAGGTTGTCAACGAGTGGAGTGAAACAGCTGAGGCTGGAGGAAAGGATGATACTGACCCTATCCAAATTCGCAGGGCTCACTCTCTGATGTTATAATTTAAAATGAACAATGTTGATATCAAAGTGGATTTGCTCCCCAGGTGAAGTTACATATCTATTCATGAAGGTGCTGGGCACTCATAAGAGTTAATTTATTCTGGCTTTTTGCGATTATTTCGTCGAGGACATGAATCATGTCGTACTGGTTCACAAGTCTCTCTAGAACTTCATTACCGTTGTGATTGAAGACAGCGTTGGAACTTTCGACCAGAACCTGAAGAGTATGTAAGATATCATTGGTTGACTCCGAGTCGAAGTGCCTGATCTATTTGAGACCCATCGATAAAATGTAAAGAATATCGAACTGCTTGATAAGCTGCTGGTAACATGGGAAATTTAGCCGATCGATGAGGTTGTCCAGGCAGTAAAAGGCTTCTTTTCTATTACTCTACATAGCACTATGGGTACTAACTCTTGGCTCTGGAGCTCTTCAATGATGAAATTGAAAGCAGGGTGCTCGAATATTTCCATCGCTATTTTCTTGGAGCTGCTGGCCAAGTTGCCGAGGGTTATACTGACTATTCTGCAGAAAGAGTTGTTTTCCCGAACATTTCCCATCTTCAGAGCCTAGTTGATTCTATTGAGCAGGCCCATTCTGATCAAGTCAATCAGAATGGAAGGGATGTCTGTATAGGCGAGACCGCAAATACAAAGTAGAGCCTACTTCCGTGTTTCTGCTTCCGGATAATCGATGAGCTCCACGACCCGTTTGCAAAGACCTAGGTGCTGGATCACTGTCTGGAAAATGGTCTTGTTGTCGTTCTCAATGATGGACTTCATTGTTTTCAAGCAGTTGGCGTTGCATTTGTCGCTGACGTCCATAAACAAGATTTTTGCGATGATCGGAATGAGTGTCAGAATCAGGTTGAGGTTTTTGGGATTGTCTGTGGTGACCTTCTTTGGCTTCTTTTGCACCAATGGTAGCGTCAACAACAGGTAAGTGTTTAGGGCTTTCTCATCCTGATACTGAGTGGAGGTAACTTAGTCACCCAATAGAACCATCCACATATCCCCTCCTTCCCTCAAAAATTGCCGACAGTACTCTGAGTCATATTGAGAAATATTGACGCAAAATCGCAGTATAAGCTGTCTGTCCCAGAGGGAATAGTTTAGGTTCATCCCTTGTCGAATAACAAAAGGTAACAACTAGAACTCCATTATCCTTTAATTGAAGTTGGTTCCATGCTGCCAGGACAAGTATGACTGATCCGAAAACAGACCGCAAATCCTTGGAACCAATCGAGTCTCAGGATGGCCCTCTTTGATGGCTATCACCAGAGGATTAATGATGGAAGTTGTGAACCAGTCGTCAAATTAACCCTCGAATGCCAGGACAGAACTATGGAGACTTTCGATGGTGGGAAGCCAGCCTTCTGATGGTTATCCAGTGAGAGCTAGGCTGCATTAATCCAGGTATTTTTTCTGCTCGGGCAGACTGTTTTTGAGCCGATCGATCAATTAAGTGTTGATGTTGTCAGTATATTGCTGTAGGAGAAGATTTCTCTGTTCGGAAAATCTCTTGTCCAATTGCTCTCTTCTAATCCTCACTTTGAACTCGTAGCTTTTCTTGTGATGGTCGATTCCGCAATCCATTTGAATGCCTCCTTTGTTATTATTCTTAATCTATAAAAGTATTGTGCGCCTTTTCACATGAACCAAACACAGTATAGCCTACTGTTAAAGAATTGTGATGATAAAAAACTGCAATATTATTAGATGAATCAACTTGTGGTCAGATTCTTCGTAGACTGCTTGAGTGTTGAGTATGCTTACTAGCCTCCTAAGCTTAAAGCCATGCTAGCCAATTCTCTTAAAATCGGAGTGGTGTCACCCTTGGGCTCTTCCGATAGCTTGTTCAGTAAGGGATATATATGCTTCTCGACTGCTGCCTTTCTTTCCTGAATGGCCTCAGGAAGCACTTTGATCAGCTTAACGAGGATATTTGCTTTTCCTTTGACAGGACCATACAAGACCCCGGTGCATAGGTGTTGAACCAGCATCCAATGCTCTACCTTTTCGGCTATCTGATCGAACAGGATCAGAGATAGTTCTCTTACATCTGCTTTTTGAGAAGCAAAGCAGCTGAAGATTTCATTAGAAATCACACTGAGGTTAGTTTAGATAAGTCTGGGCACAAGCGGGACTAGTTGTATAAAGAGAGTGAGAGCATTGGTGGCCACTTTTGAGTTGGGGTCATTGGATTGCTTGGCAAACACCTCAATCACTCTTGTACTGAGTCTATATTGACTGATTTCAGTCGGGTAATTTTTAGAGGTGTTCGCGATCTTAGATAGAGCTGCAATTCTTTCTTTCCAGTCTGCTGTTTCACAGCTGAGCAATAGTTCTTCTAGTTCCTCAAACTATTTTGGAAATGTGAATATCTTTTTACTCTTCAGTGGATTGAGCTCTGTTCGCTTGGAACTCGCCTTCTTTAAGCTGACTTCCTTTTCTTGTGGCTCTTTGATTATTTCTTTTAGTGATGCATTGTTTACCTTTGCCTATGTTATCTCTAAAAATTATTTTTTCTTGATTTTGCTCAAAATTGCTGGTGGAATCAACTTGCTGACTTTGCCAGATCTATCTTTCTCAAGTACTTTTGTCAGAATACTCTTGGCTCGATCTCTTATCTAAATGGCCCCTTCTCCCATAAAAGCAACCAAAATGGCCACCAGTCTATCGAGCTATTTTTCCAGAACATTTGGCCTGAGTGCCAATTCTTCGAGGATGTATGAAATATTGATTTTGATTGGGTTTGCTCGAGAGGTGTGGTAACTGAAGAGAAGCGACAGTATTTTCCCTTCATTGCAGTTGACACTCAATAAAACCAAAGTCTTTCTTACCTATTCAGATATGAAGGAGTTGGCGTCTAAAGTCTTCCTCATCAACCGAGAAAATATGCTTTCTAGGTCAGGATCAAGTGTTCTTTACATCACCACAGCACATTCACCAAGAGTTATCACTGCATTTTTGCTCAAAGAAGACCTCAAACTCTCCACCAGTTTGGCAGTCTCAACGGCCAAAGGTCTTGCCGTAGTTGGAGTTAACAGCTCTGTATGAAATTTTAATATCCTGCGTAGTTTAGTCAGACCATCGAAGGAGTTTTGCCAGTCATCTGATTTCAGGTCATTGATGAGGTTTTTCAACTATTTTTCAGGATCAGAAAAAGGCCTTAGTCCATCTGCTTCTGCAGTTTGAGTTATACCCAGTTTTGATTCCAAAGATTGAATAATTTTCCTCTTGAAGCTTCTTATTGGCTTTTTGCGGACAGTTTCGACTGGAGTAAAGGAACCTCGAGGCTTTTCCTCGAATGCCTAGAATTGGCTTATTTTTTAGCTATCTCCAATACTGATATCGTCCTTCTGACCTTTGTTAACTCATTCTTACTCAGGTTGGATTTTCCTCTTTTGATTCCCTTATTCTCATTTACATCGATGGTTTTTGAATATTTTTAGATGGAGGTCGAGGTCGTGTTGTTAGCAGAGTCTATATCGATTAATAGATACTTTTGTGTTTTCTGAGAGAGGGAAATGACAAAGATCTGGACTACCCTTTTGGAGGAGGTTCAGACTATGTGAGTCTGGGTGTTGCTCTGTGTTTCATTTCAATATTGATCTTTTCCACAAACATTTAATAGTATACTTGATTCAGCTTGCTCGAAAGGATCGCTTTGATAGCATCAATCTTTTGAGTAGATATGGATATCTGAACCAACAAGTCTAAAGTCTTTATTTTTATTTTGGTTTTGGGGTCACCCATCATAGGACTTATTGTCTCTATGATCCTTTCAAAAGGATACTTTATCGCTTCGTCTTCATACATTCTCTTTATTATCCCTAAAATTTATTCTCTCAGCACTGGACTCGGAGCATTGTTCAGTAAGTCAAGAAGAGCATCAATCCAAACAGGATTGAAGGCACTCAAGTATTCAGATCTTACTATTCGAGCTATTCCTTGTCGCAAAACAGCTTTCCCATCCCCTAGCTTCTATACAACCTGAGGAGCGATCACTTATAGAGGAAGAGCTGGAATCTTTAGAAAGCCTTCGAATATTTTAAGGGATATGGAGGCTATTTTGAAGTTGGTATCAGCAATTAGCTTAATCAGTAAAGGAAGGAAATGTTTAACCAGAGAGTCCATTTCAATTGCCCCTTTGTAAATGCCAAATTTGGCTTAGAGTTATTGAATGGCTTCAAGCCTGACCTTCCAATCTTTTTCATTTTTAAGATCATCAAGCATTTTTTTCCCTAATACGTTCTCGACTTTCTAAGCTTTGATGGCCATAATAACTGGGCGAAGACGATGGGATTAATCATTCGACTTTTAGGGAGAAATTTCTTTGGTTTTGAGTGGAGATTTACTCATCTATCTTTGCGAGTAAGAATGATGAGGTTTTTCCATTTCCTTCTGCTATGATTAATCGTTCTTTGTCTGGAATAGTCTGGGCGTCTGTGAATTTCTTCTAATTTCCTAGATTCGTTCAATAAGAGCCTGTTTGTTAATGGTCTCTTGACGAGCAAGTTTCTCAAGCTGTGTCTTTGTCTGATTAACCGACTGCTATGATTTATTATACTCCGCAACATCTTTTGATTTGCTTTTCACTGAATTTTATCTTTTATCCTCCAAACGAGAGTTTTAGAGGTTTCCAAGTTCTCTCTGGTTGTTAATAAAAGTCTGGTATATTCCAGAAAAGGGAGGGGACAGTTTTTTGCTAAAGCTATAGACTTATTCCATTCTTGAAAGAGTCAACAGGCATTGTTCAGAAGCTTTTTGGACAAAAGGATTCTGGTCTCTGAGAGTTTGAAGGAGAGTTTAGAAATATTTTTGGAAATCGTTGGAGTTCCAGTTGATAGACTTAGGATCGGTGATGACAATGCTTTGGAAGGAATTGATAGTCTTTTGTCTAAGCTGTGCTTCTGGGCTTTTGATGCCATACTAAATGTACAAGTTTACTATTTCATCAATGTTCTTAAAGGTCTTGAGATACGCCAGGATACAGTAGTGTGAAGTTTTCCTTAGCTGAGGTTTGGAATCTCCCAGATTGATCACAATCTTCTTCAGGACCTTGGTTCTGATGTAGTACTCGATATCTTTGGGGTTTAGATTGATGATCTCCAGTACAAGAGTAGTCGCATGCAAGTTTAGCTCTTCCTAGGCTAGCAAATATGGTACTTTTGGTTAGTTTGGAAGGTCTTGGAGCCCAAGTATTATTCTTTTGGTATAAACCACAAACTGCTTTCTATCAGAGCTGGCCAGAATATGAAACCTCTTAAGAGCCTCTGCTTTGGCGATGTGGCTTCCTTCGTTGAGGGACCGGAGTAAATATTAGTAATCTGAAGGATTATAAGTATTGGGGATGGACATGCTCTGCTAATAACTATTATACTTCCGAGCAGAGCAATAAAATATCGCTAATTGGACCTTTCATCGAAACGACCTTAATTCTTCAACTTTAAAATTCTCTCATCTGTTGATCTATTACCAGCAATAATTTAATTCAGATGTTCAGAAGATTCGCTCGCCTACTCAGAATAGCCATTCCCTTCTCGCTAGCTGTTACCACTCACCTCTATGGAAACTCCTTCCTCAGCATGAACACCGGCACTTACTCTCCATCCTCAAGAATAAATGTCATCAGTGATATTGAAGAGTCCGTCGACAATGAATCCAACCCTGAGAAGGCTGTTATTCTGTGTGAGCTCCACGATGACTAGTTTATCGACCAGCAACTTATTCAGCTGGCTCGTGCTTTTGAGGAGCAAGCAAGGGACAAGATCAGCACATAGTATGAGTTCCTATTCGTCAATGGCTAGAAGAATCAAGGTGAGGAGTTTTAGCACTATTTTGTTGTTTACAACAATAGAGGAGAAAAAGTAGTCAACGTTGATGCATATCTCAATCGCAACCGAGAAAGGCCTGAACTTAAGGTCAATAGTCAGCCTTTAGTCAAAAGATTGATCTAAACCATCAACGGATATCGAGAACTCAGACTCACCAATATAACTCAGGAAGTTTCAACCATCTAAAACACTTCTAACTATACTTGCCTGCTTATCTCCCCCAACCAATAAAATAGCAGTGAAATTGACAGTCAGCTGGCTTCATTCCTAAAGCAAAATGAAATCAAGTCGAGGAGCTGTCAGAAGTTGGTCGTAAAAGATTAACTTTCCAAAAATATATTGGGACTTAGTGGCAAGCCTCCAGGAGTGTACTTGCTGGCTGCAGTCAATGACAATCTTCTGCCTGAGTTCAAATAAAAAATTCAGACATTTAGAGTGGGTGAGAAGGACTGCTTCCTAGTTCCTGCCCAAGAAGACCTATCAAAGATGTTCGTTTTTCCTCCCATTCAGCAAAGCCTTCCAGCAAATGAGCTCGTCCTTAACATGTACGTCAACAGAAATAATAATACTTCTCAACTGGAAGATGCACTCATAAAATAACTTGCCAAGCCTTAATATCAAAAATTTAATAAAGCTCTGTACTATTCAAGCGATATCGAAAATGTAGCATTGGTGCTCGAATTGAATGACTATTCAAAAGTATCCTTGACTGCCTTTGATCCAAAGATGCCCCTGGAGCCATCTAAAGTCAAGTAAATTCTGGGAAATAGTTATGAGTGGAACTACTAAATCGACAGCTTGAGTAAAATCAGCAGCGAAGCGATCAACAAATGGATAGAGGAAAGCACAGGTGACAGCAAGTTGAAGACACAGACATTCAGAAGCTAAAAAAAGCAAAATGTATGGGCCACCTATGTTACAGCAAATGAGTACAAAACCATGAGAGATGGGCCTAATGATAAGGTAATTTACCACTTTTCATAACATTGCCACGGATGTAAAAAATTCGGAGGAAAGTATGAACTTTTTGCCAAGAACAAACAATAGTTTCCGGATCTTCGCTTTTACAGAATAAACAACGATTATAATAAGGCAGAAGGGGTCAGGAACTACAACAGCACTCCAGTTTTTGTCTACTACAAACAAGGTTGCACTTCTCCCTTCATTTATCGGCAACCCGTTTTCACTGAGGCCCTTTTCGAAGACTTCCTCAGAATAACAAAATAATTCACTCTTATCGACTACAGGTCTTTCCAGGAGGGTATACAAAAACATCAGGAATCGCAAAATTTGCTGAAAGAGCTGCTGTCTGAGCTTAAATGATGTGTATTTCAGAATGTTACTTCGTGATCAAAGTTAAACTTGCTTATGAATTCCTCATAATCACTTTCCTAGTAACCCGAACAATTGAGCATCCTCGATTTTTAGTGTATGATCCCTGAAAAAATGGTCCTGATGAGGAATAAGCATCTGCCGATTGACTCCTCACTGATGACCTTCACCTCCACCTCAGCCTTAAACACAAGGCCCACCATGAACATGCATCGGAATATGTCCATGGTCACATGGGAATTTTCTAGCTTGGAGAGCTCTCTGTAAGTGATCGGAGCCAGCTTTTCTAGTTCCTTCATTTAGTTTGGAAAGGTGGAGGTTTATTTGTTATCTTTGTTGCCTGCGTTAGCTGATTGCTGTTTGTGTCGCGCGTAGAAGTATTCCTCGACGCTTTTGCGGCAGTATGCTAGAATTTAGAGGAGTTATTTTCTGGAGCAGTTGAAGCCCTGCAGTAGATCTCTGCTCAACTCGGCCAAGGCTGCACTCAACCATCTCAATTCTTCCTTAGAAGAGCTGACAAGTTGAGTATCCTTGTTGAACCGGTCGCATACAATTTTCATTTTTTTTCCCAGAGTGTAGTTGTTGTCCACAAGCATCTTGCTGAACATGTAGTAGGAAGTGGCATCGAGGGAGTAGAAATCTTGCTGGTACTCCCCGTCAAGCTCGTTGATCATCTCTTCTGCTGGCCTAAAAAGTTGAGTAAGTTGGATGAGAATCTAATAAATTTTTCGTACTTACTCACCCAAGTCATGATCGCCTTCTTTGTTCATCACAAAACTTGAATTTGACTTGAGAGCCTTAATTGTGGCTTATCTGACGCTCAAAAACTCGTGTGTGTCGACTGTTATGATGAACTTGGGTGGCTCTTTGCACATGAACAGTTTCTTCGCTCTGTCCATCACGCTTAGCCTGATTACCAGAATTTGCTTTTCGCAGATGTCGATGCACTTGTAGGAGCTGGATAGGAGACTATCTTACTGCTATTTAAGAGCTCTCTTGAACTAGATGAGAACCGTTCTGAGGGCGTGGTGGATGGGGAGCTGAAGCGTGATGTCTAAGTTTTCCCCGGAGTCACGTCGTAGGCGAGAGTTCGGTTTGCCTTATAATGAATGAGTGGTTTACTATCGTTCAGAGTGAAACGCATGCTTTGTTAGGTGAGGCTTACAAAATGATCTGAACCACTCCTTGATATTCTTCCCTCCATTCGAATATAATATGCACTAAACTACCAAGGAATATGCAGTAACATATTAAATATCACTCGATCCTTTCGTATATCAGATAATAGGCATCCTGCGTGCAAATGTTGCCACTGTTTAGAGCTTTGATACTCTCGTCGTTAATCTCCATCCAAGTGTGATTGTGCTGGACATAAGCAGTGTAGTGTCCCGACTACATCTGTTTCTCTTTCTCTTCGTAGTGGTTTGCCACTGCTTTTAACCGGTATTCAAGTACATCGTGCCTTCCTTGCACAGAGCTTTTCACCAAAGGCTCCTTGACGTCAATACTTTAGCTCAAATCAAGAACTTGAGGGAAATAGATATGATGGTTTAATTTTTCCTGCTTTATCTGACCATTTTCTATCTTGGACTCAAATCTTTTGAAGTATACAATCAACACTTTGGAAGTTTGATAGATTGACTGATTCCTGAAGGCCTCTTCTGTGGATCGGCACTTTGGACATTTCCAGTCAGCTATTGTTTCGGGTTGGCTAAACTTATTGATGCAAGTAATCACAGTTTGATTTTCAGATACAGTTATCGGCTAGTCACTCAGCTTCATCACAGGCCCTGTTCCAGCTCTCATTGCTATGCATAGCAGTTTCAACTTGAAAATACTTGTATCATCGAATCTAGCAATAACTTCTGTCCCGCTGAAGGGCAACCTCACCTCATCCTACATTCCAATTTCGATAAATTATCGATTGGTGAATTAACTGGCGAGAAATAGCTTGAAGGGGCACTACTTCATGAATTTTTGGATATACTCCTGCAAAGATAAATTGCTTGAATTCTGGTATACTCTATTATACAGGTACCTCAAAATCTTTTGATAAACCTGCTTCCCTCTATCAGGCCTCTTGAATTTGGAAAAAAATAGAGGCCTTTTGAATGACACGTTTTCATAAGTCCCTGTCTTCAAGTTTTGCTGCTGAAATGTCAGGACAACCTCAAAACTACTGGCCGCTAGCTCTTCGGGGGTCACCTCCAAGCAAAAAAGTTCGCGAGTATTTTTCTGAATGGTACCTAGTAAGTGAGCTACATTAGAGTTGGTCAATTTGTCAATGGTTCCATGGGTAGAGAGGATATAGAAGGCCAATGATTGATGCTTCATGTTGAGCTGTCTTCTGGTTTATTGTTGAATCTCAGCCAAGGTATACAGTTCAAGAGAAAGGCTAATATGCATATTTTTCTGGGAAAAGTTAGCGGAAACAAAATATAGACTGGTCGTTTCAGGAGTAACCTTCCTTTTGACTGCTGGAAGGACAGGTAACGGAAGATTTAGCGAAGGTTCGTATCTGGATGATTTGAACTGACATTTCGAACACTCGAGCGTCGATTTAATGATTATCGTGAAAAGTTAATCTATTATTGAGCTGTTCCTCGAAAAGGTCTCCTGCCAGAATTTCTTTGGGCCTCCCTCATCAATCATTTCGTCCGAAGACTCCTCATAGTATTCGTGGTGCTTAATTGGAGCCCTGTTTAAATCTTCCCTCATGAAGTTGAGGAGCTGTGTCAGACACTCGTGGCTATCTTGCTATTTCTGTCTTCCTTCTAAGTCAATCAGCTCGTTA
>Ga0100385_1005299_pt1 | contig 10849 bp, 11 predicted proteins | sample CryGeymeta201509_FD_81543 | JGI IMG/M metagenome (GOLD analysis project Ga0100385, IMG submission 81543) | Groundwater microbial communities from Crystal Geyser aquifers in Utah, USA - Crystal Geyser metaG 2015-09 | ecosystem: Environmental > Aquatic > Deep subsurface > Groundwater | place: USA...
ACAACTATTTTAGGAATATCCTTATCAATTGAAAGATCTTTGTAATAGAAACACTCAATTATTAAGATATAGAAAGCTGTAAAAGCCGAAGCCTCAGATACTGTTGTGATCCCACCATAAATACCTCCAAGAACAGCGACAGGAAGAAATAATTCTGGCAGTGTGTCTTTAAATGAAACCCACAACTCATGCTTGTTAAACTTCACTCTCTCCTTATTCCATGTTCCATTTTTCATGGCCCAAAGAGAAAGCACGACGATTAACAATATTCCAGGAACAATCCCGGCCTTAAAAAGCTCATCAATATCAACCTTCGCCACTATTCCATAAAGAATAATTGGCAAGCTTGGAGGAAATAGTAATCCTAGCGAACCAGAAGTCGTAATAAATCCCATCGTATATTTTTCACTAAAACCTTCATTTCTAAGAATTGGATAGAGTAAACCACCAAGAGCAACAATCGTAACTCCACTTGCGCCAGTAAAAGCTGTAAAAAAAGAACTCACAATGAGTCCAACAATGGCAATTCCACCAGGTAGCCAGCCAATTAGAGCATCGGCGAATCTTAGAAGCCTCTTCGGAGCTCCCGACTCTGCCATAATATATCCAGCAAAAGTAAAAAGAGGGATCGTCAATAAAGTTGGAGCAGAAGCAAGCCGATAGATTTCGATCGAGACAGCTGATGAATCAATACTATTAATCGAAAATGCGGCGATCGCGGCACCACCGATAACAGCAAATAATGGAACACCAAGCATTGCACATACAAGAACGACAACTCCTAATAGTCCAAAGCTCATTTAGTTTCTCCAGAGTTACTAAAGTCCATGAAATCAAGAATTGCTCTTAGAAACATTAAACTAAAGCCTATGGGAATAATTAAAACAAGAGTTGAAGAATGAATTCCTAAAAAACTTTCTGAACCATATCTTTGTTCAACAGAAAAGAATTCGTAACCAGAATTTGCCAAGAAAAATAGGACAAATATTGTCAGTGCAGTTGAAACTTTTTGAATTAACAATAAGTTTCTTTTCTTTCCTTTGGTTTCGAGAAGTTTATGAAATATTTCAACGGCAATATGCTTACCTGAAGCTGTAGCGAGAGTAGCACCAAGAAAAGCCGTAGCAAAAACCATATGCCTTACAAGAGGTTCAATCCACGAATAAGAAATTCCAAACCATCTTAAACAGACATTGATAACGCTAAGACTCAGCATACTAAACACGAGAAGAACAAGTGCTTTCTTTACAACGCTATCTAATAAATTGGCGATTTTTCTGATTATCATATTATAAATTTTCTTCTAACTTCTTTAAAGCTTCCTCACTAAAAAGATTACCTTTTAACTTCTTAATGATTTCTTGTCTAAACATTCTACCCTTATCAATATCAGCAGGTGGGTATTTTATAAATTGTATCCCACCACTTCTCAAAACGCCAAGTGCATCTTTATTGTCGAGATCGTTTGCTGCATTAACATTTTTAACATATTTAGCTGATATCTCATTGACGATTTTCTGGTTTGCTGGAGAGATCTTATTCCAAGTTTTATCATTAATTAAGAATGCGCCGATAGAGAATGAAAGTGGAAAGTCTACAAGATACTTAACTTTAGTATTCCACTGTAAAGAAAGGATCCCAAGGGGTGGAGCATAAGCAGCATCAATAACACCAGTAGAAAGACTTGAAAGAACATCTGTAATAGGAAGAGGTACAGAAATTAGCTTCATTGTATCAATCATTGTCGACACAAGCTTATCTCCTTCCCAAGACCAAATTTTTATTCCACCAAGATCGTTAATTGATTTTGTCTCTTTTCGTGAAACAAAATAAACAATTCCAATTTCAAAAAAGCCTAAATTTTTAAAACCATTTTTTTCAAATTTTGTATTAAAGAATGGAGTCATCTTCTCTACAGTACTCAGGGCTTTTGCTCGATCGTTATAAAACGTAAATGGAAGTTCGATAACTCTTACGTCCCCATTAATTTCACCTAACGTCTTTCCTGTAAATATCCCACCATGAAGTTGACCAACATGAATTTTTCTAAGAACATCTGGCTCATCTCCTTGAGATCCACCGAAGTAAAATTTTATTTTAACTTCCCCCTTAGTTCCATCCTTAATCTCTTTAGCCATCTTTGATAAGTTCTTTGCCCAGCTCGTTCCTTCAGGTGCGAGTACACCGACCTTAATTGTCGAAGCAAAAATAGAAATTGATAAAACACTTAATAATAAAGCTCTTACTTTCATTTAAATTCCTAGATTAGAAAATTGATTTTCTATATTTCTTAATAATGTTCATTCTCTTCGTCGCAATCATATTAAAAACGCTTTCGTAATTCTTTGTCGGCACAGAAATTTCTTCACCTTGCCAGTACTGTCCATTACTCTCTTCTCGGGCCACTTGAGAAATAAAACTTTCCTGCTCTTCATAAATATCTTCTTCGAGCATTGGAATTGCATAAAATTGTACGAAGCTCTCTCTAATCAACCAATTATTTGGCCAGTTTCGAATTGCCCCCTCAAAAATTTCTCTTCCTTTTTGTGGATTTCCTCCAAGCATTCTTGGTCTTCCTGCTTCATATGTTGCGTAGAAAATTTCACATGCTCCATAGTTAAGTTTTGGATCTTTAGAACATGACCAGTCAAACATTGCTTTAGCAACAGGCAGGTAGGAAATAACTTTCATATTAGTTCTTTGTAAATTTACAAGAGAACCCAGAGCTTGACCAAGATACATCACAACTTCGAGGTCTCTCTTCGATGTTCCAAGCCTTGAGTCTAGTTCTTTTGTAAGTTCATCCGGAGAATTTACGTATTGAGAAAGATTGAGTCCTCCAAGATACCTCACACCATAGAACATTGCTTTTGTGTAAGAATTTAAGGCCCTCTTTAAATGAATTGAATTTTCTTTTTCTGCGAGTTGATCTTTAAGAAAATATGTCTCATCAATTGCAAAAGCTTTTGCTGTATGTGCTTTTAAAAGTGTTGCAAGCAAGTCCTTGTTATTCTCATCTTGAGATAAGAAACCTTCGACCATTTTAATATTTCCATACAGTGAATTTTCAAAAAGTTGCCAATCGTTTTCGATTTGCTGATCAAAAGAAGCATCATAAATGATCATTCCGGTTGGAGTAATCGCCGCCTTTTTAACAAGTGAACATGATGATGTTACAAGTGCAAATATGCACAAGAAAAGATAGTGCAAATATTTATTGCCCATTTGTCCCTCTTTATAAAACTATAGAGTCCCTATTCTCTCTTAAAAGTAACGTATTTACAATAACTTGACTTTCGATTCGTGTAATTTTCATCACCTTCAATGACGCATCTTTACAAGAGAGGTAAGTTTTTGATATAATTACTCTATCGCGAGATGCACTAATGTTTAGACCATCAAAGACCGATATGATTTTGTTCTTTTTTATTACAACGGCAAAAGGAGCAGCCATTGACGAAAACAATTGTGTTTGTTTTACAGTCTAGCCCTTAGTTCACAGAGAGCCCCATAAGCACTTCATCGAGTCGCTTGTCTGTTAATTAAGGTCTAAAAAATTTAACCTTAGTTAACAGGAGAAAGAAAATGTCGTCTGAAAATTTATCAACAACAATTAAGAAGGGAATGACTCCTGCGAGCATCGCTTTTAATGTCACTCCAGTACAAACCCTAAGAAAGAGATCAAGCCTAAGACCAAAGAGATCGATTCTTAAAGTTAAATCTTTAAGACCAACGAAAGCTCTTTTAAAGTCTGAAGTTTTTGAAGAAGAGACTAAGGCTTAAAAACCTTATCTCTTCGATCCTGAATTTTTTGAAGGCAACTTTTTGTCGAAGGTTGCCTGTAATTGCTTGAGCGCCTCTTCCCTTACTGCACCTAATTGTTTCACTCTCTCAACATGTAAAAAATCTAAATACTTCTTTCTAGCATTGAAGAGATTGTTGATATAAGTAATTTGAAGTGCCTTTAGCTCACGGTAGCAAAGTTCTTGTTCACTTTTATTTAATTTAAATTCATTATTCTTAGAGACTTCTCCACCAATAATAACAGTTGAAAAATCTCCCTGACAGACACCTTTCTTGTGTTCAACATAGCGATCAATCTCAGCTCTAATATCATTTATTTTCATTTCAAATTCATCGGGCTTCAAGCTAGAAATCGACTCGACTTTCTTGTACATATTTCTTGTATATTCAAAAGTACTTGGCTCCGCTTGGGCCATTGCAAATGTCGATATGAGAATAGGTAATATTATTTTTAAAATCATTAATTTCCAATAATTTTTGTAAATCTAGTTTTATAGTAACTTAGATCTTTATCATTTGTGAACGCAAAATATACAAGTATTTTCTTATGCCGAGACTTCTCTCCCTGATCGATTTCGACATGTCGAGCGCCCACTCCAAGAATCTTCCCTAAACTCTTTGCAATTGCCTTGTTGGCCTTACCTTCAACGGGTTTTTCTTTGAAGTATAAAATAATCTGCCCTTGTTCATTACATAAACATTTCTCGACCTTACTTCCAGGCTTCGCCCAAACATAGAAAGAAAGAATCCCTCCATCTTCAGTTTTTTGATAAATAGCACTATGAATACCAAGGGACGCGATATAATCGTTGAGTTCATTAAGCATTAGAAAATATTTCGCCAATTAGTAGAATCATAACCAGCTTCATCCAAAAAGAGCTTCATTTCTCTGATAAAGTCAGTTAATGGAAAACCTACAACATTAGAATATGATCCTGTTAATTTCTCTACAAATAATAATCCTTGCCCCTGAATTCCGTAGGCTCCAGCTTTATCTAAGGCCTCATCTCCTTCAAGGTACAAGTCCATAATCTCAGAAGAGATATTTGTAAATTTAACTTCAGAGCAAACCACGAAAGTTTTTTCTATTTTCCCAAGTCCCATATATACGGCCGTAAAAACTTCGTGTTCACGTCCAGAAAGCTTTGTCAGAATTTCTCTTGCATGTTTTCGGTCTTTCGGTTTTCCTAAAATTTCTTCATCGATAACGACGATTGTATCGGAAGCCACGATGAGAGCATCATCGTTTGATTCTCTTTTTTTTATATCTCTTCCCTTGAGTGCTGCAAGATCAGCAACGACCTCACTAGGAATTGTACATTCAGTAATTTCATCAACCCCTGATGCTTTCACTTCAATAGGAACACCAAGCCAACCGAGGAGTTCTCTTCTTCTAGGGCTCGCCGAGGCTAGGATCAATTTTAACTTCTTCATAGTATGCCTTTCTTACATCTTCTTGTGTTAATTTCTTGGTTCGTATTCCATGCATGATCTGCCAACGTTTCTTCTTCTCACTGTTAAGAGTAGGGATATAGATATTCTCTCTTCCTTTTTCCCCTTCTTTCACATACCGATCATAAGCAAGTTCGTAGTAATCGCTGCGAATAACATTATCATCTTTGAGATTATATTTCTCTAATAAACTTTCTCTGTAACGACCTGCCACAACAAGGTTTGAAGTTTCAAGCCGCCTCATAAAAGTCCACAAGAAATCAACTCTCTTAGAAAGTTCTAATTGATTCCACTTTCTTATACCGTAGTTCTTAGCAAGCTCGTCTACAGTTAAGTCTTCAAATAAATACTTAGAATATTTCTCAAGCATGAATTCTCTAGCTAAGTAAATACTAGGAATTCTTCTTGTTATTAATTCATTCAACGAAAATTCAGGAGGTGTAGATATCTGATTTGCCTCTCGTGCACTTGCAGGGACCTCATACCAAAAGCCAAAATTACCATCACTGATCTCTTCATTCGCAAACCCTCGTAGGTTATACTTAAAGTTTCTAACGACAGGTGTTTGCAGCCCGACCTCAATTTCATCTCGCACTTTGAAATAATTTGATTGGCCTAATCCGACGTAAGTATCAATAGATAGTGCCTCACCGTAAATACTTGTATTGGGAAGAACGAGAAAAACCTCACTCTTCTTATTTACCCACTTATTATTTTTTTCAATAAATGAATTTACTTGCTGGTACGGTTGCTCGATTAAAAGATTATCCGAAAATAAGTAATCTTCAAGACTCAGTGATGTGTCTCGAACTAATGGATTGGCATCATATAAACTGAGCGGAAAAAAGATGAGATCAGTCTGGCGAAGCGTCTGCTCTTTCAGGATGCTTGTTGAACGATTAAGCCATAATACATTTCCAAGATTTACTCTTGCATGCCAGAAAATTTTATTTTCAAGAATATTTATTTCTTTAAAAGTTATCGATGACTTTGGAGCAAGGCGAACAAGTGTACCATCGTAGAGAAAAATCCAAAGATAACTATCTTCAAGAGTCTGAATCTCATCCCCTTCCATAATTTCGGAACGGTACTGAATCTTATGTTGTCCTGTATCCCGATAATTTAAGCATCGGCCAACACACTCTAAAACACGACCGACTGGCTCAGAGTGTTTATGGAGTCTTCTTAAAGTCTCCCAATATTTATAGGAATCTCTAAATGCTCGATCTTCTTGCCATTTTTTCACATTAAGCCAATTTTGGGCCTCGAGCTCTTTCCAATTGATCAATGATTTAGTCTGCCCTCTAAACTCAGAGGACACTTCAGCGTAAGCATTGCAAAAAAATAAGATTAAAATTAAGTATTTCACACCTATCGTTTCGGCTCACAGAGTCAATTACTGGAAATATGGATCAAAAAGCCCTGTTATGGGCAATTTTTGCGAGTCAAAATACACTCAGCATGCTAGAATTTGCGCGCAGAACATATAGAAAAAAGGTTTGAATTTATGAGTCAAGAAACAGGTCCATTCTCTTTTGTTGAGAGCGAACATCAAGTATTAAAATTTTGGGAAGAAAATAAGATTTTTGAAAAGTCCCTCGAACAAACAAAAGAAAAAGAACCATATATTTTCTATGATGGCCCTCCGTTTGCGACAGGCCTTCCTCACCACGGTCACCTTCTCGCAGGAACTTTAAAAGATATCGTACCAAGATATTGGACGATGAAAGGCCGCTACGTTCAAAGAAGATTTGGGTGGGATACTCATGGTCTTCCAATTGAACAAGAAATTAATAAGAAATTAAATATGACTGCCCACGAAGCTTTAGAAAAGTTCGGTGTAAAAGGCTATAACGACGAATGTAGAAAAATTGTTCTTACTTACACAAGTGAGTGGAGAAAAACAGTTACAAGACTTGGACGTTGGGTTGATTTTGATAATGACTATAAGACAATGGATCCAAGCTTCATGGAATCATGCTGGTGGGTATTCAAATCTCTTTGGGACAAGAACCTTGTTTATAAAGGAACCAAAGTAGTACCTTACTCAACTGCTCTAGGAACAGGGCTTTCAAACTTTGAGGCGGGTCTTGATTATCGAGATGTCCAAGACCCTGCGATCACAGTTCTCTTTAAAGCCGATGATGCTGACGAATATTTTGCTGCATGGACAACAACTCCTTGGACACTTCCTTCAAACCTAGGTCTCTGCGTTGGACCAGAAATGGATTACGTCAGAGTTAAAGATAAATCTGGAAAAGTTATCATCATGGCCGAAGCAAGAGTTGAAGCCTATAAGAAAAAAGAACTCGAAGTTATCGGTGAATCTTTTAAAGGTGAAACTTTAAAAGGAAGAAAATATTCACCAATCTTCAATTACTTTCAAGATCTAAAAAATGATGGTGCATTCACAATCATGACAGATGATTACGTTACTGCAGATAATGGGACAGGGATTGTTCACCAAGCGCCAGCGTTTGGTGAAGATGACAATCGTGTCATGAAAGCACATGATGTGACTGTTGAAGTTTGTCCAATTGACGATGCAGGGAAATTTACAAAGGAAGTAACTGACTATGTTGGACAATATGTAAAAGATGCCGACAAGAATATCATCAAAGACCTTAAAGATAATGGAACATTATTTGATCACGGAAACCTGGTTCACAGTTATCCATTTTGTTACAGATCAGGCACACCACTAATCTATCGTACGATTCCACAATGGTTTGTAAAAGTTGAAGAATTTAAAGACAAGCTTCTTGAGAGCAATGAACAAATTAACTGGGTTCCTGGACATATCAAGGCCGGAAGATTTGGAAAATGGCTTGAAGGAGCTAGAGACTGGGCAGTTTCAAGAACGAGAGTTTGGGGAACACCACTTCCTATTTGGATTAATGAAGAAACTGGAAATATGAAATGTGTTGGCTCAATTTCAGAACTTAAAGAATGTTCAGGAGTTGAATTAACAGACCTTCACCGTGAATTTGCTGATGACGTTACATTTAAGATCAAAGGTGAAGAGGGTATCTATAAGAGAATTCCAGATGTTTTTGATTGCTGGTTCGAGTCTGGCTCAATGCCATATGCACAACTTCACTACCCTTTTGAAAACCAAGATGTTTTCAAGGACGGTTTTCCAGCAGAGTTCATTGCAGAAGGTCTCGATCAAACTCGTGGCTGGTTCTATACATTAACAATTCTTTCAACGGCTCTTTTTGGAAAACCTGCATTTAAGAATGTTATCGTCAATGGAATGGTACTTGCAGAAGATGGAAAGAAGATGAGTAAGTCTCTTCGAAACTTCACAGCGCCAGATCAGCTAATGGAAGACTTTGGTTCAGACGCCCTAAGACTTTACCTAATCAACTCAGGTCTAGTTAAAGGTGAAGAGCAAAGATTTACAGATGCGGGAGTTAAGGACATGGTAAGACGTGCCCTACTTCCTTGGTATAATTCATTTAAATTCTTCACGACATATGCTGAAGTTGATGGGTTTAACTTTTCTGAGCACGCTCTTGAAGGTAAGAATATCACTGACAACTGGGTTATCTCTAAACTTCAAACTCTAAAGAAAAATATTGAAATAGAAATGAGTGAGTACAAACTTTATAATGTTGTACCTGCTCTCTTTAACTTTATTGAAGATTTAACAAATTGGTACATCAGACTTAACCGTTCACGTTTTTGGGGGGACGGGCTTAATGATGATAAGCGTGAGGCCTACACAACACTATTTCTAACTCTAAAAGAGCTAACAATAGCGATGGCACCATTTGCACCATTTCTAGCAGAACACATCTTCCTTGAGCTTAAGAAATTTGATTCAAGTGAGAAGGCGGAGTCTGTTCACTTACATGACTATCCTGTAGCTGTTGAATCAAAAATTAATCCCGTACTTGAAGATGCCGTTGATAGAATGCAACAGTTAATTCTTCTTGGAAGACAAAAGAGAAATCAAGTACAAATTAAAGTTAAGACGCCACTAGCAAGCCTTACTGTAATCCATAAAGATGATGCTCTTTTAAAAGAAATTTCTAAGCTTGAAAGTTATATTCAATCAGAGCTTAACGTGAAGACCGTTGAGTATTCAACTGACGAAGACAAGTACATCAAGCTTTACGCAAAACCTAACTCTCCGGTTCTTGGAAAAAGACTGGGAAAAGAATTTGGTAAATTTGTTGGTATGATTTCAAAGCTTGACGCGAAAGCGCTTGGAAAACTTGAGGACTCTGGATCTTTAGAACTTGCAGGTGAAACTTTTGCTACTGAAGATATTTTAATTTTCAGAGAAGCGAAAGAAGGAACACAAGCTCTTTCAAACAGATTTATTTCAATCGACATTGATACAAATCTTTCGGAAGAACTTATTCTTGAAGGACTTGCCAGAGAGGTAGTTAACCGCGTTCAAAGAACTCGTAAAGAAAGTGGCTTTAATGTTGAAGACAGAATCACGATCACATATGAAGCTTCTCAAAAGCTTGCAAGTGCGATCGAATCGCACAAAGAGCACATCGCAAAAGAAACTCTTGCACTATCTCTAACGGCCCAGACCGTTAATGATGGAATTGATTTCGATGTTGATGGTGAGACACTTAAAATAAAGTTAATAAAAGAGTAATGAAATAGTAAAGGCCCTGTAACAGCGGGGCCTTTTACTTAATGACAAAACCTTTCCAAAGCTTCATCAGTAAATCATTTGAGACAAAAGTTTTTTCCGAAAAAATACAACGATCAATTTTTCCCTGATGTTCCTTAAGCTTATACTCTACGATCTGTGGGGTTCCGCCGAGCTCTCGACAAACCTTAAATCCAGGACTCCCGATGCTAGACTTATATCCCAAAAGAGAAACTGGTCTTTCTTCCGGATTTTTTAAAATCTTACACTTTAACCCCGTACAGTCTTGAGAGTATATATATTTACTTCTTTCATCTTGATCAAAACAAAATTTTTCGTCAGTCGAGATTTTCTTATTATTCAAATAGTAGCTAATATTCCCCCGTCCACACTCTTCTGCTGATACCGAAGATGAGAATAAAATAATTCCAATGATGGCCCTAAATTTATTCATAAAACTGAACTCCATAAATTGCTTCTGTCATATATTCTTGAGGTATCCAAACATTTCCATCTTCACATTTATATGACTTATCATAAGTCCAGCAGCCACTTCCCCAGGAATTTCGAAGTAGATACTCACAACTACCAGTCTTATCATTAAATTTTCTGGCAACAATTGAACTAGCGTGTCTTCCATCAGATGTTTCATACTTATCTTCGAGTATATCTGAATTATAGGCGACACCGACAATATCTCCCTTTTCTAGCTGTTTATCTACTTCGCTCATTAGCAGCTTCCCATCAGGGAAATAATTGTGTCTAATTTCTTTTAATTTAAATTTTTGCTTAGGCTTAATTCTCTTCTTACAAGATGCCTCTATAAGTCCATCAATTGCTTTATTACTTGAACTTGCTTTTGAAAAAATGCTAATGAGTGTTTCAATTGATACATTTGGAAAAACTCCTCTCCACTCCTCATCAATCTTTGAACATAGAAGATCTTTATAAAAGTGCGTATCGGCTTGATCGAGA
>Ga0100385_1005301_pt1 | contig 10848 bp, 12 predicted proteins | sample CryGeymeta201509_FD_81543 | JGI IMG/M metagenome (GOLD analysis project Ga0100385, IMG submission 81543) | Groundwater microbial communities from Crystal Geyser aquifers in Utah, USA - Crystal Geyser metaG 2015-09 | ecosystem: Environmental > Aquatic > Deep subsurface > Groundwater | place: USA...
AAAAGATATGCTTGAGTACTTAAAAGTCCAGAATAGTATTCTTGAGAGGGATATTCAATATTGATTTAATATGCTTTGAGTGTTTCACATTCTCAACAGGTTAGATTAAATCAGCTATATGTATGCTTGCATTTGATAGTTTTTTAGATAGAGATTAAATGCTAAAATCGCTTTTGGGTAGAATCAAGTCTGAAAAGACATCGTCGGTAGTCAGTAAAAAAGAGAGCAGTGAATAGGTACAGGAGCACAACATAATTCAAAAAGATACTGAGTCCTATCAATTCAAACCCTTAGATTAGAGTAACCTAGTTCAATGTCATATGCAAAAAATAAGGTACTCAGTCGAACCTGAAGTTCCCAAAGTTTACACTAGAATTCTCGCATGCCCAATATCAATTTTCAATGTTTTACCATACGGAAAAAGAAAAGTGAAGGAAATTGATCTCAAGGAACACCCCTGTCCGTCATACATTAATCAACTCAAAGACATTCTCAACAAAGAGTTGCCAACCTACAATCACTTACTCATCAACGTCTACCCACCAGGAGTAGGGATCATGCCTCATTTTGATGGTCCAATGTATCATTCTAAAGTAGTCGTTCTCTCACTTGGCGGCCCTTCAATCATTAACTTTACATCGAGCTACAGCAACAGTTCATATATAGCTTCAGTTTTGCTTGAGGATCAGAGTGTGCACATATTTGAGGGCTAGGCTTACGAGGGTTGTTTACATGGTATAAAAGAGTATACTATCGATTCTATCTTTTTGAAAATAGGGAAGAGTAGTGTCGAAGATATATATGTTATCGAGAAGGCATCGGTCTGCAATTTTAGTCAAACTCGCCTTTGCAGTCTGATCTTAGGTCTTTTTAATAATTGTGGTGAGAAGGCTGGAAGTTAATAAAGCAACCATCGCCTTTCCGGGTAGTATGGGGTTTCATTGAATTTAATACCTATTGAAGGCAACGAATCATTTAATTTCAAATTGTAGCTCACTAGAAAGGAGAGAATATCGATAACGGTGAGGTAGAAGTTTTCTTGATTTTTTGATCAAAATCACTTTATTTTCAATACATGACAGTTCCGAGAATCAATGATTTTTTTTGAAACATAGCCATTTAAACATAAACTAACACTCCTGATTTTTAATCCCTGATTTCAAAAGGAATAACAGCATGCAACATTAAAATCTCATCAACAAAAAATGAGCTATAAACATACAAAGAAGGGATGCCTCGTTAAGCTATTTCTGTCCAGTAGCTAAAAACGGATGAAACAAGGAAAAGGATGATCTTTTGTCTAAAGTTTTAGCCGAGTAATGTTATAAATAAAAATTGATAAAATGAAGTCAATGCGGCTTTTGAAGAAAAACAGCATGGAGAGTTCTGGTGGTTCCATTCATTGCAAAAAGCATAGTCGTTCCCTAACCACTAATTGCTCCAGACCTCGATAAAGATCGGTTAAGGGTGTTCGAGAGAGCATTCTCGATGATTATTTAGTTTACAAAGAAGAGAAGACAGAAAGATTCATGACCAATATGATGAAACTAGACTACATAATCAAAAACGCCAAAGAAATTTCGGATATATTGGACTATGAACTGCCCCTTGAATCACCCTAAGCTTTGCGGCAACCTACTCGAGCTTCACGTTTGAGACCTAATCACCTCAAATGAAGAAATATATCGTGATATTTATACTTTCCAAAGTGATTCAAACACTTTACCCTATCAGAACTTCCTTTATATTTTTAAAATAGTTCTTGTTGAGTTATCTCTTATTTTCGAAATAATATCACATCTAATGACTAACAGCAAGGTCATATTCGCCTTCGCAATTTTGCTAGCCGTCAGTCAGTCTATTCTATTGATGGTTCGTCCTAAAGTTCCCAGATGTATGGTCGAGTATATAACCCATGACAACTTCTAGTCAGCTGTCAAGATAATGATCAATTTCAAGGCATTTCCCCAACCAGTCACAGGCGAGCATTTCTACGTCTATGTCAGAAATACTTAAGATAATTGGAATACTACTGCCACTGTCAAACCAGGGGGAAAATATTACGAGTAGATCAAATTCACCAAAAGTATTTGTTTTGTCATATAGACATTATCTACGAAGTATGCGTCAATTTCAAGACGGATCGCAAAGAAGATGCACTGATCGAGTATGATGCTCAGACTATGTTTAACGATGCGGGCACTTCTCCTGTCATTCCTGACCATTTGCTTAAAAAAGATGATTTTAAGGAGACCTATATAGCTGCTTCTGGTCTGCTTGATACCATTTCAGATTACACCCTGGAGCACAACGCTAGAAATAAGCAAGATGACATAGATTTCGCAAACACCAACAGCCTTAATCAAAAAGTGACTATCATTTCCGTCATATAATTGATTGTCCTCGTTGCTGCTGGAGCCTATCAATTCTTCACTCTCAAGAACTACCTCGTGGGGAAGCAATATATCTGAATGAAATTTCTTTGATATTGTGAGCATTTGTCATCAAAAATACATATTAAATCAGGAACCTTAGTGGTGGGAGCGTGCTTTTTGTATTAGTTAGAATATCAGATCATCGTATAGACTGTCGCAGGTAGCTCTGAGATCAGTTGCCACCTAGCATTTTACAGAGGTTGTCTCAACTATTTTTTCAGCACCTTAGCTAACAAATTTATTGAAAGATTTGAGGTAATTTTTGTCTTTTTTGGCGTTGGGTTCTTATGAGGGGTATTGTCTCATGGCTTCTGGACTGAATGATTTCTCAGGGATTTGCAAAACCTTGTCAAAATTTTGGAATAAATTCTTTGCTTTGTTTCTATCAGATTATTTGACATCTTCACGATTAATCTGGATGATGGCAGGGAACCGGTATATAATAAACTCCTTCAAGAAGGTGCAATGCGAGATGGGATTTCCATGATTTTCAATTGTCAATATTTTGAGATTGGGCAAATTTTCAAGTTTAGCAATTTGCAGTAGCGACATGATATAGCACTACTTGAACTACAATATTTTAAGTTTTCTTAATAGATGCAAACTTACTTGAATTTCTTCAGAGTATTGAGGATGTTTTGCTCAATGAGGAACTCAATAAAAACATACTCGAATCGAATCTTCTCTACTGTCTATTGGAAGCTTTGGTTGGCCAAGACCACATCGTAAGAATTACCGTATATGAACAAAATTGTCTCATCTTATATTTAGGCATGCCCGCCGGTGATGCAAGTGGTTTTGAGGTACTATTTTTTGCTGCCGTTGGAGGATTCGATCTGCATCACTCTGTTTTTTTATTACTGCCATTGGCTGGCTATCAGCTTTAGGACCTATTCGTGATTTTACTCCTATTAGGATTACTATGGAGAGTTGTCTTGGAGAGTGGGTGTTTTCCCGTCTAGCAATTTGAGATGAGGTATAAATTTCATGATTGATCTGAGAAATGGTACTTTATCTTTGGAGCAAGGGTTATTCTCAAGGGATAATTCTTTTAGATTTGGCAACTTCGTCAGCTCGCAGCTCTAAAAATTCTTTATTTATATCCTGTTGTTGGCCAGATAGAACTTCTCCAACTTAGTCAGTCGATGCACACACTAAATCAATATGATCAGATTTGATTTTAAATTGAGTTAATTTAGACAGATGAGGGTATCTAAATTTTACATTTTGACTATCTGATTGTGTGATAAGTTAAGTATTCTCAAAGAGGTGAGCATTGTCACTCCTTCTATTTTTGGTATTTTGTTGGAGTGCAAATCGAGTACTTCTAGTTTGTTCATTTCGTTGATATTTTTTATCTTCGTGAGGTTGTTCTTGGCTATCAGGAGAACCTTGAGTGTAGGCAGTGCTATATTTTCGATATCTTTGATAAGGTTGTCATGGAGATCGAGATATAGCAGATGAGGTAGGGAGATGAGGTTTTATATCTTGTGGACTTTGTTATGCTGAAAGGTCAGCATTTTTAATTTTTACTCGCCTTAAAGCAAAGGTATGTGGTTGAGTTCCAAGCCATCAAGATTTAACTTCTCAATGCTGGCATCTCTCTCGACAGGACGACGGTAGCATACCCAAACATTTTGGATCTGCGGCAATTCTGAGAAGATAATATTTCCGTTTTTTTCTATTTTTTTCAATTCTCCATGTTTGAGGAGATACCTAAACCTTTAATCTTTTTAGTGAAGAGCAACATCATGGAAATTTTGATTCTCTACTAATTTTTTCTTGGGATCAATTGATTTTTGCTGTGTCCTTCTCATTCCAGCTTCATTTTTGGGAGGAGTTTTTGTGTTCTTTTTGCGAGTATCGTTGTAGAAGGTCGATGAGTATTTTTCGTTTTGTTTGTACATTTGAATAAATATTATGACATTCACTTCAGAAGAAGATATGCATGTTCGGGCTATAGAGATCACTCACTGCTCGACAATTTGTTTATCAGGACCTTCTGCTCAGCCTCCACCTTCACCAGACTTTCTAGCTCCACATTGTAGCGCTATAGTTCGGCTTTCTTTTAGTTTAGATAGTTGTTTAGCTCCATCATTTTACGCTTGCGGTTTTCAGTCTAGCTCTACCACTTGTTTCGCTCTCCCAAAGCCCGCAGTTTTTACTTTTCGATTTTGACTGCAAACTCATCAAGACATTAGGTGAGGGAGGACATGTTCTCATCGAGCGAGATAACCTTGGTGATAAACTCCATTGAGAGACTTTTGAGGTGATCAGATTCTCTAAATTTTTCAGGATCAAGCACCCGAATGTTATTTTCTTCATCAAAAGAGATGGAAAGCTTGTCTGCCATTTAAATGTACAACTATTTATTATGCCTTTTGAAATTTAAATGGTATTCAAACTAACAAAAAATGAAACTCAAGGGTAGTCTATATATCTGCTCGTAAAATTATCCTTTTCCCCCGCTATTAGAGTTGACATATTAATATTAATAAAGATTTTCTTTTATTTGATGCAATAATAAGGACAGGAAGAAGCATAACATGACGTCTACTTCAAAGGCACCAAGGAGGAACTCTTTGCCTTTTTGTACCCCCTCACAGGACCAGAACACCCATTCTTCGAGCATCTCGAAATGACAAAGACATAGTACGATGCCGATAAAAAATCATTTGAGGTCAACTATGAGCCTAAAGATTTCTAAAATATCGATAAGCAAAAGGAAGAGATAGTATACAAGAGTACTTTGCTGCCAACAGAAGCTAATTATTTTTATTCAATTTACCAGCCTGACTACAATTGTTTCGTTTGGCAGAGTATTGATAATTTTGTCGAAATGAGACCCAAAAGCAAACCGTTAAACAATCCAAAATAATAAGAAAAGAAAGAACAAAAGAAGGAACAAAAGTAGGAAAAGACCAACCTGGAACTGGAGATAGTAGAATACGAGAGCAAAGACAACAAGGTCAGAGATATGCTTGATGATACGATCACAACCCCTATCAAGCAAAATTGGGAGGTCAGCAAAGATTAGTACCTTATCTATCTTGCAAAATGAGACAAAATGATATGTATTGTTATTTGCATGAGAGCACTACATCAAATATCAGGATTGCTGAGGTGGTTTTACGTCTGAAGTAAATTGCGAGTATGAACAAGAGAAACCCCACTGGTTCTGTTTCTGAACTCTTTTCTTTATTTTTCAATTTAGCCCTCGATGCTGAGATTATCGTCTTCTGATGATGAGCTTTCATTGCCGTTTTGGACGTTGGCGTATATTTAGGAGTATATATCAGGTTTGCTAACGTTTCTTACTTCGCTAGGACACATCATGCTTTGCATGATCAACTGAGTGATACTTGGCTGGAGATTGATTTAGCATTTATCAGAAGAATCTTTCTTTTTGAGTTCAGGTTATGGGTACTCTTGTTTATTCTCGGATAAAACAGGGAGCAAAACATGCTCAGTTGAAGGTTTCATTGTTGAATGTGACTCATCCAAAGCGTAGTTTTCTTCATTCTTCTACTAGTTTTTCAGCTTCCTCCTGACTGACTGGAGAAGGTCTGCTCTTCCTTTTTGGAAATTGGGATGACTAAAGATATTTCTCGATGGTTCTTTTCGTGACTTATGGAAGCCATACATGTTAAGCTGTCTGATAAAGGAGTGAATGTTGCGATGTCTGAAGAAAGTGGGTAAAATATCTGCCTGAAGTTTATCAGTATCTTTGATGGCAAATTACTTCCCCGAAGGAAGCCAGTGAATAATTTGAGCGTAATCAGGATTCTGGATATTTTCGAATGTACCTCAAGTATTTCATATGTCTTTTTGATAAAGAGTGCAATATTGGGGTCATGACTATCATTTTGCATGTTTTCTTTGATTTTCTATTTCTAAAATTTAAAATATCTCTTGAAGGCTCCCCTGACTTTACCTATCTGACTACTATACTTTCATTTTCATTTAACCTTGGAGGACGACTTCAGCTCAATATCTTATTCAAAATCGGTATAATTATAATTGAGGATGTTCAGGAGGTTGATAAGTCGCTTTGGAACAATCAGACAGTTCACAGAACTCGAGGTTCTGAACAAGTATTTGGAAGTCAATAAATATCCCTTGGTTATGGTGTACTTTATAGCTCGATGGAATCCAGCATGCAAAATTGCAGAGTAACATGCTGAACTCGTGGCAAGACAGTATCCTGTGATGGAGATCATCAAGGTCGATAGTGACGTTTCACCCAAAATTAAAAACCACTATAGTGTCAGAGCTGAGCCTTAGTTTGTTTTTTGCCTGCACGGAGACGAGATCATCAGGCAAACTGGGCCCAATCAGGAAAAATTACTTTAGAAATGTTAGACAGTTCAGAATATATTAAGAGACGAGGGGACTGATTCGACTTGGACAGCTTTCGGTACTAAATTCTAAGCTTTTTATCGAAGAACCGGCAAGAAAACTACAAGTCTAGTCAAATGAATTTGATGATCACTATAGTTATGCTAAATATCTGAACTCATTCATTATTTATTCACTCGCCACTCTCTTAACATATCCTGAGATGGTCCTTTTGTATGCAAAAAAATCTATTGATTGTGACACTCTATATGATTGTAATGGTCATAAAATCAAACCAAAATGAACAGCTAAATCTTAACGTTTTTCTTTTATAATTTAAAAAGCTTTAATGGGTAGACAAACATTTGATTTACAGTTATATTACATTATTATTCAAATATAAGAATCACTTGTAATCTATAACAATCGATTTATTCACAAATTAGATAAGCCAAAACAAAATATTGATTATTTCTCATATGATTAATTCTCGAAACAGCAATTCTGTATAAATTAAATAAATGATAGATTGGTTGATCATTTGGTCATCTTTTGTTCATAGTATTTTTTTGCTTTTTTGATAATGCTCTCAGCATTCTTTTTGGTGTGCTTTACCATTTCATAGAACATACCCTTCTTTTCTAGTAACTCCCAAGGCATACCGTCCTCAACTATTCGTCCTTTGCTCATCACTACCACTCTATCATAATCCGCAATCGTGTTGAGTCTATGAGCGATTGTTATGACTGTCGTATCAGCAAATTTAGTTTTGATCACATTTTGAATGAAAGTATCTGTTCCAATATCCACGTTTGAAGTTGCCTCATCTAGAACCAGAAATTTATTTCTTCTGAGTAGTGCTCGTGCTAGACAGAGAAGCTGTTTTTGACCCATAGAGAAACATGAAGATGTATTCTCGATTTTCGTATCTAAGGAATTCTCTAAAGTTTAGACATGGTCTCTAAGTCCCGCTTCTTGCAATGATTGCCAAATTTGTTCGTCTGTTGAAATTGAGAAAGGATCAACGTTTTGCCTGACTGAGCCCTTGAAGAGGAAAGGTACTTGAGGAATGACTGAAATATGCTGACGGAGAGAGTGAAGACCCATGTCAAGAGCATTGTATTGACAAATCTTAAACTCAGATCCGTGTTCAGGTTCGAACATCCTGAAAAGAGCCTGAATTATTGATGATTTCCCAGCTCCTTTTCTTCCAACTATTCCTATTTTTTATCTAGCGTTGACTTTGAATTTTATCTCTTTGAGGACAAGTGGTAAATCCGTATCGTATTTTGCTGAAAAATTGCTGAGTTAAAGCGATGCATTTTCAGGCCACTCCTGATGCACCTCTTAGTTATCTAACTCAACTTCGTACTATTTATCCAATCCCACTTCTCGATCATAAGCTGTTCTCAGCTATTTTTCCTGATCCAATGTTTGTAAATTTAATACTCTTTGCCCACTGACCATCAAGCACTAAATAAACAGAAATTGCCTCAAGACAATATACAAAGATTAGATGATATTGACTAGGTAGACAATAGTGATTCCATATAAGCCATTATTAGTTGTATTGTCAATAAATTTGACCCCCATGAAGACTCCAACACACATCAAAATGAAAATAATTATGGTTTAGTAGTAAGAAAAGCCTCTACCAGCTAGTTCATAGCCCATCATAGCCTTTGAAGATTCGTTTAAAATGTTGGATAGTTCTTTGATCATGTTTTTTCTCTGACCATATACCTTTATCTGAGTTAGGCCACCCGTAGTCTGACTGTAGAATTGAATGATCGGACTTTTCTTTTGTAAGTCTAACTATCTACAGGCAAGAATAGATTTTCTTGTGGAGATATAGAAGATTACGACCACAATAGATATGATGATTGTTGGTATCAGGAAATATAGATTTATTTCACAGATTACAATAAGACCAACAACGATCATGATCAATCCTTACACGCCAGCCCACATGAGATAGACCAGAATGTTGTCAATAGTCCCTAAATCTGTTGAAAATTTATTCACAAGATTTCCTGAAGGGTTCTTATCAAAAAATTTAGTGGGGCATCTCAAGATAGATTGAAGCATATTGTCATGAACAGCCTCACTTGCATTGATTAGTACATGCACCATACAGTACATTTTCACGATCATTACAAATAATTGTACAATTAATGTTCCTCCTACAATTATCCAATAATTTGCCATTGAGCCAGGATTGAACCATGAGGTTGAAATAAGCACATTGTCATATTATGATAAAAATCTATAGTAAACTGTCATTACTCCTTCACTGATAACATAGAAAAGAAGAGTAACAGGTAGCAAAATGTAGTTTATTTTTGATGAGAAAAAAAAATTGAAATACGTGCTGAAAGTTACCTGTGATTCTTTCTCAACAAATCTTTTCTTCATTTTCTCCTCAGCTGTCTCCTTGATGCCGTTGTCTGTTGGTTTGGCAGATCTAATCGATGAAGCTTAATCAGCATGCGAACGAGCCTAGCTCATTGCGAACTATTTTTCATTCTATTAATGTTCTTCTTACTCTTCTTAGTTTAGCTTAAATGCCTTGATGAGTTTTTATAATTCATTTTTGAGTTGATCTGGCTTCCCAATAGCTGAAAATTCACCATCTTCCATTATTATCGCTTGGTCACACTATTGAATGTAGTGGATTTGATGTGTTATCAGAATTACAAGATTCGTACGTGATAGAGGTTGAATGCATTCATGGAAAAGCATCTTGGCAACTTTAGAATCGACAGCCGATAGAGGATCGTCAAAAATATAGATTGACGCTGGTCCATACAAAGATCTAGCTAGTGCCACTCGAGCTTTTTGTCCTCCAGATAGAGTGATTCCTTTTTCTCCTATTATAGTTTGATCTCCTTCTGTAAAAATTTTGAGATCAGGCAGTAAACATGCTTGCTTTATGACTTGATCATAATGATTTTGATCAAAAGTTCTTCCGAAGATAATATTATTCTTGACAGTGTCTGAAAATATGACAGGCTCTTGCTCGACATAAGCAATTTTACCTTCAATATCAAACAAACCCGAATAGTAGGGAAGTTCACCAATAATAGCACCGACAAGACCACTTTTTCCAGCTCCTACCCGGCCACTAATTCCATAAAGAACACCTGATTCGAACATATAATCTTGGATTCTGAGGGATGCTTTTTAGAAATTATCCTTCCAGTAACCTCTGAATGTTTTAAACTGAATTCGTCCTTCTACATTTGGCGATTGTCTTTTCTCTTTATTTTTTTCCTTTTCTCCAGTATTTTACATTTTATTAAGCAGAGCCTCAGACATAATAGCTTGTGAGGAAGAAATTTTGTTAGTTTAATCCTCATCTTGATTTTTTTGAACTGGTTTCAGTATGGGTTACTTTGTTTATTAATCTACTTAGATCATAGATTTATTTTTTAGATTGAAAAAGCTAGCAAATCTTTCATAAACAACTAGAAGTTCAAAATAAACTGCTACTCCGTCAGTTCCAAACATGATACTATATCGAATAGTTGACATCATTTCAAGCAGAGAGAAAATAGCAGCCAAGGTCAGACTATGATTGACTTCAGAAGCGATAACATAGATTGCGAAAGTACTCAAATAACCAACTGTAAATCCAAGTGACTGATCTATAGATCGTCCAAAACCAACTTTGTTTAGCCCTTTCAATTCCTTCTTTCTGGCAATGTTAATAATTTTCTTGAAGGCTAGCTCCCATCCATACATTTTGACATATTTAATCCCTTCAATCAACTCAGTTGTCAGTTGCACTCTTTCATCTTTAAACTAATTGGTATCACTCACAACATTAGCCACCCATCGATTGATTAGATTTGATATAAACAATTCCAGAAAGATGATAGCAAGTGCGACAAAAACACTCCATCCTATTCGAGTATACAGTACAACTGTCATTCCAATAAGAAGAAAAGGAAAATTGACAGAGGAAGTTATGCTGGCCAGCCTTGTTTATATAATTTCCAAATCGTTTGCTACAAGATTAGTGATCGTTCCTGTTTCGGTAGAGTTCAGAATGTATGTTGTTAGTTTTGATATT
>Ga0100385_1005305_pt1 | contig 10843 bp, 11 predicted proteins | sample CryGeymeta201509_FD_81543 | JGI IMG/M metagenome (GOLD analysis project Ga0100385, IMG submission 81543) | Groundwater microbial communities from Crystal Geyser aquifers in Utah, USA - Crystal Geyser metaG 2015-09 | ecosystem: Environmental > Aquatic > Deep subsurface > Groundwater | place: USA...
CGTTCCTGCATCATTGCGGTGTACTTCAGCATCTTTCTTCCCTCCTTTTCTAAAAAAATATATAAAAATAAGCTCAAACGTTTCATGAATCTTTACCCTCACTAGATCAGCAAGTACTACGACACGAAAGACCAGATATGGAGGTTCAAATATGAATAATCTAAGATGTGGCAGATTATGGAGGAGTCGATGAATTTCATGGAAGAAATACAGAATAATAAGCTAGAAGACCGTCTGAAAGATGTGGAAAAACTTAAACAAGTAAAAGTGCATTTTAAATTTCTATTGAGTGAACATAAAAATAGCAGTAGCGAGTTAGGTTCTGAAAAAGAGTTTTTAAAAAAGGATACAATGACCTTTGAGAAACAGCTAGTTTCCCCTAAAAATGTATCATTCCTTATGGAAAAACTGGTGGGAATAACAGCAACAATGTGCGATAATTTTATGGACATCCTTTAAAACACTGATTTTCTTGAAAAATACTGGTAAACAATTTCTCAAGGACTCCTCAACAACTCCTTCATCAACAACTCAAGGCCCAAGTTGCTGGCCAGAGTTGTCGATAGCGGTCTAATTAGGTGTCATCCTCACCACTAAACATTGCTTGTGGCATCAGAAGAGATATAGATAACGTTGTTGACCTTTGATATTTTTTGTAGAGTCTATGCCTATAGGTGGCTCTGCAAAATGCATCGTGATAAGATTCACAAAAAATATAGCACAGAAAATTCGTTGATCGGAAATTTTCTCCTGACAATTTTCTACCTGATTGGGTAAATGATGATCGATAATAAGTTTAAAAAGCTCATAAAAACAGGAACTAACCTTACCGGAAAATTTAAAGTTGTGAATAAAAATATTAGACCCATAATACCTCTGAGTGTCAAGAAGAAGGTCAAAGGACTTGATACTCACGCTAACAGACTCATCTCCGATGCTCCCTTGATAGATGAGGTTAGCTAAGTTCTGATCGACAATCTAGAGCCTATTGAAAAGATACAGAATCAATTGTTGAATGTGGGAACCGTGATGTACAATAGGATCAAGTAACTGATGAAATAAAATGCGAAGGAAGTCAAGGCTTTAACTTTTGAGGAAAAATTTCTGATTCGCAATGACAAGGAGAGACCTTAAAATTTGTTGATATACGAGGACAAAAAATCGTCAGTTCATAAAGTCCCATATAAAAAAGAAGATAGCATAGAATCAAGGATATAGCCTTTTGAAAAGACAAAAATGGCGATCAGGAGGGTCAGCAAACCCAAATTAACATGATCTTATTCTTGATTATAATATATTATGATATTAGTAGTTAAGTTGAATCATGTATCGATTTTGGGAAAACCTTTGACCTGAACAACAAACTTTCTCTTTTTCTGCATGATTTAGAGAACTTCAGAGTAGTCAGGGTTGTTCTAGATTTTGTATGAATCGCAGAGAGATTTTGTTGAGACAAATGTGTTGTGATCAAACTTGTCAGTAGTTGAGCCTCCTCCGCTTACTTTAGTCGGAATAATTTTATTGCTTTTGGGATTGTCCATGAAGCTTTTGGCGATACAGTTGAACAAAATCTCCTTGAAGATCCAGGTCACAACGAAAAGGATAAAGAAGATCGAATAGTACCATGTACCAAACACTCTTTCAAGAATGAATTGGATACTGTTTACGAATGAATTGGTTGAAGAAGTTGTCTAAATAGAAATAAGGTGTACCAAATCGCTGAAGACGCTGGTGTCGAGGAGGAATATTTCTGAGGATCCAAACATCCAGATTGAAAAAGCAAAATGAATGATGATGGCATAGGGGATAAGACCAGAGACTTGAAGGTCAAGAGCCTCGTCAACAGTCTTCGGGATTCTGCAGTATCTGAAGAAATAGAATTTCTCATAGAGATACCTGAGGCAAAGAGCGAAGAAAGTAATAATGGTGATGACTGGCATACTACCGCAGAAGATCAGGCACATGTATACGAGAGAAATGATTTCAGCATAGTCGCTCTCAATTTAAAATTCTTAAGGCAAAAGCTTCTTCTCCATCTGAGCTTGAATTTATTCTCTTTGTGCTCTGCAGTGAGAGATTTTTTCGTTGAAGCAGTAGAAGAAGGGCATACTCAAAGCAGGATGGAAGACAAGGATGATAGCGTTGAATAGAATTTGATAGCCAATCGAGACGTACCAATCAGAGACAAAATCAGAATATTCACTCATACTTTCAGCATTTGCCTTGATGCTGTCATTGGCGACCAAATACGTGATGAGACTCTTGAAAGAAATTGACAAAAGGTTGGCTTGGATCTACATTAATGATGACTTACGATAAGAGTGATCAGGACTGTTGTTGATATGTAGACGAAGAATAGGTTCATAATCATGGCCTTAGATTGCTCGGCGTGAGTTTTGTATCTTCTAAACTGAGAGAGGAATATCACGAAATGCTTTAGAATAAATTTTATCAACACAATTCCAATAGCGATGCCGATTGTGATAGCAGTTTTGAGAAGATTCTCCAAAATGTAGTCCCAGCAATAACTATATATGGCTGCTGAAGAACCTTGCTGAAGGACATAGACCTGATTTGTAATGCACCATGACTGCACAATAGTTGTATTGGTTTCCGATTGAATGGTTGTTTCGGTATAACTGGAGGTATCGACACTGGAGCTGCTGGAAGGAACCAATATGTTGAGATACGAAATCACCACAAAGCCGACAGCTAAAGCGCAGATAAGCAGGATATACTGGATAAGGATTCTAATCCATCTAGTGCTCCAAGTAACATGCTGATTTTCCCAAATGATTTATCCAGGCTCAGTGTGGCAGGCTTTCACTTTAACATGTTCATTTTTGAGTAAATAATTAGAAGGAGTTTCAGTACCACAGCAGCTGAAAAATTTCTCTTCGTGTTCTTTGAGAATGTTGACGGCAGCTATTTTATCAGAAAAGCTGTTGAAAGTGACGTAGTACATGATAACTTCTTCTTTTTTCTCATCTTCATAGAGAACCAATTCCTTGTACAGTTCATCAATTTTATCCTAAATTTATTTAACTTCTTTGTCAAACTCATCTGCAGGATAATCATTTTTCCTCAGTCTCAGTTGCCTGAGTTCAATCTCTTATTCAAATATTTTTTTTGAAAGAGAGATAGTTTCATTGTAATTCATGACAGGCGCCACCTCGATCACAGTTCCAAATTGTCCCATGAAATTTTCCACATCTTCAGTGGTGGCTTTGGGAGAAAATTCGACAAGTTCGAGAACATTATAGCTTTTTAATTTAACCTAATTTCTAATTTCTTATGTGATGACTTCTCCCTTGTGTAGCCAATAGAAATAGAAGGTGATAAAGACAAGCATCAGGACCATATCAGGAATCACATTCAGATACTTATTCCATTGAGTGTAGCTGCTGTCACTGCTGCTGAAGTTACCTATAGTTGTGGCTGAAACGTAATAGGCTAGAGAAGATCCCTTACTAGACATGACGGGGCCAACAATAACATTGTAAATTGTAGGAATTAGAGAAATGATACTCATTACCAGGAATGTCTTGATTAGGCTGAGCTGGAACTCGAAAAAGAGTGAAACTCCAGGGCCGTATTTCTTGAAGTATTCTATGTCAGTGGTTATTCCCATTTCCTCTCCTCTGTAGTATCGATTGCTCTTCTTCTCAGTGTTCTTGAGGGCAAGTTAAAAATTTGCCTTTGAAAGGCTTTAGCCTGCCTGAGTTCCCTAGATGGCCTTTCTTCCATCGAGAGGTTATTTGGAATGTCTGGGCTCCTGTTTTCTAAGTTCCTTGGAGGGGCGGTGAGGTTTTAGTTTTTTGCCATATTGCAGTTCTTAATTCATCTTGAGGTTATTCGCTGATAGTTAATGAGGGTCTTCCATTAGGGTTTTCTAAAATGTTTCTATATTTAAACTAAATAATCATGTTCTATGATCAATTTAAGTAAAATAATTCGGTTATGATTCATAAACTGCTTTAAAGAATATCCTTCACATCTCGATACAACGCTTTGAAGATAGATGACGCGTCCACAGAATTTTATCTTTATTTGTTAAGTTTTCCTTATAACTCTAAATCTCGCTTCTGCTGTTATACTTCAATCAATTTCGCTTAGGCTTTTCCAGTTTCCTATTAAAGCTAAATGACTTGATTGCTTAGGGCTTTGTTTCGGCTTTACAGTAACTGCCATTCTTGCCTCTTTGCAGCAAGTTCGATCTCCATGCGTTAGATGGATTATTTATGAAGCTAAACTAGCTACCTTTTCAGTTGAATTCTTTGGTGATACTGAATAATCTATTCAAGGGATTTTTCGGGGTATTTTAAAGAAATTTTAGTCTTGAGGGCGTGATTCTAGGCTTCAATATTGTGAACGAATTAGAAAATTTGAACTCGACTGCTATCTTGAAGATAAGGAAACGGATTGTGTCTTAGCTATTCGTAACTACGAGGTTTGTCTAACTATTTTTCAATGAGCCGGTTAATCCGATTCATAATTTAATGGCTTTTTTCTGAAAACAAATATATCACAATTTACTTTATGGTAAGAAAGGGATACGACTGTTCTTGAAGGCTGAAAATACTTCGAACAGTTGTTCAATGAATTTGATTGCATCAACATGAGGAGAGTTAATGCTATTCTGATTATTTGTAATTTATTGAAATATGCGATACTAAAATCTTGATGAGCAGGAGGAGACAGTCTGGTCGAAGATAAGCAGAAGCACCTATCTGATAATATCTATCTCTCTACTCACACACACCTTCTCACTTATCTACTCGCTCATCACCTTCAAGGAGCAAAGCGCAGCCTTCATCTCCATCATCGTATCCGCCACATCTTGTTTCTTCATCTCATCTTCACATCTCACCATCTACGGCATCTCTGTCCTCGGCACTCTCTACATCTCCATGCTTCAGGCCTACTATACCAAATATCAGATCTTCTACATTGTCGCACTCAGCGGAGTCTTTATGCTTTTCTTCTGGAAACCTATCCATGCTATAGGATCGATCTTTCACTGTTTGCCTGGAAGAATTCACGCTAGTTTGGTCTTTGGTGTTGTTCTCATTGTCCTGTCAAGGGTACTCATGATGTTATTCAGTTTTTCCCCCTCGCGATCTAAAATATGGAAGCATTTTTCATGATGTCGGAAGAGGAAGTAATGTCTTCGCCTTTTAATGTCCTGAATCTTCTTTTTGAAAGCTTCAACGTCATCACTCTGATACTCACCATAGTATTGCTTGTAGCCATGCTTCTTCTGAGAAAAAAACTGGCAAAAATTCCCATTATTGGCATCATGGTCATTATTGGTGTCCTCGCAAACATGCAGCATAACTTTAAATCTTATTCTGACATCTGCTCTCTGGAGGAAGTTGACTGTACTTTCTACGTGGTTGATATATCAAACATGAAAGAGCCTGTTCTCAGTTAAGTAATCGAAATCATTCCAGTTTCATTGGTGATGGCCATCGTCGTGCTATTTTAGCAGTTCTTGTATCTGGAAGAATTTGATAGAAGAGGGAAAAGGTACAGAAATGAAGGGGACCTTGGATAGGTCACCACTGAAACTAAAGTTCTGGCTGTAGCTAACTTGATTTCAGGAGTTTTGGGAGGTCTTCCTATCTGCGTTAACATCTTCGGTACATATGAAAATTTCGCCTTCAATAAAGCTCAAGGCTTCAAAGGCACGAAATGGGTGGGTCTATTACAAATTCCTTTCAGCTTCTTACTGTACACTTTTGCTGACTTCCTTTTCAAAATGATTCCTATGTTTGTCCTCTTCATAGTAGTTGCAACTCCTGCAATTTACTTCATTAAAAATGTTCTGGCATATCAATGGTACAACTTGCCGACTATTATCTTCATCGCACTTATTAGTGTGTTCACACATCCAATCATAGCCCTTATCTTCGCCTGTTTTGTCTCCATCTATGAAATATGCTAACTATTGAAACCTGCACCTGCTGAAATGATGATAGAAGGAAGAGAGTCAGGACTCAGCAGACAGTCATCAAGGATGGCTGTTTAGGTGGAAAAGAATCCTGACGCTGAGACTAGACACATAAATTAGTTTTAAAACAGAATCGTATCGATCGACTAAGATATTCCAGAGTAATACAGAACCCGTGAATATGTGATCTATAGACTGATAGGTAAAACCTTCAATACTTAGGCTCGATCAGTTACATGAACTTTTACGAACACATTAAAGCTATAAATAATGTTGTTGACAAACAGTGCCGCAATGAGAGACGTCCTCCGCTACTATTGAGTTTAAGATACTCACAAATAGTTGATTTTGAGTCAATCACAGAGATAGCTTATCTTGCTGAGCATTTGGAGGGACAGGACATCAAAGTCATCTTTACAGGATTACACAGAAAGGTGATCAGCCAGATGGAGAACGTGTAATATTTTTCGAGAATAATGAAATAAGAGCAAGAAGGGGAGAAGAGAATGTATAAAATTAATATCTGATTGATATACTATGCCAGACAGTATCACAACCTTATTATGATTGATCATCTGAAAGTGACCTTCCTTTTACGCCTGTCCTCCTTCTTCAAAACCTTTATCACTTTCTCTCGCCATTCTTTTAAGTTTATATTTGGTTCTGCCTGATTTTTAGACAATCTCTTGAACTATATCGTTGGATCATGACTCTACCGAGATTTACTTCTGAGCAATTTGAACTACTTCTATGCACTTTCAGCATGCAAACTAGCATTCAGAGTATGATTTTTCCATGTGATGAGTTGCGAAATAACCCTTTTGACCTTATTTTACATTCCTTTTGGAGAACATGCTTTTTAAGGTTCTATCATCTGCATACTTGTTTCAAGAGATCTTATTTGGCTGTCTTATAATCGATCCTTGATGCTCTTTTAGCTAAAAAGATCTACTTTTTTGCTGGACTCACATTTATTAATTTTAAGGTACTGGTCTTACATTCCCACATTTTTCTTGCTCTTGAAGTTACTGTATTCCTCATTTATAATTCTACTCATCTTTGTATCCAAAAATTCAATTGCTCTCTTGGTCTGAATCTTATTAGCAAAGTTCTTCTCCCACTTCACCATCTGATCATTAATAGCAGCTGTCAAGTTGTCCATCGATTACTCAAAATAGGACATCTCAACTTTCTGAGTAATCAATCTTTTGTCATTTTCTTCAAAAGTAGCGATAAGGTTCTGGTTGTATTCAAAAATTTCATGTTTGATGTTGACCAATGAAACTGAAAATTATTCTTTGACAGCTGTTATCATTGCCTCAAGTTATTGAAGCAACTTTGAGCTCAAGTTATCGAGGTCCACCTGTGTAATCATCTTCTATTGTTTCTATTGCAAAGCCGTAAGATTTTTCTGAAAACTTATGCTTGACTATTAATGAATTTTTCTAACCTTTTTGAATTCCTCCTAAAATTTCAAAGAAATTTATTTAGTCTTATTTTCAATAGCATTTTAAATAAATTGATGATCGATAGATGTCTATTCAGAATATTCCTCACTTTCAAAGCCATCCCTATCTTCTAACATTTTTATTGAAGGACTGATGTTGACACTGCTGTTGAGTGAAGTCATGCTGTTAATTCCATCTGATTGCTGTATGAGGCTGTTATTGTTGTCTGCATCCTTAAAGACGACCACTCTATTACTGAGCTTACTGTGGTTGTTTTTGTCACAAGATATTTAACTTTTGGGTTCTGAGTCTTTGGAATCATCCCTTTTTTACAAAATTCCAGGTGTAGTCATGTTGAGATCATTATTAGAAAGGACTGAAATTTTATATTCTCCCTAGCTGCTCTTCATCTTATTTCTCACTTTCTAACGCTTGTCTAGCTATAACTTTAATTACTTTTCCTAGTTTTGAGATGAGAACTCTTTCTCAAAAAATGTTTAGAGGAAAGGTACTTTTCGATGGGCCTTTACAACTGAAACGTTTTCAGTTGCTCTTGCATATTGTTATAGTCAGTGTTCATGGTGTTTAGTTTTTTGTCGATCATCAGGTGGGTCGTCCTGAATTAATAGTGGATATTTTTGGTGCTCGTCTCGATTCTTTCCATTTCTATATCGATAGATGGATACTGTCCTCGAGTTGGCATATTGTGTGTTCGAAATCCTCGTTTTCTAGGTTATCTTATTAAATACTATTGTAAAGTTCATTGATCTTTTCGAGGAAGGTTTGAATTATCTGGAACTGCTTGGCAAACATTGATTCATAAAGCTCCTTCTCGTCTTTTCCACCGAGATGATGATTTTATCGAATAGGGTCCAGCATCCTTGCCTGGACGGAGTGCTGATGGAAATTCATTCGTGTATAATCCTTATAGAATAGATCATTTTCTCAAGGATCAATAAATCAGCATCGATTAAACTTCTTATCTATTTGATATCGTCTAAAGGGAGGAGTGTAAACTTCTTTTTTACATTAATTGATCAAAGTATTTGTATTTAGGAGTAATTATATGACGACGTTCAACGTCAGGTCTAAGTACAAAGATGAAGACTACCAAATATTCGCAAATAGAAATTCACGAATGAAAAGATACCCACACATGCCAATCAATGATTGCAGTGTAGAGACGCATGAACAACCGCACAAGCAAAGCTCAACATTCATGCTGTTCAAAGATAGACTCGCGACCTACATAGAAAACCAAAGGGGTAGAGACCAACTCAATGTAAATCGGATGGTTTTTTGGAACAAACCGAGGTAAAATACTCAGAATAAAAAAATATCAGCCAAAGAATAAGTTCCATAAGCTATAAATCCGAGCAAAAAACAATCGATTCTAAGAAACCTCAGAAGAAGCTGTAATCGAGCAGTCCAAAGACAAAAATCGTTCGAAGGCCAATTTAATTTAAAAAAACAAAGAATTCATGCAAATGTCAACTAGGCGAGAAAGAAAAGCTACACGGAGTCATCTGCTTGGCAAGAGAGTTAAAAAAATACTGAAGGCATGGCTTGGTTGTAAAAAAATCACTCTGTTCCTATTTGTACAATCAATTATTTTGGCAGAAAGAGGCAGCAGCAACATAAGACAGTTTACAACTGCTACTTGAATAAAAAAATGGGAGTTGACAATCTTAATTTTGAAGGAACAAAAAGAAAGACTCAGTACAATTATGTTCCCTTGTGTCTAAGCAAGGAAAGACTGAACTGGACAAGTGAAGGTCATCTCACCCAAGATAGAAGGCATTCTGAAGTTCTGATCTTTTAGAAGCCCGAATTGAATAATGATTACTACAGAAACAAAGCAGAATAGTTAATCGATGGAGGCAAGAAGTTCCGGAAGACCAAGAAGGGGACAATGATCAAAATAGGAAGGTCGAGAGATCATCAAAATCTGGTTGGTCCATGGTCAAGGATGATGGACGAGCAAGATGAAGAGCATTTTTTAAGTTGATTTTGTTGTTTAAATTAACACTAGAACGAATATTACATCATTATGTCAAAGGGAAAAATATCAGAAGAGTGGAAGTATCCAAACCTGCCTCCCAGATAGTTTTAGTTTGATCGCACACCATCGCATCTCGACAGCTAAGATCCCTCATCTACCCTGAACCAGTCCCAACTCAGAGGTTTCCTCAACATGGGACTCATTTTTGGCATCATATTTTTTGTCACCCAACCAATCATCAACTTTATCGATCATGGATATTTCTTGGAGTCTACTCTCTACAATACCTTTAAGGTCGACCTCATCTTCTGTGTTGTCAACTGGCCTCTCTTCTTCCTCTGGTAAATATACAATAATGTAGGTCGTTTACTTCATTTTTCCTGCAGCTTCTGGTTGTGAAAGGGCTCAGCCCTTGGATTGCCTCTATTCTTCAGCACCTAACTCAAGGTGGTCTGTTTATTTATTCAACCTACATCATCCTCAATAATAATTGGTGCTCTACGCACTCAGCTTTTGTTATCTTGCAGGCATGCTCCCATTTCATGAAAATGCATTCATATGTGACCGTCAACCGTGACTACAGGGAAGATTACGAGTTAGCAAAGAAGGAAGGAAGAAAACCTCTTTCGAACTACCCTGACAATGTAAACATCAAGGACTTCTGCCTTTTCATGATTACTCCTTGGCTAGTATACGCCAACTATCCTCGAAGATCAACAATCAACTACTTCTATGCGATTAAGAAGTTTTCCTTTGCTATGCTTTTGCTTATAACTCTCTACATGATCCACAGCTAATTTCTTCAACCTTGGGTCCACTAAGCAGGGAATATCACTTCGGTTGAACTTATCCTGAGACTGATGCTTCCAATGACCATTTTCTTGGTGGTAGTTTTCTACTTGGTGTTTTAACTTAACTGTAACTTCTTCGCATAGCTGTCTCGATTAGATTCTCGTGAATTTTACGAAGATTGGTGGAACTCAACAACCTATGAAGAATTTAATAGAAAATGGAATAAACCAGTCCATCTTTTCTTGTATCGACATGTGTACCTAGAGGTCATTATTCGATGGAAAAAAAGTAAAATGTTAGCACAAGCAGTAACTTTCCTTTTCAGTGCATTTCTGCACTAATTTTTGCTGGCTATCATCTTTAGGACAGTAAAACCCATCTTTCTAGGTTTTATTCTGTTCCAAATCCCTCTTATCAAAATTACAAGGTCCATGAAAAACAAAAGAAGCGGACTGTACTTGACTTGGTTCGGCTTAATCTTCGGTCCATCCTTAATCTTTACCTGCTACTTCATCCTCGACGAGAATGTCACTCTGATGTTTGCTAAAAAGATGATCTTAGAGGACCAGCTAGATATGTGAGGACAAAGCTCTTGATTTTATTAACTAATGCTTTAATAAATACAAAAATCAACCAGTTAAACTGAAC
>Ga0100385_1005307_pt1 | contig 10840 bp, 5 predicted proteins | sample CryGeymeta201509_FD_81543 | JGI IMG/M metagenome (GOLD analysis project Ga0100385, IMG submission 81543) | Groundwater microbial communities from Crystal Geyser aquifers in Utah, USA - Crystal Geyser metaG 2015-09 | ecosystem: Environmental > Aquatic > Deep subsurface > Groundwater | place: USA...
ATCCGAAATTGGAATTGGTGCACCAAAAACTGTAATTATTGGTGTTGGCCCAACAAGAGCAACCTTGTTATTACTTCCGGATAAAAATTCAAATTTGTAATTTCCAGTAAATAATGGAGAAGTAACATTTTTTAAAAGAATGCTGATGGAGTCAGTAATAAATACAACATTACTAAATGAAATGGTGTCGTTTATAATAGTTATATCCGAATTAAATTCCGAAAAAGAAATATCTGCAATATCATTTGACCATGTGAATTCATTTGGTAAAACTATTTTTAGTGAATTAATACTAAACTGAGTATCGCGTTTGTAGTTAAAATTTATATCAATCAGTGAATCTCCAGAAACTGATGTTGGAGTAATTGCAATTGTTCCAGAGCCCTCAGAACGTGCACGCATAGAACTAATCCAACTTAAATTATTTGGTGTATTACCAATACCTAAAGTAGGAGTTCCATTTAAGGTCCAGTTACCAGTAGCATCAATTTTAGATAAATCATCTTCATTAAAAAAACGAGAAGTTTGGCTTGATGAGGATTCTGAGAAATGTACTTTTGGCTCAGGTAAACTGCCAGAGTTTGCACTTCCCCACGAAATTCCATGAATATGTGAGCCTGTATTGCTTCTAATTTGAATTGCTTCTGACGAGCCGGCTACTAAAAACACATTTCCAGTTAAATAGCTTGCGTTATTTGATTTTACAATTAGTTTACCATCAGAAATATCAACATCCTCTGCAAATGTATTTTCGGATCTGCCGATAATAATTACTGTCCCTTTTGATAATTTACTCCATAATAAATTAGTAGTAAAATTTAATGGCTGTTGAACTGATCCACTTGAACTAAAATCAACAATGCTCCAATTCCTCATATCCAAGTCATCTTGAAGGACTAATAATTCAATCCATTCATCACTACTACTTGAATTATAAACTTCGTTAATTATAACTGATTGGGCTAAAGTTGTAGATGAAAATATTAAAAGGAAATAAACCACAAAAATTGAAATGTATTTTTTCACGAATTCTCCAAAATAACTGCACAAAGCAACAATATAGATATTATTACTTAAATGAGTAGAATTTAATTATATATATTTAATCTATATCTGTTGAAAGAACAAATCTCAAAATTCGGTTATTGTCTGTATCTGCAACATAGAGTGTTTTATCATAATAAGCTACAGCATGGGGGGAGCTAAATACTTTAGGTCCACCGAATGATTCCATTTCATCACCAAAAGAATTAAACTTAAATATGGAATCTTTGGCAGCATCTGCAACAAAAACATTATCAAATATGTCTAAAGTAATTCCTTCTGGTTGTTCAAATTTTGCTACGGTCATCATACTTGTAACAAATGGAGAAAGTTTATTTCTATAACCAGAAAAATCTTCAGTATGCACATATTCAAGTACTTGAGTTTTAAAACTGTTTTCACCAGTAATAGTAACAACCATATCTAATTTATTTCCAGAAAAAGAAGTAAGCGAGCTTATATTATTAGCCGACATTAATCCAGTTCCAGAAGGTTCAAGTAACGGAACGCGACCAATAAGTGTGTCAATTTTTGAACCGTTTGCTAATTCTTTTTTTCTAAAAATTAGAATTGAATTATCGGGGTCAATTAAAGTTGCATTACTAGGACCTTTTCGAGAAATATAGAAACTATTATCATAAAAAGAAGTAACTCCAGTATATTCCCTATCAGGTCTTAAAAAATCAAATGAAGTTTTAGGTAAAAGCCTTGTAATTGGAGCATTTTCAATATGACCACTACCAGCAACCATATTTAATTTATAAACAGCACTATAGTTAATATTTGATCCATTAATTAAGGTATCAAATTGTGCACATACAATTATATTTAATTGAAAATCTTGAGCAAGTGCAACAGGTTTTTTTATTTGTCTTTCACCAAGCACATGACCTGCAAGGTTCAATAAAACGATTCTATCATTATCTGTGTCAGCTATATAAATAAAATTATCTTTCCCAATAAGTATATCCTGTGGTCTATTAAAGCCAGTCCAAATTGGAGTTTTTTGAATATACAAAGTATCACTGATAACTTGATTTGTAGAAGGTGAATTATCAGGGGCAACAAATTTATCAACACAATTTGTTAAAATAACAAGTGCTAATATAATAAACACCATATAGCATAATTTTCTCTTTATATACACATATTTTAGCGGCAAAATACTTCTCATTTAATATTCTTGTTTTTCCATTTTCTAAATAAAGAATTAAATTTTTCAATCTCATCGGAACTAATTTCAGGAATAATTATCCTATCATTAACGTAAATCTTGTTTGGATCTTTAATTAAATCTCTATTTGCTTCAAATATCTTAATCCACAAAAATGGATTATTATAAATTTCATTTTTAGATGCAATCTTCCATAAGTTATCACCCTTGACTACATTATAATATTTAATTGGTACATCTACAACCCAATTATCTAGAATGGATTTAATATCAATATTAACTTGTGAAAAATATTCTGGATGAGCACTAATTTTATTTTTTTGCAATAAATCAAATTGATATGAAACACTATCTTTTGACAATTCTTTCTCAATTGCATTGTTTCTAACTGTTTCAATTTCTCTTCCAAATTGTAGGAACTCTTCCCTATTACAGTCTAATAAAGTTAAAATGCCTTCTTGTTCCTTTTCAATCTGTTTATCAACATTTATTTTATTCAGAGAATCCAAACTAGATACTAAATTAACTTTTTGTAATAATAATTTTTCCTTTTCAATTTCTAGGTCAATAAATTCAGTTTCAAATAATTTTTTGTCTTCAGAATAAGTTGACATACTCTCAGGAATTCCAACACCAATTGAAAATCTATGAGTTGAACCAAGCCGCGAAAAACTAGCAAAACCATAATCGACTGAAACATTACCAATACCAAGTGGAAGTTTGACACCAGCACCTGCAGTAAGACCTTGTTCATCTACATTTATTTTATACCCAGCGCGTAATTGAACAATATTATTATAAGAATATTCACCACCAAGAGAAATATTTTCACTATTATCATTTGGATGATTTAGCTGAATTGATGTTGTAATTCTGTTTTGCTCAGTCTGCCAAGGTTCAAGTGCAAAACCTATTCTAAACATAGTTGGCGGTGAAAATGCTTGCCAATCTGAATTAGTTCTTCCACCCCAAAGAGTAACTTCGCCATCAGGAGAAATTTCATTCCCAAAATTAGTAATTGAAACTGCAAAACGAGTTGTGCCTAATCCAGTCCAATATAAAGTTCCAAAATCGATTAGAACTCCACGCATTTTAAGCCTATCAAGTGTTTCTTCAACATAACGAATTGAAGCACCAACACTAAATTGTTCTGTCATTTTACGAGAATACGAAACAGAAAAAGCTATATCGCCAAAAGCAAAAAACTGACCAGTACCAGAAGGATTAAATTCATCAGTAACTTCCATATTCTCCATGTGTAAAGAACTTAATGATATTCCAATAACATCACTTGCAGAGAATTTGTAGAAAGCACCAATAAATTCTTGACTAATATCTGCCACCCAACTATTGTGTGAAAACATTACTTCATTTTGGTTTGCAAAGACTAATCCAGCAGGGTTCCAGTAAAGGGCAGATGCATCATCGGCTACAGCAATAAAAGCATCTCCCATTGCAGTGGCTCTACCACCAATACCAATTTTAAGAAATTGAAGAGTAGATATTCCGGCACGCTGTCCGCCAAGTGTTGGGAAAAATTGTGCATTACTTTTTACGGTAAATAATAGTATAAGTAGTAATATTATTGTTTTATTTTTCATTCATTTTAATTTTAATTATCGATTGCCATTCTCGCACGTTTCTATCGGGAATCATATTCTATTTATAGATTCCCGATAAGAGCTGACATTACCTTAAATTTAATTTGTTTTTCTGTCATTGTTATTTATTACTTATTTATTACAATTAAAATCTAAAACCTACACCAAATTTTACATTACGTCTTGTTAAATATCTTGCTGGATTATAAGGATAAGCAGATATTGGTGATTGCAAATCTGGATATTTTGGGTCATTCCATGTTGAAGGAGTTGGGTCACCATATTCATAAGCCCTTCCAGTAACTGGATTTATAATAGCCGAATTTTGCCAATCTAGTATATTATTCACTTCAATTAAAAAAGTAAGAGTGGTTTTACCAATATCTATAGATTTCTCAAAATTTAAATCAATATAAAACCAATCTTCACCTATTGAAGCACTTCTATTTTCAATATCGGATACATATTCTGGACGACCATCAGTATCATACTGACCAGTAGAAATATATTGAGTATATCTTTTGCCAGATTCATAGAAAAATCTTATGTAAAAATTGTAATCATCTAAAATTCCAGGAGCAAATCCAAACAACGGGTCTCCTTTTTGAACGTAGAAATTAAGTGAAGCAAAAGTAGTAATTGGTCTATCCCAACCCATATAAGTTTCTTTAATTGATTCGTTCAAATCACCACGTAAAATAAGAACACCTTCATCGGCAGATGATGATTTTCCAGTAATTGTGGCATAAGAAAATGAAAACAATCCTGTAAACCATTTGCCAATTCTCTTTTTGTATTCCAATTCAACGCCACGTGAACGTGCATAATCCAGATTTGCATATGTGATAAATGATTGACTAGTAAAACGAGCCGATTGAATTTGAGCAGTTCTTGTAGATACATAATCAAAAATATCTTTGTAATAAGCAGTAACTGTTAAAACGTCATCTGTTGAAAATTGGGTTTTTATACCTAATTCATAAGCAACGGTAGTTTCTGGATTAAGATTTGGATTTCCGAAACGTTGAAATGAAGATTGCGCATTTGAAGGCGACATTTTTGCATAAATATATTCTGGACGAGGCCATTTACTAAAATGCCCATAAGAGAAAAATAATGTTTGGAAATCAGAAACTGGATGGGAAATACCCAATCGCGGAGACATTCTCATTTTAAATCTTTGACCATTAAGCCACTTATACGAATCTGTGTAATAATCCTCGCGAATTTGGTCTGGAATTGTAACAACATCCGGATTTGCAACTGCATCATCAACAAATTTTCCAGGGAACCAATAATCTACTCTAAGTCCAAAATTTAGGATCATTCCACTAAAATTAATATTATCCTGTGCATAAATAGAACCAACGGCTGGAAATACTTTATAAATATCATTATTCAAGCCAAGTTCACCAATCCATGGTTTATAAATATCAACAACTTGCATTTCTTGAAAAGCCATATAAAAACCAGCTTTAAACTTATTCTTTTCATCAAAAAAGCTTGTTAAATCACCTTTGAATGAAATTTCGTCAATATAATGGTCACGCCAAGTTGTTGGATTTCCAACATCCCAAAAACCGTCACCAGGAATTACTCCAATTGTATCATTCTCTAAATTATAATATTCTATTGGGAATGTTACAATATCTTTTTGTTCAGTATAATCGTTGTAATATTTTCCATTTGCATCGGCACGTAAATTGGAGAAAAATTTATTTATCTTCAATTCATAAAATGTGTTTTGATTAAGAGTATGGGTCCAACTAATATTATGGAAACTATTTTGATGTGTAAAAGTATTTGCACTATCAAGTATGTTTTGGAAAACATATTGATAGCCAGGACTTGGTTCAACATATTCCAAATTTGATTGCAAAGATTGCGAATTTTGGTTTATGTTCACTGATTGGTTGTATGAATAAGATAATTTTTGAGTTGAGGTAATATTATAAGTAAGTTTTCCCATCCAAAACCAAGTATTTGAAGCTTTGGGTGCAAAAGTTGTTCCACCAAATGTTGATGAATATAATTGTTTTGGAACTGGTTTATAATATCCTTGAGTTATTCCATCTGTTAATCCCATATAAAATGAGCCAAAAAATGTAATTTTTCCAGGTATTTCTATTCCAAGTGCTGGAAGAAAATAATGAGTAATAGGTTCTGGACCAGATAAACTTGCTTCCAAAATTTCAACATTAAAAACATGATTTGATGTTTTTCCATTACCAAAATCATCTCTTTTATATGAAACAGAACCAGAATAATTTTCTCGTCCTTCACGAGTTTTAACATTAACAATTCCTGAAGTTGCTTGTCCATATTCTGCGTTAAATCCACCAGTAATCACTTCAACTTCTTCAATTGCATTTGCACTCATTTCAAGTCCAAATCCAGTTCCTGCAAGTGGATCTTGAACTGAAACACCATCGAGTAAAAAAGCATTTTCGTAAGCTCTACCACCACGAATATGAATTGCATTATCAGATTTAACAACTCCAGCTTGCTGAGTTACAACATCTTGAATATTTTCGATAACTGCATTTTCAATATCTTCACGCGAAATTGAGGATTTACTTTGCGTATCCTCAACATCAAGCATAGGCTTTTCGCCAACAATAATAACATCTTGCCCAATTGTTAAGGATGTTTCTTCTAACCCAACATTAAGAACTGTAGTACTATTGCTTTTAATAACAATTCCTGTAAACTTCATTGCTTTATACCCAATGAAAGAAACAGCAACGGTATAAGTACCTGGAGATATGTTATCCATAACATAATTTCCGTCAAAATCAGTTGCTGCTCCGTAATATGTTCCTTCAAGTAATAAATTTACACCAGGAAGTGGAGTATCGGAATTGGTTTTATCTTTAACAATTCCCTGCAATTTTCCACTTTGTGAAAACATAATTGTAGAAGTAAAAAGCAATATATAAATGAGTAATTTTTTCATCAGTTTATAATTATACATTTTTGTCAGATGGTGCTCGCATTTATAATAATCCATTTTAATTTCAATATTTTGATATGCTCGGTTCACACTACATTCCAAATTCGTCAATGAAAACTTTTTCTATTAATGCTTTAACTGAACCTTCAATTGCATTAGATTGATGAAGTGGTAAACCTATAAAAAATATTTTTTTATCATTAGTAATTAATGATATTTTGCCATTTATTTGCGGACTTGATAAATTGTGAATTCCTTGTGCACTTAATTGACTTGGAAGATAAGTCCTTACATAGCTTATAGTAGTAGCTGTTCGTAATTGGGGATAATCGCTAAAATTAACAAGTGAGTCAGAAACTGGGGTTGCATTAGCGCCTGGAAACATAAAATTTAATGCCTTTACTTCTCCAAAGCCTTCAATAGGAAGAAAGCTTTGAATTGTTGCTAAATCAAAAGTATATGCTGTTGATGGCTCTTGTAAAGTCATTGAATAAGCAATTTTTCCACCAGAGACAACGTATTTTTGAGTGATAGAACTTGTTAATTCCAAAGATGGAGAAGAATCAGAATACCAATAAATATATTTAAATAATTTTATTGTTTCAAGAAATGTAATATTTGGAAATGGAAGCGAAGTTGCTTCAATATCCATTACATCATATTTAGTTGCAATTCTTCCATTATCAATTGTTGAAAACAAATTACTATAAAAAGAAATTGCATCTGTTCCACTTGAATAATCATCAACAACAAGAAAATTGCCTTTTGGTTTTTTAATAAACCAAGTTCTACTTGTATCTGGCAATGGAATAATTTCGGATGTTGAACCAGAAATATCAGTTGCTCTAACATACAATCTATTAAAGTCATCCAATTTAATTCCTGTAATAGTCTTTTCAAATATTTTATCTTCAGATCCATTAATCAATATTTCTAATTCGGGTTCTAAAGCATTTACATCCTTAATACGTAATGTCACTAATCTTGTATTTCCTGGTAGATTTACTGCCAAGTCAATATCATTAATTGCTAAATCAATGCTAACTATTGATTCATCGCCATCTAAATCGGTTGCATCCCAACCAACTGTAATTACTGGGAATGTTGCTTCTGGAATAACACTTTCTTTATTCCACTCAACAATTGGGGGTGAATTCTTAATTGGGAATTTTAATTGTGCAGGAGTTTGATCAATCATTCCAATATCAAAGTAATTTTCGCCAACATCCCAAGAATTATTTCCATTTTTATCAGTAAAAGGTTCTGCACCTATATCAGTATTATTCCAAAGAACTGAATTATCGTATTTACCATTTCCTTGAACATCGCATGCAATAATTTCAAGCATGTAAGTTGTATCGGCTGAACCAATTGGAAGTGAAAAGACACTATCGGTGGAAGTTGTAAAATTCCATTTAGTATCAATTCCAACCCAGCGGAAATAATAACCTAATACAATTCCGTCAGGATCTTCTCCCCACCAGTGGACTTGTAATCTGCTTTTTTGCTGATTAACTGAATCAGGGTTATTAGGAAATAAAAACAAACCAGTTTCCGGAGCTTTATTATCATTCTTAGGTTCATTACTAAGTTCGGTACATGCAAAAACTGTTATAATGAGAATTAGAATGATTGAAATATTTGTTTTAAGTTTTTTCATTTAATAATATTTATTTTTCTCATATTTCAAGAACCCACCCCATTAATCCCCTTCCAAGAGGGGAAACAATTACTTCCCGCAACTTTGGAACGGTAAACACATTCCCCTCTTAAGAGGGGTTAGGGGTGTGTTTCAAGTCTAACTTATTTTAATAATAATAATTTTTTTGAAGCAACAAAGCTACCTGCTTCAATTCTGTAAAAATATACACCACTTGATAAATTTGCTGCGTTAAATTGAACATTGTAAACACCAGCATTTTGTTCTTTATTAACAATGGTTGCAATTTCACGGCCAAGCATATCAAATACTTTTAATTTAACATTTGTAACTTGTGGAATGGAGTAACTAATTACAGTTGTTGGATTAAATGGATTTGGATAATTTTGTGATAATGAAAATACTTCTGGTATTTCAATATTTTCTTCAACATCTGTATATCCAACAAAATCATCATCCGTTCTTGGAATTAATTTAAAATTACTGAATGAGAAGTAAAGAACACCAACAAGTTCATCAAATTTAGCTGCTTCTAAAACTCTAACTGGTTCATTTTCAAGTGTAGCATCCCAGAAATTGTGGTAATTATTCCCACCATCTTGTAATTCAACTCTTGTTCCAACACCTGTCCCATCAGCAACCAACATTTCACCAAAGTTACTATTTGAACCAGAAGCATTAGGACCAACACCGCCATCAGCATTTTCATCAATAACACTTACATTTGAATATTTAATTAAAACACCTTCATAAGATTCTGCTGGTAAAACACCACCACGAGAAGCACCGACAATTGCTGTCTCAACTGCAGTAGGTTCTGGACCAACTCCATCATTTCCTAAAACAGCAACTTGAACGCCTTGATCTAAATTACCAATACGTGTTACACCAAAAGTTTCATTTACAATACCTGTAACAGATACTTTGTCATTTCTAACTAATGTTTCTGTTTGGGTTCCAAATATTTGAACTCCACTCCAAGCACCAATACCATTTTGAATATAAACTTGTGCACCAGTACTTCCATCTCCAGGAATATCTGTAACACTTGAAGTAACAACACCTTCAACAGTTACTGTGTAATTATGATAACCACTATAACCACTTCCATAAGGCGAATATTGAACATCTTTAATTGTTAATGGTCTATCTAAAACGAAATAAAAATATTTACCATTAACTGTATCAGTTGGTGAATATGAAACATTTCCTTCGTTATCATAAGCTTTAACAAAATATGATACAAAAGCTGAATCATTTAATGCTGGGATTGTAGCACTCCAAACTGAATCATTATCAGCACTCATTGAAACTGGTGTTTGGCGAACTTCATCAATTGAATAAATAACTTGTGCAGAACCAATTGTTCCATCTCTATCTGTAAGTGTTGCACTTACTTTTACATTATCGCCATATTTTACTTCGGCTAAATCTCTAACAACATCAGATATGTTTGGAGGAAAAACATCACCATAAACTATATCATCTGGATAGACTGGGTTAAGCATAAACCATCCATATTCGTTTCCAGTCCTTGTCTCAATGTAGCCTCGTATTTTTGTTATCTTAGTTCCTGGTTGCGGTGGTGTAAAACCGAATCTTAAATAATTACCCTTATTATATATTAACATTTTAGTGTTGTTACTATCATATATTTTAAATGTGCCTGATCCAACAGCTCCTGGTTCAAATGAAGTAACATCATGAAATTCGACATAAACACCTTCCCATTTTTCAGCTAAATAATTTGGGTTTTCTGTTCCTTTCTCAAAAAGAGAATCAAGAGTTAAAATAATTGGTTTCGGTCTAAATTGCATCCCAATAATATCAGAAGCTTGAAAATCTACTACATTTAACTGAGTTGTAGTGTAGTATTCGTGAACGGTAGCCTTGAATTTAACAACTAAGCCAGTATCTAGAATTGAAAATGCATTTGAACCTGTCTCATCTCTAACAAGTACTCCCGACCAATCTCTTTCATCGATATCTTGTAAATATAAAGCAGGTGCCCCAGCACTCAACATTTCAGTACTATCTGGATTTGCTCCAAAATATGGAGAATTCATAACTACACCAGTTACAACAACAGTATCACCAGAAACAGCCAAAGCTGGAATTGGTTCAGTATTATTTAAACCGGCTGCAAGAAGATCAGCATCAGTTTGATAATTAATATCTTTAATGGTTACTTCTTGATAATCTTGAGCAAATAAATTACTTGCTAAAAATACAATTAAAATTAATAAATACATTTTTTTCATTTCGTTTCCTCATCTACTTTATAACTAAAAATTTTCCAACTTTAATATTATCATTACTCATATCTTTTACACTAAAAAGATACAATCCTGTTGCAATTGCTTGATCATAATCACTAATTAAATCCCAAGGTTCTTCACCACCAGACA
>Ga0100385_1005308_pt1 | contig 10839 bp, 9 predicted proteins | sample CryGeymeta201509_FD_81543 | JGI IMG/M metagenome (GOLD analysis project Ga0100385, IMG submission 81543) | Groundwater microbial communities from Crystal Geyser aquifers in Utah, USA - Crystal Geyser metaG 2015-09 | ecosystem: Environmental > Aquatic > Deep subsurface > Groundwater | place: USA...
CGTTCTAACACCCGAGCTATATTTATTAAATTTGGGTGATCAAGAGAGAGCAGTATTGTGATGTTCCTGTGTAAGTTTTTTTATTCTTATCTTGAGTTTAGCTTGATCGACTTGCGAACGATTACTGTTTAACAGTGTTCCTTGGTGCCTTCGAAAGGATAAGGCTCCACCTCTTCAAGCTCAATAATATATTCTGTCATCTTTTGGTTTATAAAGGTAAAGAAACCGGCAAGGAAGGAATCTATCCCCAAACAACATCTAAGGATGACCAAAGTGAATAATCCAGCTAAATATACTTTTCGTTTGATGATCTTTTTAATTTTATTGATAATCAAAAGAGTAATAGAGATGATACTAGTTGGCAAATAACTAGAAATGATAGTTTAACAACAAAATCATTTTTTAGGGCCAAACTTTTCTCTCAACTTGACATCCTTTCTCTGTTTCTCTTATGTTTCCTCTTTGGCTTTCTGAGCATCCTCAAGCTTTCCTTGTCTCAGGAGTTGAAGATCCTTTCTCTTTCTATAATCGGATTCAAGGGTTTGTTCGCACAGGTTAATCTGAGTATATGAATTTTTACCTTGAATGCTTTCAAGAAACGACCGTCCCAGTACCTTATTTTATCAAAATTGATATATCCGCAGTAGGTTCCGTCTACTGTACAAATAGCTTTTCCTTTGTGGTAGATGGCTGTATCGAAGTAGTCAGAAGGTCTATGTTGATGAATATTATACCTTTTCTTTACTTTTCCGAAAGTGATATCGCATTTGAGTTCATTTTTCGCATCAGTGAAGGTAATAGTATCAACAGCCTCACTTCTTAGACTACCCACAAATACTCCAGCATATATCTACTTATTGAAAGTAGCATTAACCTTGTCTCCATTTGCAAATTCGTACACCTTGTACCCTTTGTTGACAAGTTGCATGGAGTTGAGACCAGCGTGAGCTGAGAAGTTGTAGCATCCATAATACCTGTATCCATTGTCAGGACCAACGCATAAAAAGTAGCTGATGGGTGGATGGTGAGCGACCTGCTCACAGTATATTTGTGTACCGTCAGGGTAGTATCCTTGGAGGGTCTAGCCAATAACAGGGTTGAGAGGTTTCAAAAACATGGTTATGTAGTAAAAAGCTGAAATCGTGTTGGTTATTATGTATTTGAATCTCTCGAGAGGGTCAGTTGCTTCACAAGCTTTTCGCATGAAGTATGGATTCATACAGCATGACATTGTTGAGTTTTCAAGAGCGGTTTTTGGGACCATCGCCTTGATTGGGAAGGATATTCTGGTGAGATTGAGATCTCCTGAGATGATCTTTTTACCGACGATTTTGATCATTTCTTTACCGATGGATCTGATTTTATTGACTTGGACCTTGTCTGAGCAGATTTTTCCTCCTTTATTGTGAGCAAATTCATGGCGATGTTCGTCGTCATTGGGGAAAAACCTGAATGTTTGTATGCTTACTTGAAGGCTGTGATTATTTGTTGTGCTTATTAGGGGGTAGGGGTGATGAATCCCTCATAATCCTTATCAAAGTTAGTGAGGATTTGATCCTCAGCGACTTCCTAGACTTAGAGACCTTCAGGGTTGAAGCCCTTTTTCTTCAATTATTACTAGTTGACATCCTATTCTTCTTTGGAATTCTTCTTCCAAATCCAGTTAACCATCTTCATCCTTACTATCGATTATTAATTAAATACAACAACTGCCCATTTATCATCCTGACTTTCACTACTAAACATTCCCTATACTACCGATCAATAGATACTCGGTCCTATCTCAACTACCCTCAGACCAGAAAAAATGACAATAAACCTGAAAAATGGTCAGTATTTGTTGGCTACTCGATATGTGGATCTGAAAAAGTGAATTGAAGGGTTTATGAGAGGATAAAGATAAGCAAAAAAAGTTTTAAGTTTAGGGTGAGAAGAGCCTAGGGATGATAGAGAATAATAGTGAAGTATTTGTTTATAATCTGTTGTTATGGAACTGCTGAAAGATCCCGGAAACACCCGTAAAGTCAAGGACTTGCCCCTCCCTCCGAGTAGACCTCTTCGATCTGACTATCTATACCAGAAAGGCCGCATTCAGGTTGGTACTCTCAAGTAGTTTCTCAAAAAAGAGGGGAGAGTTGCCTTCGAAGATTACCGACGCATCCTCACTTAGGCAATCCACATCTTCAGTAGCATTTGTTTGAGGTAGAATCGTAGCCCAATTTGATTATGGTTGACGACCCGGTCACCATCGTCGGAGATATTCATGGTCAATTCTATGATTTCCTGAAGCTGTTGGAAACTGACGTTGGAGGAAATAGCGAAACAACTAAGTATGTTTTCTTGGGAGACTACGTTGATCGTGGAAATTTTTCAATCGAAGTGCTACTTTTGATTTTGGCAATGAAGATCAATCGACCCAATCAAGTCATCATGCTCAGAGGCAACCATGAGTGCCGTCAACTGACTTCTTACTTTAACTTCAGATCATAGTGTAAGTGTTTACTGATGCAGGCCTCTTCAAGTACAATCAGGAAGCCTACAACCTAGCAATGTAACTATTCGATACGATACCTCTTTCTTGCCTGATCAACAAAAAGTTCTTGTGTGTTCACGGAGGCGTATCTCCGTAACTGAGATCGGTATGCAACATAAAACGTAGTTGGAAGACATCAAGAAGATTGATAGGTTCAGAGAAATCCCTAAAACAGGACTTTTCTGTGATATTGTTTGGGCTGATCCTGTCGATAATAAAACAGGCTATTGTGAAGGCGTAGCAAAGGTTAATGATGTAAGAGGATGTTCTTACTTTTTCGGAGCTGAGTTAACCAAAAATTTCTTTGAGAAGAACAAAGTTCTCTCAATCATTAGAGCTCATTAGGCTCAGGCTGAAGGCTTCAAAATGTACAAATGGTCGGGAGCTTAAAAATTTCCAGCAGTCATCACAATCTTCTCAGCTCCTAATTACTGCGATTTCTACAATAACAAAGGCGCTGTCATCAAGTTCGAAGTACCTTAATTAAATATTTTAGAGCAACTCTCTGAATATTCAACAGTTTGTTGACAGTCCTCATCCTTACCTCCTTCCCAACTTCATGAATCTTTTTACATGGTCGATTCCTTTCGTTATCGAAAAATGTACCTAAATTTTGTATCATCTTGTGAAGCCTGACCAAAAGATTGAAGCCAAGGAAGTACCCTTCGATATGTATGCCAACAGAGATGTCCTATAGAAGCTCATGGATGTCACCAAGAAAAGAGTGACTTAAAATATCGGACTGGTTAGTCTTAATGGAGATTGTCCTGATGAGAAATTGTTGGAGACTGGACAGTTCATGCAAGGAAAGAAGGAGAACTTTGAGGGCAGAAAAAGAATAGACTCTCGAAACTAATCAAGGCCAATATGATTTTGATTCAGTACAAGGATTATATGGCATTACCAGTATTTTAAATATCATACATACAACTAAAATAAATCATCATTCCCAATCGTTCGCGAAGGTTAAAATCGTCTGACAAGCCACATCACAACTATCCTTGACCGGCATTGAGGGAATCTGAGCAATATCTTCATATTATTCGTACAGTTGATTATTATATCTCTTGAAGGTCAGCCTGTAGTATGTTTCTCTTGGGAGTTACGCTTAAACCTTAGTAGGGTATCCAAGTACCTAGTTAGAGAACGAATGATCCAGGTGTCTGCCATGAAGGCTATGGTTCTTTTGAGGAGGGGATGTTTTTCTCAACATCACAACTTATTCAGGCGAATAGGATTTTTAAGGCATCCGATTTCTATTGACTACGATATCTCTGCCATTAATATTTTTCCGGTTTTTCAGTTTGGCAACAATAGATGAAAGAGATTATTCATTTTCGAACTTCTTTTATTAGCTTTCGTATTCCAAAGAATCCTCCGATACTTCCTCATCGTCACTTTAGCTATATTCTTATGAAACATCTTCAGAATCCTATTGCTATTCAGCCTATTGCTCGGCCTTTCTCTGCATCAATCTTTTCCTGAGCATCATCATCTGATTCTCTCTGTCTTGAAGCTATCGCTATTCCTGCTGTTTACGAAGCATTTGCATCCTTTGCATGCTTGCTCTCAATAAATAGTTTGGATTGGGAGGTTTCTATTTTTAGTTGATTTGCTCAACAAGGACTTCCTTGTCATTCATCACTGTCACCTCATCTTCTACTTTGAAAGACTTTGCATTGATGATTGGATCAAAATTGACTTTTTTCTTTGGTTCGGCTGAGAGCTTGCTTTATTCACAGTCATTTTAATTGGGTGAACTTTATATTTATTTTTTACCTCCCTTGAAGTTGAGATATCCCAAATATTCCTTGTTGACATAATCTAGCAGCTATTTCACCAGACAACTTTTCTTGTTTTGCATTTCGACAGGAGGAAGTTGTCCCATATTTTCCATCTGATAGCATCTCATCTGCATGTCCTGTTCTAATACTTTTCGTTTGGCCTTTATCAGTTCATGAGGATAGTCTTAAGCTGGAGCTTGATCCTTTTTTTCCTACTTTTTCTGCTATTGTTTGCCCTCTACTTCTTTCAACTTAGAGTAAACGATGGATTCCACAAAATCGTCGTAGTCCTAAGGATACTAATCATCGAAGAATTCCTCATCAGCTGAATCTTAGGACTATGAAGATAACATTTATTCATCATCTTCTTCCTATTCTTACTCTTCTTACTCTGATGATTATTCCTCTTTGGCAGCAGGGCGATAAAAAACAAGTTTAATTTATGGACCTGCATCGGCTGTGGTTGTCAAGTGAAGATCCGATCCAGATTCTCTTGTTAGCTTCTATTTTGACTTAGATTATCCTTATTTGTTTAAAGGTGGCATTGTTTCTTTCTGTGAATGCTCTCTCTCTAGTTTGCCAGCAGGGGCCTATTTATCATGATCAGCACGTTTTTACTTGGCCATTTCTTTCTTTGCCAGCAATTCTTGTGTTACTTCTTAAATTTGTTTATTGATTTCCTCTCTAGACTCGTTATGTTATGTAACATCTGAAGTTGCTTCATCATGCTATTTTTCGTAATCTGGCGAGGGAGATGGCTTTTCTGATTCTGTTTCAGCAGCTTGAGTTGTCATGGGGACCGTTGGTTATGCGGTATCTGGTTGGGGAGTGTCAGAGTCCATGATTTAGTCTATTTTGTAATATGAATCGAGGGAGGGATTTTCGATATGATATGCTTGTGTGGTTTATTTTTTTGAGCAATAGATAAAAAGTGACATTGCAATATCAACTTACGACCTACATATAGCTTTGTGTTAAACTAGCAAAACATCATTCTGGCTCAGTAGTCTCTCTTGATGTAGAGCACATTGTTCCCACGTATGAGAAGCTCTTTCCATTCCTGTACCTTTTCATCTCCTCTCTTTTAAACACAGTTGGCCAGCAAAATGTTCATTGTACCATCCAGACACCTTAGAGTTCCTCGGAAGGCTGTGTCGTTGTCGTTGGTCTTGACTTCGACCGGCTTGCCGAGAAGTTGGTTGATAAAATTTACAGGGTTGTTTCTTTGTTTGGTTGACATTGCTATATATTAAATACGTAGTGAATGTTAGGAGCCCTACTCGAAACCATTCTTCTCATCATCAACGCCATCGCCATCCTCAACGAAAAGCGATTCCTCAAGAAACGTAGCTATCAATACATTCAGACGGGTTCACCACAGTGGCTGCTCCCAATAATCCCAACGAATAAATCACCTCAAAATCACAATTCATTATGATGATGGTTACTCTTCGCTCCTTTGGCAAATGTACAGCTATATAAAGTAGATTTTCTGATCCCGCTGAATATAGTGGCAATATCATTGGAAATACTGGGCTGAAAGATGTTGATCGTTCATATGTTCAAAATAAACCAAAGACTGGAGGGATATTATCAAGCAATCGAGGAATGGGTGCTCGTCCATCTTTATAGGGAATTCTATTCTTTTGTTGTTCCAATATTCTGTAATTCGTCTATGACTAAGCTAGAATGTTTATGTTGGAGGCGTTTATTGTTATTTTGGGTGAATTATATATCTTTTACTCCAGGAAGAGTATGTACAGGGAAGAAAAAGACACTTTCGGACCGATTCAGGTACCAGCTGACAAGTATTGGGGAGCACAGACTCAGCGATCTCTTCAAAACTTCAACATTGCCCGATAGACAGATATCATGCCTCGGACAGTCATCAGAGCATTCGGTATTCTAAAAAAATCAGCAGCGATTGTGAACCTCAACTTTGGCCTAGACCAAAAATTAGGTAGATACTTTGTAATACAGTGGATGCTATCGTTAAAGCAGCTCAATAAGTTATTGAGGGGAAGTTGAACGATCACTTTCCTTTGGTGGTTTGGCAAACTGGATCAGGCACCCAATCCAACATGAATGCAAACGAAGTCATCGCCAATCGAGCAATCTAAATTTTAGGAGGTAAAATGGGTGATAAGCTTGTCCATCCAAATGATCATGTCAACAGAAGTCAGTCAAGCAATGATAGCTTCCCAACTGTTATGCACATAGCAGCAGTTCTCAAGGCCAAATAAGAGCTATTGCCATCACTAAGAAGGCTTCATGGGGAACTATCCAAAAAGGAAAAATAATTCAGCTAAATTTACAAAGTAGGAAGAACCCATTTACAAGATGCTACTCCTTTGACCCTTGGACAGGAATTTTCAGCTTTTGCAGAGCTGATTGCTAAAGATATCACAAGAATTGAGAATGCATTACCTGATATTTTAGAACTGGCTCAAGGAGGAACAGCAGTTGGAACCGGTTTAAATACATACGAAGGTTTTGATGTGAAAATAGCTGAGCAGATTTCATAATAAACAGGCTATTAATTCAAAACAGCAAAGAACAAATTTGAAGCCTTATCGGCTCACGATTCTTTGGTTCAGTTTCATGGATGCTTAAACACTTTGGCAGCCTCTTTTAATAAAATTGCCAGTGACATTAGATTGCTGGGATCAGGACCTCGATGTGGAATATCAGAACTGATTTTGCCTGAAAATGAGCCAGGATCTAGCATAATGCCTGGAAAAGTAAATCCCACTCAATGTGAAGCAGTGACCATGCTCTGTTGTCAGGTCATGGGCAACAACGTTGCGGTAACAATGGGTGGAATGAATGGTCATTTCCAGATCAACGTGTACAAGCCTCTAATCATCAGGAATGTTCTTCATTCAATGCAGCTGCTTGCTGATGGAAGCAACTCCTTTGTTGATAATTGTTTGGTTGGAATCAAGGTTAATCAAAAAGCAATTGATGGCTACCTGGAACAATGTCTTATGTTAGTCACTGCATTGAATCCCCATATCGGATACGAAAAGGCTGCTTAAATCGCAAAGGGAGCTCACAAAGAGGGAAAATCATTGAAAAGCAAGGCTTTGGAGCTTGGCTACATTAGCGAAGGCTTATTTGATAAAGTAGTTCGCCCTGAGTTAATGGTTAAGCCGTCTGTGTATTAGCCTTAGTAATGATGAATAGATGCTAGATTTAACATAGACATCACTAAGCATCCATTCTGATGGGAAGATTGATCGGGCTGGAAGAAGGGATCGGGTGTTTGTGCTTTTTGTCCTTCTTTCTATCCTTGCTGATGTGGTCTTCTGACTGACCTTCAGCCTCTTTTTATGCTGCCTTTTCTTCCTGCTTTCTTTTCTTTTGCTTCTTCTTGTTTTATTTTAAGGTTTCGTTGTCTAGACCATAATCCTCGTTGTCCTTTTCTTTTTCGATCAGCTTATAAATACTCAGCATTCTCTTATTAAGCTCAGATTATGTCCTGGACCTCAAGTAGTGATCAAACCTGAACATAGATTCAACTCTGATTTTTTACCGGACCATAGACATATTTTTGATGCCAAATTTGTAGATATTTTGGGCCAGGAACCGATCAGCATCGATAGAAAACAATTTCGATCTGAATTTTGTGTAAACTGTTGGGTTGAATTCGATCTCATAGCACCTTGATGCTTTCCATTCAAGAAGCTCTTCATGGAGCTTTCTGCTCGATATTTTATCCTCACCATTGTTTATCTGTTTTACAATTTTATCTTTGTCAGTCAGTTCATCAATTCTTTCCCAAAATACTTCGGAATATTTTTATACCTCAGGCTGTGGTTTTCCCACTAGTTCAGCAATGAGTTCCAAATTCTTTCTTCCATATTTTTCACAACCTGTCACGAAATTACTGAAATCATGCTTCGACCAATTTCTAAATCCTGTTTGAAGAAGATCCTCCTTTAGCTTTTGTTCCTCTTCATTCAGAGGCTCGGCTTGGCTTTCCTTATTAATGTTGTATTCTTATTATTTTTGGAGCAGTTATTGAAGGACATCTCTGTTCTGGAAAAATTGATAGTCTGGTACTTGTAATTTTTTGTCAGCTTTTGCCTCTCTCTTATTGACCTTAGGATCTAAAGAATAGTTTGGCTTGTTTTTCTATCGCCTGGTCTGTCGATAAGAATCCTGAAGTTCCTTCGCCAGTAGTTCATCTAGGGCTTCAGCATCTTATCTTTTTCTTTTTTAATCCTGCTGCATGAACTCAAAGATATTGATGGAGTTCATTGAAAAATCAACCAGATTACTCTGCTGAGTTTTCAGTTGCTCCTCGACAGCCTTATTCAAAGCATTTGTTTTTGTCTATCCTCTGGCTAAAATATCGTCGATTTGCTCATCAGTGATCGTTCCATTTTCAGCCTTGAAAATGAAACCTGCTCCGAATTGCAACATTTCCTTTATTTCTTCCTTTGTCAAAGCTTTGTTCTTCTGATATGATTTTTGCTGTTGAATTACCACGCTGTCAAGTGATAACTTGATACGCTGACGTTCAACAATCTTTTCTTCAACTGTGTGCTCAGTGATGAGCCGATAAACATTAACTAAGCTTTTCTGCCCAATTCTGTGAGCTCGGTCCATAGCTTGCAAGTCCATTTGAGGATTAAAATCACTATCATAGATGATAACAGTGTCAGCAGCTGTCAAATTGATACCCAAACCACCCGCTCTTGTAGACAGGAGAAACACAAATTTTTATGATCCTTCAGCCATGAATTAATCGATTTGATTATCTCTTGAAGTCATATCAGTCGATCCGTCAATTCTGCAGTATTTGTACATCCTGTAATTACAATAATCCTCGAGGATATCAAGGACCATTGTCATTTGAGAAAAGATAAGCACTTTGTGGTTTCCTTCTCGGTAGAGCTTCTTCAATAGTCTATCGAGAATGAGAAGCTTACCTGAAGCTTCAATAAGATGCTATCCCTCTGGGATGCCTTCTGGTTCGATGTTTGGGAACAGATAAGGATGATTGCATACTTTTCTCAGCTGCATTAGCAAGTTCAAATAATATTTCTTTTCATCTTCAGATGCGTTTCTGTTTTGAAGCAGGTTTTTGTATACTTTCAACTGAAGATCAGTGAGCCCGACGTGAATGAGAACCTATTTCTTGGGAGGAAGATTTTTTTACACTTCTGTCTTAGTTCTTCTCAACATGAATGGCTTGAGAATTTTGTGAAGCTGCCCAATGAGTTCGATATCTTTCTTTTCAGTTTCTTGCGATGTTTGATTTGCCTTATTATCATTTGAGTTATCAAACCAGTTATCGAACAATTCTGAGTTGCTGAATATTTAAGGGAGAAGGAAGTTGAGCAGAGACCACAGCTCATGTAAATTATTCTGAAGAGGTGTACCAGTCAAAAGTAGCTTGCATTCAGTATGAAGTTTTCTCACCACCTGAGAAAGCTGACTGTCTTCATTTTTTATCTTATGAGCCTCGTCAATGACTATGTATTGCCATTTTATTTTTTTGAGACTGTTCAGGCATATCCTCACACCTTCAAAACTGGTGACGATTATATCGAATTTTCCCTTGTCAACAACATTGGTCAGAATTTCTTCTCTCTCATCTTTGGTGGCAATAAGCTTAGTAACTCTTGCGCTTGGAAGCCACTTCTCAAACTCATTGATCCAATTGCCTAAAGTAATTTTGGGAGCAATAATTATATGAGGCCCATTGATCTTTTTGTACTCCTTGATGAAGGCTAAGATTGAGATGGTCTGAATTGTTTTACCAAGACCCATGTCATCTGCTAATATACCACTGATACCACTTTCATACAAGCTGATCATCCAGTTCAATCCCACCAGCTGATAATACTTGAGCTGACCCCCTTTGAGCAAAGACGGTTGTTCAGTAAGTCTGGTGAATATATTATCTTCTTGTTCCTCCTCTTCAATAAAGTGCTCAATCTACTCATCTTCAGATTCGAAGTGCCCTCTTCTACGAGCTTCCATTTGACTGTGTTTTTTCAGAAGGTCATGCTTCGAGAGAAGAAAGTTTGTATAAAATTATGCTTGCTTGACAAGAGCTTCAACAGCTTGTTCGGGGGTAGATCCTGGAGGAGGTTTTAATGCCTTCATTTGCTGAGTGACTGACTCTTTGATGTTATATTTTTGATGAGAAGCTTCAGTTGGCTTTTTCTTAGAGTTTTACCTCTCTTATTGCATATTTAAATATATGCGCTGTAAGTTGAAAATGCCACTTATATCTGCTGACCTTTAAAGTTAAAGAGGTGTAGCGTCAATCGGTCCTCTCAAGGTAAAATAAATCTATAATGATGTGAAGTAAAATATCATATGATTTAGTTGGGCTTTAAAGTTTGAGGCTCTCCCTATAATTAGTTTACTTACTACGGTTGAATTTTAGATAGTTGTTCATTGGGTAGATTTGATGTTCCTTGTCCTTCCTCTTCTTTGAACTTCTAATTTGATTTTCTGGGAGTCCTTGTCGGTGTTCTTGGCTCAATGGGTGTTTTATTAAAG
>Ga0100385_1005310_pt1 | contig 10838 bp, 9 predicted proteins | sample CryGeymeta201509_FD_81543 | JGI IMG/M metagenome (GOLD analysis project Ga0100385, IMG submission 81543) | Groundwater microbial communities from Crystal Geyser aquifers in Utah, USA - Crystal Geyser metaG 2015-09 | ecosystem: Environmental > Aquatic > Deep subsurface > Groundwater | place: USA...
GCAGCGCCAAGCCGAGGCCATCCAGGCCCACTTCGCCGCAGACACAAGCCACGACATCCCGTCGCCGTGACCGGCTCCGAAGACTGAAGAGAGGGGACGCTCCTCGTCCCTCCCGTCACTTCGACTCGGCGGCGATGATTGGGCCGCCGTCTCCCGGAGCGGAGCCTCCCGCGGGCGGTGGCCGAAGTTGCGAGCAATTCGGTCGTAGGCGCAAGCCGCGTCCGGCACGGGACAAGTCCCGCGCCCCACGTTCGGGCAGCGAAGGGCCGGCACGGGACAAGTCCCGCGCCCCACGTTCGGGCGGCGAAGAGCACCCGGGGCTCGTTCACAGGCCCCGCCCGACCCACGTGGAGCGCTCGTGCGGCGGCTACACGTCGATGGGCAAGCGGAGCGCGAAGCGCGCGCCGCCGCCGGGCAGGTTGTCGGCGTCGATGTGACCGCCGACCTGGCTGACCAGGGTGTGACAGACGGCCAGGCCGAGGCCGGTGCCCTCGCCCACGGGCTTGGTCGTCACGAAGGGTTCGAAGATCTGGTCGAGTACGTCGGCGTCGATGCCGGGGCCGTCATCCTCGACCGCGAGGCGCAGCGTCGCGTCGTCCGCGCGTTCGATGCAGACGCGCACGTGGCCCTCACCCGCGACGGCGTCCACCGCGTTCAACAACAGGTTCAGCACGACCTGGAGCGCGCGGTCGGGCTCGATGCGCGCGGCGGGCAGATCCTTCGCCGCGTCGAGCTCGATCGTCACGTTCGTGCCTCGCGCCGACGCCAAGCGCATGGCGTCCTCGACCACCGCCCGCAGATCCGCCGTCGCGCTCTCGGGCGCGCGCTCGGTCCCCTGACGCGCGAAGTCCAGCAGCTCGCGGATGATGCGCGAGATGCGATCCGTCTCCGCCTGCGCGCGGGCCAGATACTCCGCGCGATCTCCGGCGTCGTCTTCGTCCGCCGCGATCTCGAGCAGCCCTCGGATGGCCGCCAGAGGGTTGCCGATCTCGTGCGCGACGCCCGCCGAGAGGCGACCCACGGAGGCCAGACGCGCGGAGCGCAGCACCTGCTCCTGCGCCTCGGCCAGCTCATGAGTGGTGCGCTCGAGCTCGGCGATCTTCTCTTCGAGGGAGGCGCGATCGGCGCCGAGCTGCTCACCCATCACGTTGAACGCGCGGGCCAGGCGGGCGACCTCACCGGCGCCACGCTCGGGCACGGCCACCTCGAGGTTGCCCGAGGCCACACGCGACGCCGCCTGAGTCAGGAGATCCAGAGGCCGCACGACCAGGGTCGTCAGCGTGAAGTACGCCAGGAGCAGCACGCCACCACCGGTCACGGCCACGTAGAGCAGGAGCAAGCGCGTCACGGGCACGCCCGTGCTCGGATCCGGAGCGCGCACCCAGAGACGCACACGCTCTCCCTGCGGGAGCTCGGCCTCGACCGCTTGGCCGAGCCCGACCACGCCTCGCACATCGGGCTCGAGATCGGCCCGCGACAACTCCACGCCGCGAATGCCCGCCTGACCGAGGACAGCGTCCGCCGCGCGCAGGAAGCGCGTGTGCCGATCGCCGTCTCCAAGCTGATAGGCCAAGGCGACGGCCTGCGCCGCCGCGCGATGATCCCCCGCTCGATCCAGGGCGCGACCACGCTCGCTGACGCGAATCAAAGCGAGACCCAGGAGCCCGAAGCTGAGCGCGAAGGCCAGCGTCAGGCTGGCCAGGGTCTGTGCGCGCAGACCCGGGATGAAGCTGGTCGCGCGCGGAGCACGGGAGCGCCGGCCGGAGGACGCGAGGGGCTCATCCATCCTTGGCGACGGGCTTCAGTCCCACGCGGCCGTCCTTCACGACGACCTCGAAGTCGATCTTCTTGGCCCCGTGCTTCTCGCGCAGCTTGGGCATCATGGCGTCGATGCTCTTCTTCAACGTCGCGAGCTTCACGTTGTCGACCCGCTCGTTGTTCTTGCGACGCGCGTCCAGGTAGCGGTCGTAGATACGCCGCATGGAGTCCTCGCCGAGGTCGGCCGTGCGAGCTTGGGGCGGGGCGACCGCGCGCGGAGGCGGAGGCGCCGGAGATCGCGCGGGCGCGCTCGGTGCCGGTCGCGCCGGCGCGCTCGAGCTCGGCGGGTTCGGAGGCGTGGGGCGAGCGCCAGCGGGCCGACCAAAGGTCGCGGTGGTGGGCGCGTCCGGAGTGAAGCGCGGCTTGGTCGTCGCACCCGCGAAGGGGCTGAGGGACGGGGGCTTCGACACGGGCTTCGACACGGGCTTGGACACGGGCTTGGATGGCTCGGTCCGCGGCGCCTCCTCCGCGTTCAGCGCGTCGAGGGCCGCGCTGACCTCGGCGTCCATGTCCATGTCCATGTCGAGGTCGACGTCGATCTCGAAGGCTGCGGCCGCGGTGCTGGACTGGACGCCTCCCTGGCGTTGGCGCGCGCGCGCGACGTCACGCGCGTAGGTGCCCTCCTCGATCTGGCGGCACACGCGTGCCCAGTAGGTCGCGAGGGTCACGCGCTTCTGCTTCATCTGCTGATAGCGAAAGCGCAGCGCCGTATTGCGCGGAAGCTCCCGCTGCAGCTCGATCACGGAGCGGCGGAAGGCCTCGTGGTCACGCTCCGGGGCCATGCGCTCGAGCCCGAGGAAGTACTGCTCGAAGCGGATCCTCAGCTGCTCGAGGCGCGCCTCGGCCTCCTTCAACGCGATCTCGAATTCCTTCGCGTTCATGCCCTTCGCTCCTCACTGGCGGGCGACGAGTATGGAAAGGAAGGGCGCATGGCTCGGAGCGGTCGTTGGAGTGGAGGGGTGGAAGAAAGAATGCTGGAGACAGTTCGCGCGCGCGACGGGACGCGCCGATCAGAGCGGCGTGATGTGCAGGTTGTCGAACAGGAGCTCGGCGTCCCAATCGTTGAAGGCGAAGTGGTCGTGACCCCGGCCTTCGAGCGGATCGTCATCGTGCATCTGGACCAGCTGTTCGTCATCGACCCAAGCCGTGATGGTACCGCCGCGACGCTCGATACGCAGGTGGTAGGTCTGACCGGGGACGACGCGCTTGGGCGAGCCCTCGACCCTGTCGTCACCGTGCTCGTTCATGCGCGCCAGCACGTTGAGGGTGTTGTGCCAGCCGCCGAAGATCACGACGTAGCTGGTCGCCGTGTACTCCGTGCTCTCGGCCTTGCTGACGCCGTCGCCCCAGCACTCGACCTTGATGTCGCCATCGGGGCTCATGCTGCGCACGTCCATCTCGATGCGCGCGTCGCGCGGCAGCGCCCGGCGCAACCACAGAGGCTTGTTGCGAGCGCCCTGCACGTGCAGCCAGCCATCCCGCAGCTCCCAATGGCCGCCGGTGTCGGTCCACAGATCGCCCAGCTGCTCGCGATCGAAATTGTCCGAGAAGCCGCCCACGCCGATCGCGGGATCGCCCTGGGGAGTACATGCGGCGAGCAGCAGAGCCGCGACCAATGGAAGCCAACGCATCGCCCGCAATGTACCCGACTCACGCCTCGCGCGCGACGCCGACGTGGCCTCCGGCATGGCGTTACGGGTGCGCGGCCCGGGAGATGGCGGTCGCCACGCCGCTCATGGCCGAACGGACGGCAGCGGAGAGCGTCTCTTCGGCCAGTCGATGCTCCTGGACGCGGCGGTCTCGCTGCCTGGGCTCGCTGCCGGTGGCGGCCCCTCGGAGCATGCCGCGCAGGCTGCGCCCGGGTTCGGCCAGGAGCATCATCGAGACCTCGCAGCGGATGCTGAGATCGCTGCGCTGCGAGTGACGCTCGAGCTTGGCCACGGAGCCATCGAAGCGCAGCGCGGGGATGTGGCGGCGCTGGATCTCCCGCTGCGCGGCCGCGTCGAGCTGCTCGGCCTCGGGGAAGGTCGCCACGCCGCGGAGCACGTTCAGGTGCAAGGCCACCTCGCGCCGCATGCTGGCGCCCAGGACCTCGTCCCCGAATCCGGAGCGGTTGGCCATGTCGCCCAGGATCACGACGTAGCGGACGCTGGGCCAGCTGATGCGTCCGGCGCGGGGCATCACGTTCACAGCGGGGTAGAGCGCACCGGCCAGCATGTTGCGTGGGGCCGCGGTCGGCATCGTGGGCGTGGCGGGCTCGCTCAACGTGCGGATCGAGCGCTCCACCTGCATGCGCACGGCGGCGGATCGATCGCTGCGGGCGCGCGTCAGGGCCGCCAGGGCTTCCGTGCGACCGAGCCGTCCGAGGCCGGTCGCGGCGGCGGCGCGCACGGCGGGGTTGTCGTCCGTGAGCGCGCGCTCGAGGGGTCGACGGGCCGTGGCGTCGTGGGTGTTGCCGAGGGCGAAGGCCGCCTGCACGCGCACTCGGAAGTCGGCGCCCTCACGGAGCAGGCGCTCCATGGTGCGGTGATCCTGTGCGCCACCGGGTACAGCGAGCACGAGGCAGCCAACCGCTACCAACACAGCCGATAGGGCCGTCCGCCTGCTCCGCTTGGGGCTGCTCATGCTCATCCGAAATGCTCAGACCGCGCAGGTCTGCGCTTGTTCGAAGCTTAGGGCGTTTCGCAGGTGGGGAGTCAACCACCCCATGCCCTACATGTCGCCCGAGGCGGCGTTTCCGAAGAGGACAGGTCAGAGAAACGACAGTCTAATGACGCGATACCATGTCGCAAAACGCTCGTTGCGCCCATTTACGACAACTTTATTGCGTAATCGTCAATTTGATGGTCGATGTCCAGCGGGCGGCGCCGACTCGGAGTTGTTCCGAGCATCCTGACTCGAGCCCGGCTCCGTCGCTGGCTCGGCGGCCGCGGTTGGATCGGGGGCGTCTGCGGGCGGCGTGTCTGCGGGCGGCGTGTCCACGGGCGGCGTGTCCACGGGCGGCGTGTCCACGGGCGCGGGCGGATCCGGATCGATGCAGCCGTCCTCGTCCTCGACGCCGTCCATGTCCTCGGCCTAACGCGGGCAGGCGTCCGCGGCGTCGTCGATGCCGTCCCCGTCGCTGTCGCGCGCGGGGTCGGTGCAGCCGTCCTCGTCCGCGTCGTGGCCCTCGAGGGCCTCGTCGTTGGGGCAGCGATCGTCCGCGTCGGGCACGAAGTCGTTGTCGTTGTCGGGATCCATGCAGCCGTCGTCGTCCTGGAAGCCGTCGATGTCCTCGGGCAGATGCGGGCATTGGTCGACGTCGTCGGGGATGCCGTCGCCATCCGCGTCGCGCGTGGTGGGCGACCAGACCAGCGCCAGGAGCGCGCGGACCCGAGGCGAGCCCACGGCGTCCGTCAGGCCGAAGCCAACGCCGCTGGTCAAGAGCACGTCGTGCAACCTGAAGCCGAAGGAGACGTCGGTCTCGACGGAGGTCGTCTTGCTGGACGAGAAGGGCGAGCGGCCATCGGTGGCGACGCGCAGCTCCGCGCGCACGTCGGAGCCGCGCAGCCAGGCGATCGGCACCCGCGCACCCACGCCGAGCTCGAGCTGTTCGCGGAAGCGCACGCCGGCGATCACGCGCTGACGCGTTCGCTGACGCCAACCGAGGCGACCGCCCACGGCCAAGCCGAGCAAGTGGAAGTCACCCAGCACCGCGACGCCCACGGTGGCGGCGCCCTCCCCGGCGAAGGCGCGCACCGTGCCGACGGGCAGGCTGACGTCGGCGGCGACGGCCATGCCCGGACCGTCGGGCAGGGTGCCATTGGCCTGACTGGGCAGACCCGAAATGCGCATACGCGCGCGCAGGCGCGGATCGCCGAAGCCGCCGCTCTCGAGCGGCGCGATTCCACCCACGTCACCCCGAGCCACGTTCTGATGCAGCACGAGGGGCAGATCCGCGCCGACGGCCAGGCGCGAGCCGATACCGAGCTCGAAGCCGAGGTCGAGGGCATAGCGATCGCTGATCAGATCGACGTTGCCCGTGTCGCGCTTCAGCACCAGCGGGCGCAGGCTGTAGTCGAAGCTGGCGCCCACCGAGTAGTGCAGCCGACCCGGCGTGCGGGTGGTGTCCAGCGTGACGAAGGAGTCGATGCCCGACGCCGCCCGGGCGCGGTCGATGTCGACGCCGCCCTGGGCCGACGCGCCGGACGCGGCGAGCGTCACGGCCAAGAACAGAGGGCAAGCGCCCGCGAAGATTCGACGCGCATCCATGGCTGCCGAGGATACCCTACGAGCTCAGCGGGCGCATCGCCTGGGCCGGGCCAGGCCGGTCAGGGCATGCCGCGCAGCGTGGTCTCGCTCTCGATGCGATCGTGGCCGGTGGCGGCGGCCACGGCGGTCGCGGCGCCGGCGGGCATGGGCAGCACGAGCTCGACGTTCGAGTCCATGGGCGACTTGCTGTAGTCGTCCACCCAGGCGCTGTTGTAATCGAGCAGCGAGAGCCTGCGGTAGCGGCGCTCCATGCAGGTCTCGGTGGCGTAGTCCACGAGCGTGCCGAAGATGGAGAGCGTGCCGTTGCCGTTGTCGACGAGCTCGATGAAGCGCGCCTGCTCGGGCCAGTCCGCGATGGCGCTGGTCATGATCTCCCAGTAGCCGGGATGGGCGGCGTCGGCGCCCGCGACCATACGCACGCGGTTGTCGTGGTTGTGTCCGACGATCCAGGCGATGACCTGGGGGTGCTGCGCCACGAGCACCTCGATCTCGCGCGGGTCCATGGCGTCGGGCACGATGGGGCCCGTCTCCGCCGCGTGTCGATCCATGGCGGTCGTCGAGTGGTGCGAGGCGAGAAGCACCAGCACGCCGTCGGTCTCCGCGCGCGCCAGCTCGGGCAGGAGCCAACCATCGACCGTCGCTCGCGTGACCAGGCCCGGGGAGCCGCCCGTGAGGTCGCTCGAGTCCAGGGCCAGGATGCGCAGCAGCCCGGGGATGGCGTCGTGGGCGTAGTTGGCGCCCAGGCTGACGTCGGCGCCGGCATGGAAGCCGTGGCCTGGCGGTCCGGGATCGGTCGAGGTGTCCGCGGCGAGCTCGGCCACGATGTCGTCGCGGTGCACGAGCTTGCGCATCGGGTCGGCGGGCACGCTGCGGTAGGTGACGGGCGCGGCCCACTGACGGTAGTCGCGCGTGCCGAAGAGCGGGCGCGTACCCAGGGCGCGGGCCATCTGCGAGTCGTCGACGGCGAGCACGCCGCTGACCTCGAGGTCGTGGTTGCCGGGGACGTAGAGCCAGGGCGCGGGGAAGGCCACGGCGTCGAAAGGATCCTTGGGATCGTTGCCGGGTCCCGGGATGGGATCGTCGTCTTCGCCCGAGTCCGTCTCGAGTCCGGCCTGACCGTCGAGCACGCCGATCACCCAGCGCAGCTCGTTCAGCTGACCGCTGTCGGCGCAGTCTCCGGTGAAGATGCCGAAGTCGTAGGGTCGAGCCGGGCTCTCGATATCCGTCAGCGTGCGGCTCATGGCCGAGGTGGCGCGCGCCAGGTAGGCCTCTTGAGGGCGCAGACCGCCAGGAACCTCGGCCGAATCGGGGCCGGCGAAGCGCGCCGGGGACTCGTCGTCCGCGAGTTGCAGATCCGAGACCTGCACGAACCAGGCGAGGGAGCGACGCGTGCTGAAGGTGGTGTCCGCGCTGGCGAGGACACGCTGCACGCGGTCGACACCCGGGCCCTGGTCGAACTGATCCATGCCCATCGCGGTGTAGTGCAGTTCCCCGTCCTCGAGGGCGGGGTTGAAGTCGGGATCGGCGCTCATCACGCGCGCCATGCTGGGCCTCACGCTGGCGACCAAGGTCGAGGGCGCGAGCGGCAGAGACACTATGCCGGGCATCTCCGTGTCTTCACACGCCGGCATCAGTGGACCCGCCCGACCCGTGTCCGGAAGGCTGCCGTCGACTCCGCCATCGGGCATGGCGGAGTCCGTGGGGCCTGCGTCCGGGGTCGTACCCGACGAGCCGCAGCCGAGGAGCACGCTCAGCAACAGGGTGAGGAGGAGGAGCAGCGACGTGGGGCGAAGATGAAGCATCGCCGGCAAGGTACTGCCACTTCGGCAGGATGTCACATCAGCCATGCGGCGCGGCTCACGACTCGTCGTCGAAGCCGCCGGTCGGCTCCGGCAGCGTGGGCCCGAGGTCGAAGCCAGGCATCGGGATGCTGGCGTCGGCGTCTTGGCCCAGGTAGCGCTGGGCCTCGGGCATGGCCGCGTGCAGCTCACCCTCAGGGATGATGTCGTTGGGGAGACCGGTCGCCGAGCGCTCGGCACCAAGGGAGCTCGCACCGAGTGGAATCGAGATGCCCTCGTCGTCGGCCTCGAAGAAGGAGGCGTCCGAACCGAAGGCGTCGCCCCGGTTGCCCTGGGGCGCCCAGGCGCGGTGATCGAAGCCGGGCATCGGGATGGAATCGACCGGCGCGCGGCGTGCCGGGTTGGGTTTGCCATCCAGCGTCGGCTGGGTCATCGCCTGGTCGATCCACGCCGCGCGGCGCTTGGCCAAGGGCTCCGCGGCGATCTTGCTGACGAAGGGCGCCGGCGCTCGCGCCTCGTCGGCGAGCAGCTCCATCGTCTCCGCGGGCAAGAGGTCGAAGTGCTTCATGCCGAGCGCGGCCACGGCGCCCACGGCGAAGCCGCCCACGTGGGCCCAATAGGCCACGCCGTCCCCGCCGCCGCCCAGGCCGATGACGGCGAACAGGAGCTGCTCCCCGATCCACGCCAAGAGAGCGCCCCAGGCGGGCACGGTGAAGGTGCCGATCTTGGGGATGAAGAAGAACCAGAAGATGTATCCGAAGCGGACCTTGGTCTTGGGATGGCCGATCAAAAACGCGCCCATCATCCCCGCGATGGCGCCCGACGCGCCGACCAAGGGCGCCAAGCTGTGGCGGTGGAAGAGGTGGTAGGTCAGCGTCGCGACCACGCCCGAGACCAGATAGAGCGCGATGAAGCGAGCTCTTCCCCAGAAGCACTCGATCACGCTCCCCGTGAGGAAGAGGAAGATCATGTTGCCGAAGAGGTGGAAGAAGCCTCCGTGCATGAACAGCCCGGTGAACATCGTGCCGAACGATGGCGCACCCGGTCGGTAACCGAAGCGCAGCACGGGCAGGCGGTTCATCTGCGCCACCAGAGCGCGCATGGCCGTGTCGAGCTCGGGATCGCCGGGAACGGCCTCGGTGTGGCGCGGGTCCATCACCTCGGTGAAGAGCTGGCCTGTGATCTCGGGCGGCAGGCCACGCATCTCCCAGCTCACCCGTGCCCGCGGGTAGTCGGAGTGCACGTGGTCGACCACCGCAGCGGCCTCGTTGATGCCCAACATGGCCGACTGCTCGACGCTGAAGGAGATGACCCAGATCAGCGAACAGGCCACGATCAGCGCGATGGTCACCCACGGATAGCCGTAGACGCTGCGGTCGTGACCGAGTGGGATGAAGAAGAACACGTAGCCAAAGGGTGCGCCGAGCAAGGGGCGCAGACAATCCCGAATCACGGGCAAAGGCGCCCAGCTGCCTTGACGCGCGAGGCGCCCTCTCCGAATCTTCACGAGAGAGGCAACGTGTGGAGGGATGCATGACCGGCAACGTGGAGCTGTCGAGGTGAGCGTTCGCTGGCCCGATGATCGCGGTGATGGTCGCCATCGCCGCTTCTTCTTGTGCCCACCCGTCACCGGCTCCGGTCGCGGCCACCTCGCCCGCGGCGGAACCGAGCGTCGAACCCACCACGCTGGGCTACTGGCCCGAAGCCGTGCCTGGATTCTGCGACGACCTCCTGTCCGCCACCAATCCCAGTCCCGAAGGCACGCCGCCCCTGACGCTCGACGACGCCCGCAGGCTCGCCATCGACTATGTCGCTACGCTCGAGATCAACACGGGTGTGCTCGTTCCTCCCGAGCGGCCGAGGGGCGAATGGGACATCGGCGTCTTGGAGTCGGCTCCCGCGGACGAGCGTGAGGAGGACGGAGCATTCGAGTTCCTGTTCACCTTCGCGTGTCCGCTATGGCCGAAGCGAGGGCGCATCATCCGAGGAGGCGACGGTGGTGTCGTGGTTCTCATGTACCCCCCAGTTCGCCTCCCCGACTGGGGAGCGCTGCGACCCACGAGGAAGAGCAGCCCGTAGCGGAACGAGGCGCGTGCATCGCTGCGCCCCAGCCATCTTCGCGCTCGACCTTGCCCAGCTCGACGACCGCCAGCTCGAACTCGAGTTCGCCGCACGCGCCACCATGGGCTGCGTCGTCGACCTCAGAGCTTGAACCAAGCGCCGATGCAGCCCGCCAGGACGGCGACGAAGACGATCCAGCGGAAGCGCTCGGGCTCGAGCTTGGTGGCGAAGCGCACGCCCACGCGTGAGCCGACCACGGAGCCCGCGGCGAGCACGAGCCCAGGGCGCCACTCGACGTCTCCATGCCAGACGAAGACCGCCAGGGAGGCGGTGACGAAGAAGAGCGCGACGCCGAGCTTCAAGGCGTTGGCGCGCAACATGTCGTAGCGCAGCAAGCCACCCAGGATGGCCAGCATCAAGAAGCCGACGCCCGCCTGCACGAAGCCCGCGTAGAGGCCGGCGCCGAAGAGGGCCACGATGGCCGACGGTCGTTGGCGCAGGCTCAGCGTGTCTCCGTCGCGCTGGGCGGTGAAGAGCGTTGGCTTGAACAGCAAGAGCAGCGCCATCGCGATCATGGTGCCGAGCAGGATGCGGCCGAGCAGCTCTCTCGGGACCGCCGTGGCCACGCCCGCGCCGATCAGCGCACCGAGCACGGTCGGGATGGCGATGGGGATGATCGCCTTCAGCGAGAGCGCGCCGCGCTGGTGGTAGGCCTGCATGCCGCTGGCCGTGAACACCAACATGCCCAGGCGATTGGTGCCGTTGGCCACGTCGGGCGGCAAGCCCAGGAGCATCAACGCGGGCAGCGTGAGCATGGAGCCGCCGCCCGCGAACATGTTCAGGAAGCCCGCCGCCGCGCCCGCCAAAGCCACGCCCAGGAGCGGGAGCCAGGAGTCATTCACGGCGCGC
>Ga0100385_1005321_pt1 | contig 10825 bp, 10 predicted proteins | sample CryGeymeta201509_FD_81543 | JGI IMG/M metagenome (GOLD analysis project Ga0100385, IMG submission 81543) | Groundwater microbial communities from Crystal Geyser aquifers in Utah, USA - Crystal Geyser metaG 2015-09 | ecosystem: Environmental > Aquatic > Deep subsurface > Groundwater | place: USA...
GGTATCGTTTCAGGGCATGTTCCAGTCGTTCGCCTGCCATGAAATCTTCTCCTTCCCGGTAAGATTCTTCATGGCTTGACGATACCTCGTTGGGTAAGATTTTATATGGCTTGATTCGAGTTATTCCCGCAGGATAGTGAAATATGATAAAATATCTGAATAATGTTTTGGTAACCTGCCCCATCTTTAACCATCCAGAATCAATCAGAAGACAAAGTGTTGAAATATACCACAAATGTGGAAACACACTACAGAATCCATAAGCATTTGGAAATCATGATACATATAGAGCATGGAAGCGCGACCTGATGTGAAATCCAACAAGAGACTTTATCCCTCAAAATTATCAAAAAATATGTAAAAATAACAAAAAAAAGAAGATATGGATTTGGCACAGCAATTGCACAACAGATGAATGTAGAGCGAAAGCCCGATGTCACTAAAATGAAAACGGCGGGAGCCGATAGGAGGCACGAAATGGTTGCTTTGTTAGTCATTTTTACAATTGTTGGATGTCTGGTAGTGGATTCGATTGTTCTGTCTGTACGGGAGCGGAGATCCGTCATGGCTGGTGAGCGGAAACTGGCTGGAGTGGAAAGTATGGTATTTGCACAGGATGGCGGCAAGCCGGTTGAGAAGGATGAAAAGGGTTCCGGTGAGATGGACGGGGAAGAAGTGGACCCGGTAATAGAGAAAGAAGATTGACGAATTGCGGGAGAGCTTGAAAGCGCGTGAAATTCGGAACCAAGATAGAAAGCAGACTGATTGGAAAGAGGCTCCGGATTTGTGTATAATAGAACCCAGTGCGTATCCGGTATAACATCTAAAGCAATGATTGACAAATGGTTCATCTCCCGTTTTCCAGAGGAGGAAGACTTGAAAGGCCGAATATCCGGCCGAACTTACCAGGAAGATGAATAAGCATTAAGACAAGGAGTGCTCAATGCCCAAAGCCATGCTGGTGGACATTACAGAATGCGTAGGATGCGGCGTCTGTTCAGAGGCCTGCAAGAAGGAACAGAAGCTTCCTGGACCCGTGGGGAAGAAACGTGATTGGGAGAACTATACTGTTCTTCGCGAGGAAGGCGACGAGGTCTATGTAAGGGAACTGTGTATGCATTGCACGGATCCCAGTTGTGCCTCAGCTTGTCCCGTAGCTGCACTGCACAAAACACCGGAAGGTCCGGTTGTTTACGATTTTGACCTCTGCATCGGCTGTCGTTATTGCATGATAGCGTGTCCCTTCAATGTGCCGAAATATGAGTGGCACAAACCGATTCCAAAGATTCGAAAGTGCATCATGTGTTATGACACCCGAGTCAAAAAGGGATTGCCGACGGCCTGCGCTCAGGCCTGTCAGGAAGATGGCGGCGGTGCCACTTATTTCGGTGAACGGGATGAATTGCTGGCAGAAGCGCATCGTCGCATCAAGGAAAATCCGGACACCTATGCTCCACGTGTTTATGGAGAACACGAGGTTGGGGGCACAAATGTGCTGTTTCTTGCACCAAAGAACCGGCATTTTGGATCCCTTCATTTCGACACAAAGCTGGGGGTTCAGGCGCTACCTGAACTGACATGGCAAGTGCTCAACAAAATTCCGATGATTGTTCCGGTTTGGGCCACTTTCCTGACCGGAATGTGGTGGTTAAACAATCGGAAAGACGAAGTAGATGAGAATGAGGGTTCCAGGAAGATTCGAGATGAAAAGGAAAAGGAGGGTGAAAATGACTAAGCCAAAATTTCATTTTACATTCTGGCGAGTTGTGGCAGCCCTGATTCTGATAGCCGGTGCAGTTGCTACTTTCCAGCGTTTTGTATACGGTCTGGGATTTGCGACCAATTTATCGGATGACTTCCCCTGGGGAATCTGGATTGGATTTGACGTTATTTCCGGTGTAGGTCTTGCGGCAGGCGGTTTTACCATTACCGCAATTGTCTATATTTTCAATCTAAAAAAATATCATTGTATTGTGAAGCCGACGGTTCTGACTGCTTTCATGGGCTATCTGCTGGTGGGAACCGCTCTCTTGTGGGATCTTGGTAAATACTATGATATCTGGCATGCACTGGTATATGGAAACCACCGTTCCGCCATGTTTGAGTTGGCGGTCTGCGTAGCAAGTTACCTTGGCGTACTGGCTTTGGAGTTTTCATCTATTGCATTTGGGAAGTTCAAGTGGTTGCGGAAACCAGTGAAGATTCTCAAGAAGGGCTATATTCTACTGGTGATCCTCGGTGTATTGATCTCCACGCTGCATCAGTCGTCACTGGGCACTTTGTATGTAATTGTTCCTCAAAAACTGCATCCGTTGTGGTACAGTCGTCTTCTGCCGATATATTTCTTTTTCACCTCCATTGGCGCCGGGCTGAGTATGACAGTGGTGGAATCTTACCTGAGCTGGCGCGGAATGGGCCATGAAGCTCCCCTTCCGATTCTGGCCAACCTGGTAAGGGGGATGGTAGTAATCCAGCTAACCTTCTTCGTGGCAATGTTTGAAGGGCTGATGGCAGGTCACAAGCTGGGCTATCTTGTCGACGGCTCCTTTATCTCCATGATGTGGTGGCTGGAAATGGCTTTGTGGGTCTTTATCCCTACGATCATTGCATTCCGGAAGAAGTGGATGATGACACGCTTCGGCGTTTTTGCGGCCGGGTTTTCAGGTGTCCTGGGATTCCTGATGAACCGCCTCAACGTGTCCATGACGGCATTCCAGTGGTCAGCGAAAGTGAAATATGTACCCAGTTGGCAGGAAGTGGCAGTGTCCGCATCGTTCGTCGTGGTTTCGTTCATTATATTTGCTTATGCGGTCAAGTATTTTGATTTGTTTGAAGAAGATTCCCATGAATCTTTGGAGGATTCTGCTGTTAAAGCCGTTTGAATTTAGATGGGACGCTCCGGGTTCGGGGCGTCCTTTTTTTAAAGGGGGGTTCCCATGAACCCATTGCAGAATGTTACTTCTATTCGGCTGAAGATTTTCATCATCATTGCCGTTTCCATTACCTTCGCATTCCTTGCTTTTGATCTGATCATGCTGAAACATCAACAGAATATCTACATTGAAGACCTGTTGTTCAATGCTCACTCAGTGTCTGACACAATCCTGAAGTCTCTGGAACAGGACATGATGGCGGACAATACTACAAGCATCAACATAACGTTACAGGCGATCGGGAAACAGGAAATAATCAAGGAATTGAGAATTTACAACCACAATGGGGAAGTGCGTTCTTCCATGATAGGGGATGAAGTCGGTGAGGTACAGTTTTCCCAGACGGAATCGAACCAATGTTTCATCTGTCATCATGTTGGAAATGAACAAAATCGGTCCCGTGACATGTTGACCTACAATGTCGATACAGAAGGCAGCTGCATTATGTCCGTGATTGTCCCGATCCAGAATCAGCCCCGCTGTTCCAGTGCTGCCTGTCATGCCCACAGTCCGACACAGCGAATTCTCGGATTCCTGAACATGGGTGTTTGCCGGTCGCGACTCCAGGAGGACATTCATAGGAGTCAGGTCCAGATTCTCATGGTTTCCCTTCTCTTCATTCTCCTTTTACCCGCTCTTATCATGTTGTTTATCAAAAAGCACGTGTCCAGGCCTTTACGCCAGCTTCTGGTAAGTACGGATCAGATTGCCAGGGGCGATCTTGATTGTAAGGTGGACATTGTCAGCCGGGATGAACTGGGGCAGTTGGCCCTTTCCTTCAATAAGATGCTGGAACGGCTCGTCGCATTCAAAACTGAGATTGAGGGGTGGAACGAGGAGCTGGAAGAGCGGGTGACACAGAAGACCATGCAGCTTAAGGAAGCCCAGAGTCAGATTATCCAGGCGGAGAAAATGTCGTCGCTGGGGCGACTGGCTGCGGTTATTGCCCACGAAATCAACAATCCGATATCCGGTTTGATCGTATTCATAAATCTCCTGCAAAAAAGCATGGATAAGGAGGAGCTTACCGAAGCGGATCGTGTCAAGGTGATCAAGAGATTGGGCATTATGGAAAGTGAGGCCAAGCGATGCGGTCATATTGTGTCCGAACTCCTATCTTTTTCCCGGGCGGAGCAGAAAATGATGGATTGCAATATTGCCGAAATCGTTGAACGTTCGGTTTCAATTCTGAAGTTCAAAACCAAGGACAAGCAGATCAGCCTGAATCTAAATGTAGAACCGGATATCCCGGAAATCCGCTGCGATCCGGGGAAAATACAGCAGATCATCATGAACCTGGTTCAGAATGCAATCGAGGCTCTGCCCCAGGGGGGAGAGATTGATATTTCTGCGCAATACGTGAAGGAGAAAAAGCAACTGAAACTGGTATTCCATGACAATGGAATTGGGATACCGGAGGAGTTTCTCCCTCATATCTTTGAGCCATTTTATTCATCCAAGGACAATGGCCAGAGTGTGGGAATCGGGCTCTTTGTTGTGTATGGGGTGATTCACCAGCACAACGGAGCCATTGAAGTGGACAGTGCTGAGGGGAAGGGGACAACTTTTACCATCTTCCTCCCTGCGTAAAGATTGGGCAAAGAGCATGGAAGTGGAATATGATAAACTTCCCGGAAGAACAGCAAACAGATATCCAGTTTGTAGAATGGCTGGAATGAGATGGAGGCCTGAATGAATGACAACGTAAAGATACTGATTGTAGACGATGAGATGATTGTCCGGGAATCCATGCAGGGATGGCTGGAGGAAGATGGATACCATGTGGAAGTTGCGGAGACTGCGGAAGCCGCTCTGGGGATGATTGGAGAAAAGGAATTTGATATGGCCTTTGTGGACATTAAAATGCCGGGAATCGACGGGATTGAGTTGCTGAAACGCTTGAAAGACCAGTATTCCACCATAGATGTGGTGATGATGACGGCTTACGCATCAGTGAATAACGCCGTTGAAGCGATGAAGATTGGAGCATACGACTATCTGACCAAGCCTTTTGATCCGGATTATGTCTCCATGATGGTTAGAAAAATTATTGCAAGGCGTCAACTGGAGCAGGAAAATATACACCTGAAGGAAAATATTGAAACAGCGCTGAAACATGTGCACATTATTGGAGAAAGTTCTGCGATTAAAGCAATCCTGAACCAGATCGAAGAAGTGGCGCCCTCCGATACCTCCGTTCTCATCGCTGGTGAAAGCGGGACCGGGAAGGAAATGATAGCCCGGGCAATTCATTATGCCAGCCCCCGGCGCTTCGAGCCGCTGGTTGTGGTTAGCTGCGGCGCACTTCCGGAAGGATTGGTTGAAAGTGAGTTGTTCGGATATGAAAGAGGTGCGTTTACAGGTGCATTTTATAAGAAGAAAGGGAAGTTTGAGGCTGCAAACGGCGGAACACTGTTCCTTGATGAAATTGGAGAACTGAATCCCAAAATGCAGGTGGATCTGCTGCGGGTTCTCCAGGAAAGGGAAATCACCCGGATCGGCAGCAACAAGAGCATAACGGTTGATTTTCGGGTTCTGGCCGCGTCAAACCGCAACCTGAAGGGAATGGTGGATGAAGGGAAGTTCCGAGAAGACCTGTTTTATCGGATCAATGTTTTTAATATTCACGTCCCCACCCTTCGAGAGCGGATGGAAGACATTCCCTTTCTGGTGGAGCATTTCATATCCACTCTGAGGCGACAGACCGGCAAACAGATAGAGGGAATTACAGCCCAGGCACTGAATAAATTGAAGCAGCATGGTTGGCCGGGTAATGTGAGAGAGCTTCAAAATGCCGTGGAACGCGCATTTGTCACATCCAAAGGGAAGCTCATAACAACGGAAGAACTAGCCTTTCTGGCACCTGAAAAAATACCGGTTACCACATCCCCATCGTCTTCCCTGGCGGAAATCGAGAGCATGCACATCGAAAATGTATTGAAGGAGTGTGACTACAATATCTCCATGGGGGCCAAGGTACTTGGAATTGATCGCACTACCCTTTACAACAAGATGAAGAAGTATGGCATCGAAAAGTGAAGAGAAGATTATTCTTGGCCCAATTGCTTTTCCGAAAGGCATTCTGAAAAAGCATATTTTTGAAACGCTGGAGACCATATTTAAACGTTCGGTGTATATTGCGTCTCCGAAACTGGATTTGCACCCATTCTTTGACCCGGCCCGGAACCAGTATCAATCCACAGCAATTCTCAAACATTTCATAAAGACCACGCCCAAGGGAGGGAGCAAAATATGTCTTCTGGTTGAAGAAGATCTCTTTATCCCGGTGCTAACGTTTGTTTTCGGGGAAGCCCACATGCACGGCCAGTTTGCCATTGTTTCTTCTCACCGTTTGAAGGAACAATACTATATGCGGGAAGAAGACCTGGAACTGCTGGAACAGCGGTTGTTAAAGGAAATCGTCCATGAACTGGGCCATACCTTCGGATTGGTCCATTGTATCGACAACCGTTGCGTCATGCACAACTCCTATTCTATAGAAGACACTGATCATAAGGGTAGTTATCCTTGTGAAGTCTGTTTCGCAGAACTGGACAAAGTTCTCTGAGTGGCGCTTGCGTCGCAAGCGCCACTTGCACTGTGACGCCGTGTGGCGCTACAAAATCAGCATGCAGTCACCATAGGAATAGAAGCGGTAGGCATCCTCAACAGCTTGCCGGTAGGCTTCAAAAACAAAGTCCTTCCCGGCAAAGGCGGAAACCAACATAATGAGGGTGGATTCCGGGAGATGAAAGTTTGTCAGAAGAAAGTCCACGATGTTAAATGTCTGGGGTGGGTAAATAAAGATATCTGTTTCATCCCTGACCGGTTTGATTTCACCGTATTTGTGAAAGCAGCCTTCCAGCGTGCGGACAGAAGTGGTGCCCACGGCGAGGATGCGGCCTCCATCCTTCTTCCATTTGTTGATAGCATGCGCCATATCTGGTGAGATTTCGTAAGATTCGGAATCCATTACATGATCTCGGATGTCATCTACTTTGACCGGTCGGAATGTTCCGAGGCCGACCGTCAGGGTAACCCGGCTGACCGGGATATTTCTTCCGGAGAGTTGATCCAGCAATTCCGGTGTAAAATGGAAACCCGCAGTCGGGGCGGCTACGGCTCCGATATTCTCTGCGAAAACCGTCTGGTAGCGTTCCCGGTCTTGTGGGTCTTCAGCCTGTCGCTTGATGTAGGGTGGAAGCGGGGTTTCTCCGAAATGGTTGATTATCTCAAATGGGTCTTTCGAGTCAAAAAGGATTTCATGAATGCCGGCTTCCAGTACCGTTGTGACTACCACAGCAGAACCATTCGGAAATGTTAGAATGGTTCCCTTTCGCACGCGTTTTGCCGGCCGGATCAGTGCCCGCCAGTTTCTGGCTTCTTCATCCAGTTGTTTCAGGAGAAATACCTCTATTTTGGCCCCTGTTTCCTTTTTCTCCAGATGCAGACGGGCCGGGAATACTTTAGTGTCATTGACCACCAGCATCGTGTCCGGCGGGATAAAATCCAGGATTTCCTTAAAAATGTGGCGGGAAATCTCCTGTTTTTCCCGATTCAGTACCATCATCCGGGAATGGTCCCGGGGTTCCATGGGTTCCTGGGCAATGAGTTGATCCGGGAGGTTATAATTGAAGTCGCTTCGTTTCAATGAAACTCTCCGATGGAAAAAGGCCACTCAAAATAACTGCCGAATTCTTCGTAGTACAGAGGTAATCCCGGCGCATACAGCACACGGTCGTCAGGAGTCAGCACATGGAGTTTTCCCACCTCAAAACTGCCTTCTCCGGCATACATTCCGATTCGTTTCCGGTCCATTATGAACATGCCCTTTCTTAATCTTGCGGTTTCGACGGGTTTTCCTTTTTCGTCGAGATAATAGCCTTTCTTTTTGTCGAGATGAACATCTTTCAGGATGATATGAATATGCTTTCGAAGGGTGGCAATATCTCCCTGTACGATTTCAGAATAACCGTCCATTTTCATGGCTTCGGTGAAATAGGATACGCTATCCACTGCGATCCGCAGAGTCAGTGGATTCTGTCCGTTTTGAAATGATGAATAGTCGATTCTGGGCACATAGGCCAGATTGAACAATGAAACGGCGTAGCCAAAGGGTGTTTGGGACGGCGCATACTGGATTCCGAAAACCCTGTCGGAGATGATATTGGCGGCGTCTACCTGGTCCGTTCCGGGGGAATAGCATTTTTGAACCACATTGACAATACTCTCTTTAATTTCCGCCCGAATACGAAAGCGCATGAAACCGAAGTTCTGACGTGGGTAAGTATTGGCAAATCCATTCACGTCCAGTTTGTGAGTCCACTGGAGGGGCCAGTTGTACTGAAACTGGCTTTTGTATTCCACATTTTGAAAAGAAAAGGGTTCGTTGGTTTTCCCGGGCCTGATGATGGGTTCAATTTTGAACCACAAGATCCGGACTTCCTTCCATTTGAACGTGTCCCAGGGCTGAATGCGACCTTCCGGGATCATTTTTCCGTCAATTTTCAGGTGTTTGCTGACAGAAAAGTAGGTGGGTTCTGTATCCCCATGTTGAGTGGCGATGACCACGGCCTGAAGGACCGGGTCGTCATCCGGCGTAACAATCAGCCGATCATTTGTGGCATAGTCCAGTTTGTTGGTTTTGACTACAACAACGGCTTTCAGGAGCTTCGGTGCGTGGGTGACCCTGAATTTCGGGTGAAGTATCAGAAAATAGAAGCCGGAGCCGCCGACCAGTATTGTCAACAGAATCAATAACAGATTATCTTTTAAGAAGCTCTTTAATTTCATACAAGCCCTCCGTCAGCATATGATAACATGATCCATTTACAAGAACATCCCAAGGTTTAACCCTGTTGTCCCTCACAAACGTCAGGCCCGGAAATTGAATGACGTTTTCCCGTTTGAACCCGATGGCGTAAGAAAAATGGCTCTCGGGAACTGTGACTGAGGATTTCGGCTGCAGGTTGATCTTTCTGAAAAAGCGCTGGTAAATCCGGGAAAGTACCCGGTGGCGCAGCGCTGCGTGGAAGCAACCCGAAAGGACTTGTCCCGGTCGGGTCAGGGAATCGGTGGGTTGCAGGCCAATCCGAATGACAGGAATTCCGACGCTCTCCATGCAGTATGTTGCCATTGCCAGACGGTTCAGCGTTTCTTCGCAACCGGGTGCCTCGTAGCCTATTCTTGCCAGTTCGGTATCTGCCAGGACAAGTAAGGGATGGAGTCGCACAGTATCCGGTTTCAACTCCAGGGTTGTAAGGACAGTTTTTTGAAAGGAGACCTCTGTTTCTTCGGGGCATCCGGTCATGAGATGAATTCCCGTTGTGAACCCACTGGATTGGAGACGCCCTACAGCATGGATTGCAGTTTCTGCAGAGTGTCTGCGCTTCAGACTGCGTAGCACCCTGTCGTCAAAGGATTCCACCCCTAACTCCACCGTGGTTACCCCATGTTCCTTCAAGAGCAAGATGATTTTTTCATCCACACAGTCCGGACGGGTGGAGACCCGAATGCCTGAAACGCCGCTCTCACCGATGAAGGGGGTGCACTCCTGAAGATACCGGGCCATCAATGCCGGGTCCCCGGCTGTAAAAGTACCGCCGAAAAAAGCAATTTCAACTGATGTTCCCGGGTAGTGAGTTGCCAGTGTTTTGAGTGCTGTTTTTATTTTGCTCCGAACGTCCCGGGGAGAATGAACCGGGGCATCCACGCCATTGGCGGCACGGACATTGCAAAATGCACAATGGTATGGACAGGCCTCTTCAGGAAGAAAAATTGGGATCAGCTTCATGGAGGAACCACTTGAGGTTTTTCCCGTTATCAGTTTGCTGCAACACCTTGGCCGCACAGTCCTGATGTGCCTGTTTCTTGGACTGGCCCCTGCCTTTGGCCAGTGGAACACCATTAAAACGCATTTCCACGAAGAAAACCGCATCATGGACCGGTCCTTGTCGCTCAAGCAGAACATAATCGGGCGGCTGCAGCCCCAGGCTCTGGAACGCTTCCTGAAGTTGAGTCTTGTGGTCAAAAACGGCCTGATTCGGATCTGATATCCGGTAATCTGCCTGATCAAAGAGGTTCATAATCAACCCCTCTGCGGCAAGGATGCCGCCATCCAGATACACGGCACCAATGATGGCTTCCAGAAGATTTTCCTTGAGTTTCCGATTGTTCTGGATCTCTTTTTCTCCCTTTTCCACCAGCAGAAAGCGTTGGAGATCCAGTTTTTCCGTAATGGTGGCCAGAACCTTTGAGTGAACCATGAAAGCCTTGATTTTGCTCAAGGTCCCTTCGCTTTCATCGGGGAAACGGCGGTACAGGTCTTCTGCTATAACCAACCCCAATACACTGTCTCCAAGGAATTCCAGTCTTTCATTGTGCGGAACGGCATTCTGGACGTTAACGTAGGAACGGTGGGTAAATGCCTGGGTGAGGAGCTCCCTGTCGCGAAAACGATACCCCAGTATTTTTTCTATTTCCTGCACGATGCGTTCATCCATGTTTACTCCTGAACCCTCTTTGGAGAAGGACCTGCCCATTGCATTGTCCCTGAAATCCTGTCCCCGGTCAAGTCGGGACGGCCTGCAGACGAGTGTAAGTGCAAGCTCGAGTGTGTGATAGAAGGGGATTGCCCATTGTACCTGTTCTTAACTTAACCTTACCTTACTGGTTGTTCAACCTCATCCTTGTCCTTCCCCGCGTTTCACTATCATAAGTGTCATGTCGTCGTATTGGGGTGTTGTTCCGGCAAAAGCCTGGACAGCTGAAAAGACGGAATTGGTGAGTTTTTCTGCGGAAGCATTGGCATGTGAGGTCAATTGTTGGATGAGACGATCCATACCAAACTCTTCTCCCTGTTCATCAAGAGCTTCGGTAATACAGTCAGAGTA
>Ga0100385_1005340_pt1 | contig 10798 bp, 7 predicted proteins | sample CryGeymeta201509_FD_81543 | JGI IMG/M metagenome (GOLD analysis project Ga0100385, IMG submission 81543) | Groundwater microbial communities from Crystal Geyser aquifers in Utah, USA - Crystal Geyser metaG 2015-09 | ecosystem: Environmental > Aquatic > Deep subsurface > Groundwater | place: USA...
AGAGTTCAAACCAGCCATTTTGTGATGGGTCGCACAAAGGAACCGCTTTTACCCCCATAAAAACGGAAATTGCTGAGCAGAAAAAAGTTGCCTGGTGTGGTTGTAAGCACAGTGCGAACAAACCATTTTGCGATGGTGCTCATATAAATCTCTAATAAACTATTGAGGTCTGTCTTCGCAACCTTTTAGCGAAGACAGACCATTTTAACTCAATCAATCACAACGGATGAAATCATTTTGGAATCAGCGATACGGAGCTGCACAATACGCATATGGTGTTGAGCCCAACAAATTTTATAAGGAGCAACTGATTCGCCTGAAACCAGGAAAAATACTATTTCCAGGAGAAGGGGAAGGCCGAAATGCGGTGTATGCCGCCACTCTTGGTTGGGAAGTTACCGCTTTCGATAGCGCTGAAAACGGAAAAATAAAGGCTGATATGCTAGCCGATTTAAATGAGGTAAAAATTGATTATATTCTTGATGATGCTGAAGATGTGATACTGCGTAAAAATTATTTCGATTGTATTGTTTTTATCTTTGTGCATCTGCCAGCGGAAAAACGCCGGCTTTTTCACCGTAAAATGATGAGCAAACTAAAACCGGGAGGAATGGTTATTTTTGAAGGATTTGCCAAAAAGCAACTTGAATTTAACACAGGTGGCCCACGAAACCTGGGAATGTTGTTTTCAAAAGAAGAAATTTGGGAAGATTTTTCTACTCAAATGCAGGAATTGAACGTCTTAGAATTGGAAACAAAAATTAATGAAGGTGAGTTTCATCAAGGTATTTCGCAGGTAATCAGATTTGTAGCTAGAAAAAACTAATAATTTTGAATATGAAGATTGAAGATGAAATTAAGGGTAAGTTTCGCAATAAATTTCACAAAGCAATCATTAATTTGACTTATACCACCAATCAGTTGAGTCATGGTTTTCTTCAGGTGGTAAAGAAACATGGACTCAGTATTCAACAGTATAATATCCTAAGAGTGCTCAGAGGTTTTAAAAGCCAGCCATCAAGTATTGGTTTTTTAAAAGAACGCATGCTCGACCAGAGTTCTGATGTAAGCCGATTGGTAGATCGACTTGTTCTGCGCAAGTTGGTTCAGCGTACCGAAAGTACTACTGACAGACGACTAAAGGATGTTGTCATAACCCAGGATGGATTGGATTTATTGGCCAAGATGGATCATTGCGAAGCTCAACAGGATGAGTTACTTAAAACCATTTCAGAGGACGAAGCTTGCCAGTTGAACGATTTGTTGGACAAAATAAGGGGTTAAGGAAAATATTAAAATGAGTTTGATAAAATCAAGTTGCTAAATCCTCAGTTTCGTAGAATTACCAAAATCTAATCAAGCAATTAATCCAACAGGTTCAACATATTGACGAATATTCAGTTGTCTTGCAACGATTATTAATTTTGCATGGTCAGAAGAGAGAGTCGCAAAATTTCCATGATGAGTATATACCCAAGATATCAACGCGTTGTGTTTTATTTCACATTTCTGTTCAGTTTATTTGTATCAATAAACCTGTTTTCACAGAATCCTTATCATTACAACAAAAAATATTACTACCTGTTTCCTTTTCCGGATGCCACGGAAATAAATCCGTATACAAACCTGATTATCAAACATCAGGAACCGTTTTCAAATGATCTTAATAATCTTAAACTGACCGTTACAAACGGCAAAAATGAAGTTTTATCCGGAAAAATACTGCTAAAAGAAGACAACCATAGCTTGATCTATTTACCTGATCAGCCATTTGATAATGGTGATGTCATTGGTGTAAATCTGAAAGGAGCAAGAAGTCAGAGTGGCAACAACATTGAAGATCTGGCTTTTTCGTTTCATATTAGATCAAGAAATAGTCCTCCTATTGAAATAGATGAATTTACCGGAGGATTTCCAACCAAAATCGAAAATAAAACCGTCCGCTCTGCAAGCGAATTTGAACTTCCAGATGGATATCCCTACTATGAAATAGGTCTGAATACCCTCCCGACTATCGATCAATATTATTTTCAGGCTTCCGAAGTTGGCCGGTTTTTTCAACTGATAACCGATAACAACGGAATACCCTATTTTTACAAGGAAACACCAACACGCTGTCTGGATTTTAAAGTCAATAAAAATGGCTATATCACATACTTTGAAGCTTCCAAAGCTGCGTTTGTGGAATTGGATAGTGCCTATCGTTTTCGCAGATTATATAAAGCCTCGCTAGGTTATGCAACCAACAACCATGAGTTGCTTGTGATGCCTGATGGAAATTACTGGACCATTAACGATGAATATCTTTTAACTGATATGAGCCAATATGTGGAATGCGGAAACCCACAGGCTACAGTGATTCAATATGTAATTGAAGAAAAAGATGCAGACGGTGTTATCCTCTGGCAATGGAGAACCTTTGACCATTTTAACATTATGGATGGTGATCCCAATCAGGTCGATTTTTGTAATGCAATTGTAATTTATGCACACGTAAACTCAATTGCCATCGATCACAATGGAGACGTGCTGATTTCCTCACGAAAGTTAAATGAACTAACCAAAATCAATAAAAATACAGGCGAAATTCTTTGGCGATTGGGCGGTGTTCACAACCAGTTTACAATAGTTGGCGATCCGCTTGACGGATTTACCGATCAGCACACGGCACGTGAAGATCAGGCAGGTATTGTTACCGTGTTCGATAATGGTAACTATCACAACCCTCCCCACAGTCGCGGGGTGAGTTACGTGGTGGATACCAATTCATGGATGGCCACATATTTAAATGGTTATGATGACAATAATCCGGTTGTAGTAACCAACCCTATGGGAAGTATGCAAACCCTCGAGAACGGAAATGTGGTCATCGGCTGGACGCTAAATGCACAAGAAAAGTGTTTGACCGAATATCAACCTGATGGGACCAAAGTACTTGAAATGCACCAAACACAAACAGCTAACTTACGTAGTTACAGATCGTTAAAACATTCATGGAAAACAACCTATTTTTATCCTGAATACGATACCGTTGATTTTGGGTTTCAGAATTTACCCGGAAATACAACCAGTCAACCAGTAAATATTGTTAATCCAAATGACGAATCCATTGTCGTTACGGGAAGTTATTCCAGCATTAATCCGTTTAGTTTACAAACTTCATTACCTTTAACTATTCCAGGGCATTCGTCACAGGAATTTGTGATGTCGTTTCATCCTTTGTTCGATGGTGATTACAATGGCTATGCCTATCTGATGACACAAAACGATACTTCCGGGATTTCGTTAAAATTAATTCTGAAAGGGTCTACGCTGCAAAGCGGAATGAGTGAAAATGTATCTGAAGAGCTCGGAATCAATCCAAATCCAATAAAAAATCAGGCGTCCATGCTGTGGACGGGGCATCAAGCCTGTAATGTGGTGGTTTATCATATTTCAGGAACCAAAATCGGCGATTTTACCCTGTTGCCCGAAGAGGCAAAAACGATCACGACCGAAAGCTGGAGACCGGGCTGTTATATTTTTGAAATGAAATCAGGACAGCAGGTATGGCATCAAAAATTGCTAAAGCAATAGGAGTTGGTTGATTTGCATCAACAATTAATTAATCGTCATGCTCTGAAACATCTGTATGAAATGCTTTCAAACTTGCTACTTTTGCATGACTTTTAATTTGTATTAAAATAATCTGAAATTCAATCCTTCGGAATATGTTCGATGCAGAAATTACCATCATTGGAGCCGGAGTTGTTGGTCTGGCCATCGCTGAAAAGATATCTCAACACAATCCGCAGGTATTTGTGGTGGAGAAGCATTCCACCTTTGGCCAGGAAACCAGTAGCCGAAACAGCGAAGTAATTCACGCCGGTATTTATTATGTAAAAAACAGTCTTAAAGCCAAACTTTGCGTTGAAGGAAAAAACCTGTTATATCATTTTTGTGATCGTTATGAGCTTCCATATCACCGTTGTGGAAAGTTAATTGTGGCTACCACCGAAGAGGAGATTACGGCGCTTGAACAAGTTGAACAAAAGGCTCTGAGCAATGGTGTTGCCGATTTATATTGGATGACACAGGAAGAGGTTAAAGCCATGGAACCGAACCTGTTTGCTGTAAAAGCGTTGTTTTCACCTTCAACCGGAGTGATCGATTCCTATTGGTATTTAAAACGGTTAGAAACCAATTCCATCAACAATGGTGTACAGTTTGCTTACAGTTCGGTTGTCACCGGAATAGAAAAACTGACCGAAGGTTATCAGATTGACCTAAATGATGCTGATGGTCAGCCATTTTCGTTTACATCGAAAAAGGTAATTAATGCTGCCGGACTCGAATCGTTTAATATTGCTTCCATGGTTGGGGTAAACGATGAGGATTTAACCATTCATTTTTGCAAAGGAGAATATTTCAGAATCCAGCCTCCAAAACACAAACTGTTAAACCGCCTGGTGTATCCCGTACCTTCCAAGGATGCTTTGGGAATACATGTTACCATTGATATGGGGGGTGGTGTTAAGCTTGGGCCGGATGTGCAATATCTGGATACAAACGAATACGATTATACCCTGACTCCTTCTAGACGAAAAGTTTTTTTTGAATCTACTCATCGGTTTTTGCCTTTTCTGGAAGAAGAGGACCTGATCCCGGAAATGGCGGGAATTCGTCCTAAAACTCAGACAAAGGACGGTCCTCCACGGGATTTTTATATTCGGGAAGAAAGCATGAGGGGTTTGCCCGGGTTTGTCAACCTGATTGGAATGGAATCGCCCGGACTTACGGCTTCCCTGGCCATTGGAAACTATGTTGAAAGATTGCTTAACGGGCAAAATGACAGAGAAATCATAAAGGGGCAAAAAAATTAGTGATTGTTTAGCTCGATGAATTCCTGTTTTCCCCAATCATTTATCATCGTTGAAAGCTTAAAGTGAACCACATAAAAGGAGCGTCTTCTTTTTGTAATTTCGCAAACTAATTTGGTCGTTATGAAATGGGTTTTTATTTTTCTTGTCTTTGTTGTTTCGGCTTTAGCTAAAGCACAGGAATCAACTCGATATGAGACTAACTTAAACATTTTGCGTTCCGGAGAAGCCTATCAGGAGTCAATTCACAAGAATACTGACAATCAACTAGTAAATTTAGAAAAAGAAATTCCAAACATTGTGTTGGACATCAGGTATGCTACCGCAGATAATTTTACCGGACAAAAAATATATACTGAGCCCAAAGCCTTTGCCAGAAGACCAGTTGCAGAAGCACTAAAAAGGGTTCAACAAATTTTAGCAGAGAAAAGCATTGGCATTATTGTTTACGATGCTTACCGTCCTTATGCCGCTACAGTCAGGTTTTATGAGTTTTTCAAAGACACTACATTTGTGGCCTCACCCTATTCGGGATCGCGCCACAACCGAGGTGCCGCAGTTGACATCAGTCTTATGGATATTAAGACTGGAATGGAGTTGGAAATGCCCACTGATTATGATAGTTTTAGCGATACGGCAGCACCTGATTTCTATGACCTTCCGGAAAACGTGAAGTTAAACAGAGACTTGCTAATTAAGTTGATGCGTGATAACGGATTTACCGTTTATCATAGTGAATGGTGGCATTTCGATTATCAAAACTGGAAAGATTATGAGCTTTTGGACTTAAGTTTTGACATGTTAGAAGAAAGTAAATAATGGAAAATAAAAAAAACAGATAATGTAATGGGATACGATTTTGACCGCATTGAAAAGAAATGGCAGAAATACTGGAGTGAACATAAAACTTTTAAGGCTGACATCAATCACGACAAGCCTAAATTCTATGTACTCGATATGTTTCCCTATCCTTCGGGAGCGGGTTTACATGTTGGACACCCATTGGGATATATTGCCTCAGATATTTACTCCCGTTTTAAACGCCATCAGGGTTTTAATGTGTTGCATCCCATGGGTTACGATGCCTATGGACTTCCTGCTGAACAATATGCTATTCAGACCGGTACGCATCCTGAAATTACAACAGAAAAAAATATTCTTCGTTACCGCGAGCAACTGGACAAAATAGGATTTTCCTTCGATTGGGACCGTGAAGTACGCACTTCTGACCCGGAATACTACAAATGGACACAGTGGACGTTTATCCGTTTATTTCATTCGTGGTACAATAAAAAAACAGATAAAGCGGAAGATATAAACATACTGATTGCTCAATTTGAGATAGATGGAAATGCATCTGTCGAAGCATCTAATTCATGTGAAGAGATTTTTACAGCTGAGTTCTGGAAAAACGCTACCGAAAAAGAACAGCAGCAAATCCTGATGCATTATCGCCTGGCCTACCTTTCAGAAACCATGGTCAACTGGTGCCCTGAATTGGGTACTGTTTTGGCCAATGACGAAGTCAAGGAAGGCCTTTCGGAGCGTGGTGGACATCCAGTTGAGAAAAAACTCATGATGCAGTGGTCGTTGCGCATCACAGCTTATGCACAACGTTTGCTGGATGGGCTGGAAACAGTAGATTGGTCAGAGCCCATCAAAGAAATGCAGCGCAATTGGATTGGCAGGAGCGAAGGGGCGAGTGTGGATTTTGAGGTGTGGGATGGAGATGAACCAACCAAAGTCCTCCCCTTTGGGGAGGATTTAGGTGGGGTAAAAGAAGGGGAAAGAACCTCAGAAGATAGTTTTAAAGAAGATGAGTTAACTACCCCACCCCAGCCCTCCCCGGAGGGGAGGGAGCAGATCATCGATTATAATTTAAATGAACCAACCAAAGTCCTCCCCTTTGGGGAGGATTTAGGTGGGGTTACGAAGGAAGGACAAAATATCCACCCCCTCCCGATAGCTCACCAGGGCTCCCCGGAGGGGAAGGAGAGGATCATTGAGGAGAATGAAAATGATCCGGGAAATACGCCCGGTTATTATGGAACAAATAAAGATACCTGGTTTGCAAATAAGGATTACGTAAGGGAATTAAGGAAAAATCCCACTGATGCAGAAGCGTTATTGTGGGAAAATGTACGAAAAGATCGAATCGGATATCGAATAAGAAGACAACATGCGATAGATGCTTACATTGTCGATTTTGTTTGTTTAAGCAAAAAAACAATTATTGAACTTGATGGTGATATTCATGATTATCAGCCTAAAGCAGATAAACTAAGAACAGAAATCCTGGAAGAAAATGGGTATTCAATAATTCGTTTTAAAAATAGTGATGTTAATGATCATTTGGAGGAAGTCATAAAGACCATTAAAACATACTTAGACAACAAGATTATAGAGGATCCAAAAGTTCTCCCCTTTGGGGAGGATTTAGGTGGGGTAAAAGAAGGGACAAAAAACACAGAAGATAGTTGTAAAGAAGACGAATTAAATACTCCACCCCACCCCTCCCCAAAGGGGAGGGAGCAGATTTCCAAATCTAACAATGTCATCCCTGACATACTTGACGAGAATAATTGGTTTATAGAAGAGGATGAAGTCCTCCCCTTTGGGGAGGATTTAGGTGGGGTCAAAAAAACGCTCAAAAGAACGATCACCGTCTTCACCACACGTCCCGACACTTTGTTCGGTGCCACTTTCATGGTGCTCGCCCCTGAACATGAGCTTGTGTCTCAGATTACTACTGTAGACAGAAAAGAAAAAGTAGAGGCTTACATCGCCTGGGCAAAAAATCGTTCGGAACGGGAACGTATGACCGAAGTTAAAAACATCTCCGGAGAATTTACCGGTGCCTATGGTATCAATCCACTTACAGGTGGAAAGCTTCCCATCTGGATTGCGGATTACGTTTTGGCAGGTTATGGTACAGGTGCTATTATGGCGGTTCCAGGCCATGATTCACGCGATTTTGCCTTTGCCCGTCATTTTGATTTACCAATCATCCAGGTGGTGGTTGCTGAAGGGGAGGAGCCGACTGATCCCGGTACCTGGGACGATTCCATCGACAGCAAGGAAGGCGTGATGGTTAGTTCCGGATTTATCTCCGGTTTGCAAGTAAAAGAAGCGATCGGCGTTACCATCAGAAAAATTCAGGAGATGGGCATTGGCTATGGAACCATCAATTTCCGTTTGCACGATGCCATTTTCAGCCGACAACGATATTGGGGTGAACCGTTCCCAATATATTATAAAGATGGAATGCCTTATACTTTGGATGAAAGTGAATTACCGCTCAAACTACCTCAGGTAGAGAGCTATTTGCCCACTGAACAGGGTGATCCACCATTGGCCGCATTGACTGACTGGAAAACAAAGGAAGGCTATCCTCTGGAAACCAACACCATGCCCGGATTTGCCGGCTCAAGTGGTTATTATCTGCGTTATATGGATCCGAATAACAGGCAGAATTACTTTTCTGCGGAAGCCAACCAGTACTGGCGCAATGTAGACTTGTATGTGGGTGGAGATGAACATGCAGCCGGCCATTTAATCTACTCTCGTTTCTGGAACAAATTCTTGTATGATCTTGGTCTGGCTTGCGAGGCAGAGCCATTTAAAAAGCTGATAAACCAGGGGAAAATCCAGGGGAGGTCAAGTTTTGTTTATCGGGTTCAGGGTACACAAAAGTATGTTTCGTATAACCTGCGGGAGGATTACGACACCCAACGCCTGCATGTAGATATCGATCTGGTGGAAAATGATGTGCTGAATACCGAAGGTTTTAAAGCCTGGCGTGACGAATACAGAAATGCTGAGTTTATTCTGGAAGACGGAAAATACATCTGTGGCTGGGAAGTGGAGAAAATGTCCAAATCAAAACACAATGTCCAAAACCCGGATGCACTAATAGAAAAATATGGTGCCGATACACTTCGTTTATATGAAATGTTCCTGGGTCCCCTTGAGCAGGATAAACCTTGGGACACCAATGGTATTGAAGGTGTTTTCAGATTTTTGAAAAGACTTTGGAGATTATATTTTGATAACAACGATCAATTGATAATTACCAACGAAAACGCTACAAAAGAGGAACTAAAAGTGTTGCACAAAACCATTAAAAAGATTCATGAGGACATCGAACGTTTTTCGTTTAATACAGGGGTGAGCGCTTTTATGATCTGCGTTAATGAGCTCATGGAGTTGAACTGCCACAAGCATGAAATTCTGGAACCTTTGGCCTTGTTGATTGAACCTTATGCGCCACATGTAGCCGAAGAATTGTGGCAGTCGTTGGGACATACTGGAAGTATCAGCATGGTTGAATTTCCTCAATACGATGAAAAATATCTGGCGGAAGTCAGTTTTCAGTATCCGGTTTCATTTAACGGCAAAATGCGCTTTAAACTGGATCTCCCGGTGGGATTGTCCATCGCAGAAATCGAAAATGCGGTGCTCGAATCAGAGGAGTCGAAAAAGTGGATGGAAGGAAAACCTGCGCGTAAAATCATTGTTGTTCCCAAAAGAATTATTAATATCGTAATATAATATCCCACAACTGATGCCGTTTAAGAACCATACTTTCTCTACGTTTGCGCCATGATGCGAATCTGTTTATTAATTTCGGTTATTATTATCTCACTAAATACATCAGATGTATTTGCTCAAGGGATTATACACAACCAGGCATTTAAAGTTGGTGAGAGGCTTGAATACCGAGTGTATTATCAGTCGGGAATAGGCAATGTAACAGCAGGAGAAACCATTCTAACGGTTGAAGAATGGAAGGAGAGCTATACAGGATCAGATAAAACCGTTTTTCATTTAACCGGCGAGGGAAATTCAACCGGGGTCTTTAATTTCTTCTTTAAGGTGAGAGATAAGTTTCAGTCGTTTGTCGATCAGCAAACCCTGTTGCCGTATGTTTTCCTGCGCGAAACCAGGGAAGGGAAATTTAAAAAAGACGATAAGGTAACCTTTGACAGGGAAAAGCTAACCGCTGTCAGCACTTCAAAAACTAAATTAATTCCGGCCAATGTTCAGGATGTTATTTCAGCTATTTATTATATGCGAACCTTTAAAGTGAGCGATTTTGATGCTGATAGCATGTTTTATCTCAACTTTTTTTTGGATGATTCGGTATATACTTCAGCCATAAAATTCGAAGGGACCGGCATTTTAAAAACCAAATGGGGAAAAATCAAATGCCTGAAAATTGCTCCCATGATGGCCACCGGTGATATTTTTGCAAATAAATATCCCATGTTTGTCTGGGTAAGCGATGACGAAAACCATGTGCCTATCATGGGCGAATCAGAGGTGATCGTAGGCTCAATAAAAATGGAGTTGATTGAGTATTCAGGACTTGTTAAACCTTTGGAGTTTATTGTGAAATCAAAGATTGGGCAGGAATACTAATAAGACTCCGATAAGAACAAAAAAATCCGCGCAATCCGCGTCTAAGTGCAATCAGACTCCGATAAGAACAATAAAATCCACGTCTAAATAATTTTCTGTGTAAATTAGCCTCAAATAAATGTATCATGACAGAAAACCTCAAACACGCCGACTTGACCGGATTGATTATTAAAGCTTTTTATCAGGTGTACAATGTATTGGGATATGGATTTCTTGAAAAAGTTTACGAGAACTCCATGCTTATTGAACTTAGGAAACTCGGGTTGAACTGCTCAAATCAGTTACCTATAAAAGTATATTACGATGAGCAGCAAGTAGGTGATTATTACGCCGATATTACGGTTGAAGAATCGGTAATTGTTGAATTGAAGGCCATAGAAATATTAGCCCCTATTCACGAGACAATTTTGGTAAATTATCTGAAAGCCACCGAGATAGAAGTTGGGTTATTGCTTAATTTTGGACCAAAGCCAGAGTTCAAGAGAAAAGTACTAACAAAAGAATATTTACAAAGAATA
>Ga0100385_1005346_pt1 | contig 10793 bp, 11 predicted proteins | sample CryGeymeta201509_FD_81543 | JGI IMG/M metagenome (GOLD analysis project Ga0100385, IMG submission 81543) | Groundwater microbial communities from Crystal Geyser aquifers in Utah, USA - Crystal Geyser metaG 2015-09 | ecosystem: Environmental > Aquatic > Deep subsurface > Groundwater | place: USA...
ACTATCGTCCATGCCAATAATTATAAAGTGGACCCAGTACTTGATAGCAATATTGAAATAACAGCATCGGCTTACTAATAGGATATACCTCAAAGTATAGTATCATTTAACGACTCTGATGATTCGCCTAGTCTTGCTGCTGTCCACCCACTGAGTTTAAAGGATACCCTTGATATCTTGAATGAGACCTTATTCAAGTTGGTTCAAAAAGCCATGGCGATGAGTGAGGATGACTTTGAAATTATCGTATTAACTCAGGTTGCGATATGGGTGTTTGAAGTTGACAAAAATGTTGATGAGCTCGTTGTCGTTCTCTTCCTCCTCTTCGAAGTCCATATTTCCTACAAGCTTATCCTATCCTAATCTTCGAGGCCGTATTTCGTAGGAGGTTACCCTCAAAAGCTGCCTCTTTGATTTTTTGTGCTGCTCTTTCAAGTATGCTACACAATATTCCAATATTATTTTGAATGCCGGAAAATGCTCTTCCATTTCAATCAGTCTGATTAAAGCCAAAATTATTATTTTTTTTGGAAGTTTACCCTCGAAGTGAACCTTGGTTACTTCTTTCAAAAAGTTCTCATACATTCCCTTGTCCTGGAGGTAGCGGACTGCCTGGTGCGGCATTTAATGGGCAAAAGATAGGAAAACCAGCAAGGGGTACTGCTTGTAGTGAGGAGGCAATTGATTGGCAAGCTTAAGGATTTAGTCAAGGTCATCTGATGTGAGGTTGACTTGCATGTTACTTGCGATGATCTGGCTCATGAGGAGACAGTAGTAAGCTATCGGAGGAAGTGAATCTTCACCATCCAGAAATAGTTTGACCCTTTCTCTGACTTCTCCCCGAAAATTCTGAAAGCAATCTTCAAGTTTGAAGACAGCTCCTTCCATTTTGAGGATGTAGTTATTGTACATTTTGAATACAACCGACCCTTTCTCATGCCTGGACATATACTTCATCGAATTCTCAATGAATCGCTATATCTATTACGAAGTAAAGCTCCTAATGTCCAGAATCAAGTCGAATATCTCAAATAGTTTTTATTAGTATTTTTTGTAGGCCTCAAGGTTTTCAGGTTGCTGAAGATGCTCGACCATTTCATAAAAGATAAACAAAATTTAGTTTCTTCTCTCCTCCTCCTTCTCGTTCTTGAGGAGGGAGTAAAGTAGGTTGAAACCGATGAGAGTTGAATGCTGATTGATATCCTTGTTGGTGTAGAATTATTCCTTGATTTTGTGCAGGCACCGGAAATAGAGGTCAGATGACTTTTTCAGAAGAGAGTCGTAGTAGTTAATAACGATGAGCTGCATGATCGGATCACTGATGTGAATTACTTCCATCAGATTAGATATTATCTTTGCTAGCAGATCGAATAATTCTGGGTGCTTGTTCTTCTTTAAAATCCTTTCGAAGCTCTTGATTCCCTCTAAAATGAAGACCTTTCCTTGGCTAAACTGACTCTCAATGTAGAGAAAGTACATGACTGAAGGGAAGTATGAAACAGTTCGCATTAACCTCAGAATCACAAGGTGAGACTGAACAGCAATGAGATTTTGAAAATGACTCACCAGAAAAGAGCTTACCAGCCTGCCAAGATCCGGCCTTCGATTAATGTAGACTGACAGGTTGGATAGAGCCATCAGACTGGTTTCCATTTTAAGTTCGTCACTGATCTTGTAGAACATATACTTTCCGAAGGTTTACCCGATCTGAGGTACTGTTACCTTGTTTTCAGGGACAACTATTTCAGAGCAAAGCATTATCACCACGTTAACAAGGGTCTTCAAGGCTTCGTCTATCTTTTCGATGAATATTTGAAGCATTGCTCCCGCCTTGACCTTGAGATAGTCGCTGCGATGATTAGTTTATGTATAGTCTTCAGCTATCTGGACAAACTTCTATGGGCTTTCCTCCATGAGCTGGTATTCTTCGAGGTTTGTCACTGAGTAGAGAAGGAGGGCGAACATAACGTCAAGTCGTTTGTCTCCGAAGTAGTCCAGATACTATTTTCTTTCCAAGGAGTCATCAAGGATGTCAATGCATTTGATGAGGACAGCCTACACTTCGAAATCATCGACAATGCGTTAAGATTCATTGAGGAAGGTGAGGAAAATGATCTTGAACAATTGCTCTGGGCATTTGGTGTACTTGTAGACAATAACGACGATGTTCATGATGATCCTTTTGATTTCGTTGATGGGCTCATACTGCTTGCTGACAATCGAATAGTTGTTATGGAAAAGTAGCAGGTAAGATTATAGCAGCTGGCGAAGGAAGTAATTCTATCGCAGTTCATATATTTTTCCAGGGTATTCGTCACATACCTCAAAAATGTTCTCAAAGACTGACTCCAAAAAGGTGAACAGCTTGCTCACTTTGTCCAAACTATATCAGCAACAATGTACATTGGCTTGCTATAAGCCTCAAAAGACTCAAAGGGCATCTACTTTATTTACTTGAGAAGTTGGATAGCTCTTAGACTGACAGGCTGAATGATCCAGCTGAAGAATTATAGCTGATCCTCACTATCAGTGATAGTATTGAAGTGGGCATTGAGAGCTATAATACAACCTTCGAAATTGACAAGGCTGTCTTCTGAACTGAGGGTGTTGAGTACATTTTCCAGAAAAATATTGCGGTACTAGCCTATATATGATCTTTTTGTACCATTGTCATTGTTTAGCAAGTGCTAAAGGGCAGTCCCCAGAATATCTTTGGCTGCAAATTATAACTCCTTTCTCATCAGCAGACCATAAATACTGTCAAGAAGCTGATACTTGTCTCCTACTAATTTTGCGCACTCAGAGGTGTATTTTTTGATTATTAGGGCTATGGCCTTTTTAAAGTTGGCTGTGTCAGATCATACTTACCCTGAGGTTCTGTGGGCCTGGATAGCATTTCAATCATCATAGTGAGGACTCCTGGTCTATTGAGGGACATGACGATCATCTTTTATGCCTGTCGAACCTCTTCTTGAGTTCTTCCTCTGAAAGTATCAACGATGAGCTGAATGAATTTGCTTTAATCGAAATTCTCTTGTTTAGTATGACTGTTGTCGTGCTCAAGCTCCATAGTTTATAATATCTATATCTATTAAGGTTTGAGCACAATCTCATTCAATAACTGGTGAAAAGCTCAACATGATTTAACAGATGCGTATCTTTAAAATATGTTGTGTTATTGGGGAAAACATTTGTTAACTGAAGAAAAAGGTGACATTCATATAGTAGTCTATTAAGTCAAGAGTATCATAAATATTATTAGGAATGTCCGCAGAAAGAATATAAATTGTTAACGAGAGAGGGCCTTACGCTGGTGCTGGTTGCACTAGATGCGCAAACTGTGGGTGTGGATGCAACCCTTGTCCTCACTGCAGCTGCGGATGTAATCTGATATGATCGTACATTCTGTTATTTCACTAACCTCTATTATTGAACATTCACACTCAGCCAGGAAGCATTGGCCATGGCTTGCCGACTGGTAAATATCGAGAATAGTGCCTATCGGTTATAAGCTGTCGAAGATATAGTGAGCGTGGACCGGTATAGGAAAGCCTAGATTAATACTACCTAATAAGCTATTCGAACACTCCCGATAAATCATAAACAAAGCTTCACAAAGAGATCATTGCTTAAGCTTTGATTCAAATAGAATTTGGGGAAAATATTATTCTTCCTTTTTTGCCTTCTTGGCTTCTTACAAATAATTGCTTATTGAAATTTAGTTAAGTTTAGTTGACCCCATATCGCAAGCAAGATAGTGATTAGCTTCTTGAAAATTACAATGCCAAAGGTCATAGAAAAATATAGTGAGACCCAGCTGAGGAGTAGTAACTAGGCCAGCAGGCTAGTTGCTGTGCTCAGTTCACTTCCATACTCTTGGGAGCGTTAGCTCATCTGAGTTGTCGAAATCTTACACCTTATTGAATCAAATTGTAAAAGATCTTCATCCTTTTGAATCTTCTTTTGTTCAACAAGGGAAATAGATTGACTGAGCTATCAAAATCATACTCTCCTACTTAATTAGCATATATAATAATCAAACAATATTTTTTTTGAAGGAAGGTCACTGACCAATTTTGGTTGGTTTATCTACACTCTCAGCAATTTATTTTTGGATCGTAATGATCGTTTGTATTTCAGCTACTTTGGTAAAATTCTATTCTTAAAATAAAATGGAAAGTAATACTCTGAAGCTAGATCAGATCTGTCTTCTCTGCCTACTTTTGCAAGCTATATTTTGCTTCCCCCCGACTTCTTGGCTTCAGCAGTCTGTTTCCTTCGATGATACAACATTTAGTATTCTTCCTTCAGAAACTGGCGTCTATCAAGGGAACGTTGTTCTATTCACCCCCATCATCAGTGGAGACAACCGTACGCTTGAAATTTTCAACTATAACATCACAGGAGGATCAACAAGCCCGGCTTCAATAGCAAATCTCTCTATAACATTTAACTTCTCCATCACCGACTCCGAAATCAGCCTTCTTTCATAGCATATTCTGTTATCAATCGTCCATCAAAATATATCTCAAAACTACGTGATAACCTGGGAAAAACTGATAATAGCGACCACTTTCACAGCTGACACTCTAATCCAGGGAATCTATCTTTCCAAGATTGGCCTTTTTATGCTACAATAGTCATTCGAAGGGCTCTCCTCAAACCTATAGACATCTTCCTAGCCTTCTCCTAGTTCAATTTACGATAATTATGTCGGGAATGTCAGAAGCATCAAGCACATAGCTCTCCACGATGAAAGCAAAATATATACCCTCAACAACGAGGTTGAAGAGCTCCTGGTGAGAATAGCTACTGACTCTAAGCAGTTCATCCTCAACTTTTAAATGCCAACGATAGTGTCGTTGGGCTAGGTGGGCTTTCAGTGTGCCTGCCTGAGCACAGATGGTAGCACACTGTATGTTCTTTTGCCTTCAGGTATATTGGTTTTGCTTGACACAGCAAAAGATATTGTGGTCAATCAGATCCCAGTATTGGTCCTGAATATGGTAGATTGCTTTGAGGAAACATCAACTGCTAGTTTAATATTTGTTGACAACGGTCAGGCGGCATCTTCTGTGGAGTTGCAAAGGATGGACCTGATAACTCATACGATTCAATAGTCCTATCAGACAGGAGAAATGTTTTACTCAAGCAGTGCAAGGTCCTCTCTTATCAGCTTGGCCTTTGGCACCATAGTTTCAGTCTACTACAAGGATTTGGGAATATGTCCAGATGGAGAGTATTATGAATCTCAAAAGCAAGCATGTATTGCTTGCCCAAGGGGATGCTCTAGTTGCCTATCCTATACCGACTGCACCGCTTGTGAGACTAATTTTACAATGGCAAACGGAACTTGCAACCCAAATAAAACTGTAAATGCTACTGCAATCGCAAGTATTTCCATGATCAATGGTACTATTATTGGCATCAACATGACAAATGCCCTCAATTCCACTGTAACTAACGCTACAAATGTCACAGCAGGTACTTCCACCCCAACCAACACAACTAATACCTCGGCAGTATCAAACACTACAAATACAACATCAGCAAACTAAACAAACATAACCTCAGCAAATACTACCAATACGACAAACTATGCAGGGGGGTTCACCAATGCTACAAACACCACCAGCCTAACAAACACGACCAATACAGCAGGCACTATAAACGAAACAAATCTCCTCAACTCAACTAACACCCTCAACTAAACCAACACCACCAGTTTAATAAACTCAACCAACTCCATTAATCTTACTTCAGGAAATTCTTCTATATATTTAAACACTTCAACCAACGAGACAACTTTTTAAACTAACGAGACGGCCAATTATTCAGTCCTAAATGTATCAGTTTTTAACTAGGCAATAAATGAGGTTCTTCAAAGCACAGCTGTGTCTTCTCTCAACAAGGTCCCTGGTGGTCGAAAGGCCATTCCTTTTCTTTGCTTCATGATCAACCTCGATGAGTTGTGGCTCTATCAATATCATGAAAAGGACTATGGGGCAACAATGGAAAATTTTTTTTAGAAGATCCAAACAATGGAAAATTAAAAATGGGAATTGCTGGGTGAGTAAAAGATTGACGCCATGTACTAAAAGGCAGGCACAAGTCGACTGAAAGTGTACCAGTATATCGACACCAAGTCGAGCTACACTCCGTCTAAATTTTTCGAGCGGGAAGGTCGAGGGTAGACATTTTTGCCAGCCTGCTGGTAATTTTTAACTTTCAACTTTGTATTCGTTTTTGTTGGCTTCTTACTTCTTAAGTTGGGCTTCAACCTTCTTTTCAACTACAAAATATCGAAGGTTCTCCGAGCCTTCAGCTCGCTGGTCTTTCTGGCGCCCATCCTCTTTGATGGAAACCTTCAATACTTTTTCTTCCTCATGTTCTCCCAAATGTTTCTGGCCTTTAGCCTCACTCCCAAAGACAAAATATTCAATGTTCTCAGTTACCTTCTCTACTTCGCCATCCTATGGCTTTCTATCGTCAGTTGCTTCCTTGCCTTCTACATCAACAAAAAGCTCACCAAATACATCCTCGATAACTGGCGCACCAGAGTTTATGGCCTGCTTGCCTACTCTCTCACAAACGCAGTCAGGATGCTTATCTTTGGAGCTGTTCACAGTCTTCTCAGAGGCAGCCCACTTCAACTCCCCATTCTCATGTTTCTTGAGGTTATATTTTCTCTGTTTCTGTTACTTTCTCTTCAAGTCTGGTTATTTCATAAGGTCACTTTCAAAATTTGGTTTTCGATCGCATTTTCAATGCTGAGGTTATGTCTTCAGATAATTTTATGCATCCAACAAGCAAAAGGTGTGGTGGGAAGTGGTAATGCAGTTGAGGAGATGATAGAGGGGGTACTGGGACTGATAGTACTGGTTTACATCATGTTATTTTTGTTTGCAACAGGATGGGAGTTTGTTTACGAGATCATCGAACTGTTCACCCCAAGCAAAGATCCAGCTGCTAACAAAGGAGGAAGGAAGGCCTATTCGACAACTCGAGAACAAAAATAGTCTGAGAATGGAATAAAGGTGATCCCGAAAGAGAGCAAAACAGTAAAATATTCCTCACCGCAAGATGATTAAATAAATGAGAGCAAACTGGCTCCATAGAAAAGTATACTATCAAGAACAAGAAATATAAAAACAGTGAGGACTTTGAAGAACGTTCAATGGGTGGTGGATAGCAAGGCAGAAGATGGGCAAAACATGACTGATGTTTGATAATTATCTTGATATTTCCATTTATTTATTTTCTCGATCGAAATCATAAGAGCATGTCAAATTATATAATTTGATTTGAAAATGATATTACTGACAAATTTTAGCCTATAATTACTGCAGATACCTTGACCAGTATTGAGGTCCAACTTACACCATGATATTATAATTGTACTACCATATTAATTGTTAACCATAGGCAGTTTCATATTTGTGATTTAATTTAGGAATAATTTTATCTGTATTATGTATTATTGACAGGAAGACACGTCGGAGTAGTGGAAGCTGATTATTGCTAGGTTACTGTTTCATTATGTGCTTTGAGCACAATTTTGTATTTAGAAAAGTAGGCTTATAAACTTTATATTATAGAAAAGGAAGATGAGCACATTTTTTCACTTATGTATCCTTGCCAGTATTATCCTTAACTTGCAAGCATTCCCGACCACACCTTGGAGAAGTCATAATTTGAATTTCAACCATTCTATCAACACCTTCATGTAGACAACAGTCGAACTATCGGGTACAGATGTAATCCTCAACATGGCAGTTCTTTCCAATCACAGATCTATTTATTGGCTGTATCGAGGAAACGCAACATCATCCACCCCCACTATCATGGTGTCTCAAACCTACATTTATGGATCGACAGTAGTTGGACTTCCCTACTTGAGTTCCATGAAGAACAGTCTGCTAGTGGCCACGAAATATAACAACGGCAGCATTAAAGGCTGGGAGTATGCAAAATCAACTCTTAGTTATATAGCAAGTATGAACCTGGATGTTGCTTCTGCAGGGATCTATATTCCCCACTATGACATTTATATCTACCACACTTCTGTGGAGTATCTTATCTATGACCCTTCTATACAAAACTCCAGCACCCACTACCTGGGCTACTACAATTCCCCCACAGCTTTTCCCTAAAGCATCAAGTATCTCTACACCAAAGACAACCTCTAGTTCTTCACCTTCTACAAAGACACTCCATTCTTCCTCAGAAGAACCCTCAACTCAAATATTAACACATTCGCCAATGGCCCCTGGCAGTCTCCCACTCAAGTCAACACCCCTGGAACTGGCTATCAGTGTGCATGCTTCAACAATGACCACACTGTATTATACCTGATGGATAACAGTGGCAGGCTGGTTATTTATGTGATCGCCTCAGAAATTGTCACAACTCTAGCCACCCCAGGCTACCCGGATATTCTGAATTGCTATTATGATGTAGAGAAAAACGGAATAATTTTGGTGAGATCAGGCTCAAACATGGAATTCTTCGATTTTGCCAACATGGTCGCCTACGGATTTTACTCAACCCCAGAGACTAATTTTTACATAGACCCAACAACCACCTATATAACAATGACTATCAACAGTACTGTCAACCTCTATATCATGCCTAGTGTAGCTCCCTGTATTGACGGAACCTACTGGGACAACGTGCTACAGCTATGTGCTTCCTGTACAACTGGCTGTGCAACTTGCACCAGCACTCAGATATGTACCAGCTGTACAACAGGCTACTTTCTCGACGTCAACTGCAGCTGTTGGACGAATAGCACCACGAATGACACGTCAAATAGCATCTCCAATAGCACTTTAAACAGCACAATAAATGCATCTGTAAATACTACTGCCAATAGTACTGTAAATTAAACCATAAACTCCACAATTACTAATGCTGAGAGTTCAACGATCAATAGCACAACTAATAGCACAACCAATAGTACAACTAATAACACGACAAACTAAAATGATAATGGCAGCACATCTGATTCAGGTATCAGCAACAAGAGTGAACAGCTGACGCTGCTTCAATAATTAATCGGGACTCTGTTATAAAACGACGGTATGACTGCTCTTAACAAGGTACCAGGAGGGAGAAAAATGCTCCCTTTTCTGTGTTTCCTGGTTAACCTTGATGAGCTTTGGCTCTACCAGTACCACGAAAGATTCTATGGCAATACCATGGACAGTCTTTTCAACGTGATGCAGAAGCTGTAAAACCAGAAGTGGAAGATACTGTAAGACTAAACCGTCAACCTCATATATCAACAGCTAGGAACTAGTAAGGCCAGTATCTATTAAGTCATTGATACAAAGTACAACTATACTCAATCTACATTTCAGAGAATGGAAGGAAGAGGGTAAACCTTCCTACCTGCCTCCTGGGAGTTCATCACCTTCAACCTCATCTTTGTTATCCTCATCTTCCTTGCCTTCAATGTTAGCTTCAGGGTCCTCTTCCACTATAAAATCTCGAAATTTTTGAGGGCATATAGCTCTATTGTATTCCTGGCTCCCATGCTTCTTGAAGGAAATCTTCAGTACTTTTTTTTTCTTCTCTTTTCCCAGCTCTCTCTCAGCTTTAGCCTGACACCTCAGGACAAAATGATGACTGTGCTCAACTTTATCATTTACTTTCTTATTGTCTGGCTCTCCATTGCCAGCTGCTTCTTGGCTTACTTCTTCAATAAAAAGCTGGTCAAGTACATCCTCGACAACTGGAGGACTCGGATCTATGGACTACTTGCCTTTTCCTTGGTTAATGCGATTCGTAATGTGGTGTTCGGAGCAATCCACAGTCTGCTGCGTAGTCATGTGGCTCAGTTACCTCTTCTCATGGTATTCGAGATCAGCTATATTGTCTTTTTATTGCTATCAATGAACAAATGGAGGCTTCACAGAGTCACATTTAAAATTTGGTTCAGCATCTTTTTTTCAGCCTTTCGAATTTGCCTTCAAATATTGCTTATAGTTCAACAAAATGAGGGACTGGCTGGAACTGGAGGTGCCGTAGAGGACTAGCTCGAATTAATGATAGCCATGGTAGTTACCTTTTATATGCTGACGTTTTATCTTGCAACTATCTGGGAAATTATTTATGAATTGATCGAGTGCTTGAAACCGAACAAATAGATCGATTCCTCAGATGATAAGGGTCTCCCTCCAAAAAGTAAATCTTCTTTAAACAAATAACAGACTCAGAATATAAAAGAAACTATAAAATCTAATATTTCCTCACGCCCAACCAAAGGAATTTTGGCAAATAAAAGGCACAATAAACTGTTGAGAACTTTGGCGGCTCAGAATCAGTTAGTGATTAAAAGTCCAGGTAAAAATTATGAATGGAAAGTGAAGATAGTAGATGAGTCTCAGGATCTTTAAAAAATAGAATTGGGAAAAAAGAAGAGTAAGTGATGTATACATTTATATTCGATCATATCTTGAGTAGTAGAGGTTTGTGATTATGAAATAGCTTTATGTGCTAATCGATATATCCAGCATCATATCTATAACTTAAATCTTTCGATTTATTTTTTCCTCTCCTCCCTCAAGTGGAGCACCTTCATCTCGAGGTCACTCATTCCTCTACGCTCACCAAGGTCAATCGATGATAGCGAATTGTCAATCTAGCATCTGTTCCTCAACAGCTACAACTAACCTCTAGCCTACACCACCTCTGCTTCTCTTTTCGCTCTCATTTTTTTCTCTTCAGTCACCTTTATTTAAAGGTCTTTTCTCTCTTTTTTTGCTTCATTTACTTAATCACGAATATTG
>Ga0100385_1005371_pt1 | contig 10766 bp, 9 predicted proteins | sample CryGeymeta201509_FD_81543 | JGI IMG/M metagenome (GOLD analysis project Ga0100385, IMG submission 81543) | Groundwater microbial communities from Crystal Geyser aquifers in Utah, USA - Crystal Geyser metaG 2015-09 | ecosystem: Environmental > Aquatic > Deep subsurface > Groundwater | place: USA...
AGCGCTGGGTGTTTTTGTTGTTGACGGTGGTGCTGGTTCCGGTGTTGTCCGTCCTGATCGTGTCCGGGTTCGGATTCGCGATCTGGATTTCGCAACTGATCCTTGGGCCGCCAGGCATTTAGCGATGCCACCTGCCGCGACCCAGCCCAACCGTGCCCGCCGCGCCCTGTTGCGCGGCAACGCGCCGGCTTCGCTGGTGCGGCCGCCGGGTGCGGTCGCTGAAGCGCTATTTCTGGACCGCTGCACCCGCTGCAACGACTGCATCGCGGCGTGCCCCGAACAGCTTCTGGTGCGCGCCGATGGTGGCTTTCCCGAACGTGACTGGCAGCGCGGTGAGTGTACGTTTTGCGGCGATTGCATTGCTGCATGCAAATCCGAAGCGCTGTTGCCGTTGCCGCAGCAGCCGTGGCCGTGGCGCGCAGTGATCGGTGAGAACTGCCTCGCGCTGCATGGCGTTACCTGCCAGAGTTGCCGCGACGTGTGCCCGGAGAACGCCATTCGTTTCCGACCGGGCACGGCGACACCATCTCTCGATTCGACGTGCTGCAGCGGCTGCGGCGCCTGTATTGCCGTCTGCCCGGTTGCGGCAATCGCCGCAAGCAAACCGGTGAGTGCACATGACTGAAATCCTGCACATCGCCAGCTTCATCGTTCGCCATCGTGAGCCCGGTGCGTCGGCGTTGGACGACTTTTTGACTGGCGCCCCGCAAATGCAGTGCGTGGCCCGTGCCGATGGCCGCAGCATCGTGCTGTGTGAGGGCGAAAGCGAAACCGAATTGATGCAGGCGATCGATGCCTTGCAGGCGCTGCAAGGCGTGCTTGGTGTCAGCCTCGTTTACCACCATGCCGAACCACGCGACGAACTGTTGCAGGAGATCGAACCATGACCACTCGCCGAGACTTCATCCGTCAGTCCGCCGCCACCACCGCCGCCGCGGTTGCCGGCTTTGCGTTGCCTGCTGGTGCCGCCAACATCGTGCTGGAGCGGCCGGTGACGGAATTGAAATGGTCGAAGGCCGCCTGCCGATTCTGTGGCACCGGTTGCAGCATCAATGTCGCGGTCAAGCAGGATCGCGTGGTGGCGACACATGGTGATGTCCACTCGGAAGTCAATCGTGGTCTGAGCTGTGTCAAGGGCTACTTTCTCGCCAAGATCATGTATGGCGCCGACCGCCTGACCACACCACTGCTGCGCAAGAAAGACGGTGTCTATGCCAAGGATGGTGAGTTCAGCCCGGTGTCCTGGGATGAGGCGTTCGATGTCATGGCCGCGCAGTTCAAGCGTGTGCTCAAGGAAAAGGGACCAACCGCGGTCGGTATGTTCGGCTCCGGGCAGTGGACGGTGTGGGAGGGCTATGCCGCCAACAAGCTGTTCAAGGCCGGTTTTCGCAGTAACAACATCGATCCCAATGCGCGCCACTGCATGGCGTCGGCGGTGATGGGCTTCATGCGCACTTTCGGCATGGACGAGCCGATGGGCTGTTACGACGATCTGGAGCACGCCGATGCGTTTGTGCTGTGGGGATCGAACATGGCCGAGATGCACCCGATTTTGTGGACCCGCATCACCGATCGCCGGTTGTCGCATCCCCATGTCAAGGTGGCGGTGCTGTCCACCTTCGAACACCGCAGCTTCGATCTGGCCGACATCCCGATCGTGTTCACGCCGCAGTCGGATCTGGTGATCCTCAATTACATCGCCAATCACATCATCCAGAGCGGCAACATCAATCGCGAGTTTCTGGCCAGGCACGTGAGCTTCAAGCGCGGTGTCACCGACATCGGCTATGGCCTGCGCCCGGAGCATCCGCTGGAGCAGGCGGCGGCGCACGCCGGCGATGCCAACAGTGGCGAAGTCATCGGTTTTGAAGAGTTTGCGGCGTTCGTCAAGCCGTACACCCTCGATTACGCGGTGAAAATGAGCGGCGCCGAGCGCGGCTGGTTGCAGCAGCTCGCCGCGTTGTACGCCGATCCGAAGATCAAGGTGATGAGCCTGTGGACGATGGGCTTCAACCAGCACACGCGTGGGGTGTGGGCCAACAACATGGTCTACAACCTGCATCTGCTGACCGGCAAGATCGCCACTCCCGGCAACAGCCCGTTCTCGCTGACCGGCCAGCCATCGGCCTGCGGTACCGCGCGTGAAGTCGGCACGTTTTCGCATCGCCTGCCGGCCGATCTGGTGGTGATGAATCCCGCGCATCGGGCCACCGCCGAAAAAATCTGGAAGCTGCCCGCCGGCACCATTCAGGAAAAACCGGGTTTGCATGCGGTTACCCAAAATCGTGCGCTCAAGGACGGCACCCTCAATGCCTATTGGGTGCAGGTCAACAACAACATTCAGGCCGGCGCCAATTCCGGCAACGAGGGCATCCTCGGTTACCGCAATCCCGACAATTTCATCGTCGTCTCCGATGCCTATCCCACGGTCACCGCACAGGCGGCCGATCTGATCCTGCCGGCCGCGATGTGGGTCGAAAAAGAAGGTGCGTACGGCAACGCCGAGCGGCGCACGCAGTTCTGGCACGAACTGGTGCCGGCGCCGGGGCAGGCGCGTTCCGATCTTTGGCAACTCATGGAGTTTTCCAAACGCTTCACTACCGAGGAGGTGTGGCCAGAAACCGCACTGGCCGCGAACCCGGAGTATCGCGGCAAGACGCTGTTCGAGGTGTTGTTCCGGAACGGCCAGGTCGATCGGTATCCAATCACCGACATCGAGGCCGGCTATGCCAATCACGAGTCCGCCGCCTTCGGCTTTTACGTACAGAAGGGCCTGTTCGAGGAATACGCGCAATTTGGTCGTGGCCATGGCCACGATCTGGCCGACTTCGATGCGTACCATGTTGCCCGCGGCCTGCGCTGGCCGGTGGTCGATGGCAAGGAGACGCGCTGGCGCTACAAGGAAGGCAGCGACCCTTACGTCAAGGCCGGTAGCGATTTCCAGTTTTATGGCAATGCTGACGGCAAGGCGGTGATCTGGGCGCTGCCGTACGAGCCCGCCGCCGAGTCGCCGGATGCCGAATACGACCTGTGGCTGTGCACTGGCCGGGTGCTGGAACACTGGCATTCGGGCTCGATGACCATGCGCGTGCCGGAACTGTACAAGAGTTTCCCGCAGGCGCCAGTGTTCATGCATCCCGATGACGCGGCCGCCCGCGGTCTGCGCCGTGGTGACGAGGCGCGGCTGATTTCGCGGCGTGGCGAAGTGCATGCGCGGGTGGAAACCCGTGGTCGTGACCGGCCGCCGCGTGGGCTGGTGTTCGTGCCGTGGTTCGATGCCAGCGTGTTGATCAACAAGCTCACGCTCGATGCCACCGATCCAATATCCAAGCAGACCGACTTCAAGAAATGCGCCTGCCGTATCGAAAAGGCTTGAGGAGTAGCGCCATGCAAATCATCAAGGTGATCGCCCTGGTGCTGGTCAGCCTGCTGTGGCTCGCCGGTGCAAGTGCACAAGACCCGAATGCCGATGCCGCGGTGAGTTCGGGTGAATACCACGCCATCGATGCCATGCGTCGTGGCGAACCGCTGACCAGCGAGCCGTCGGCGGCACCGATGGCGCGAGTGGAAAATACCGATCGGCGCCGTCAGCGCGCCTGGCCCGAGCAACCACCGACGATTCCGCACAGCATCGATGGCTACCAGCTGGACAGGAATGCCAACCGCTGCCTGCTGTGCCACGCACGCGCCAATGCCGAAACCTTTCAGGCGCCGATGGTCAGCGTCACCCACTTCATGGACCGCGACGGCCAAGTGCTGGCGCAGGTATCGCCACGGCGCTTCTTTTGTACCCAATGCCATGTGGTGCAGACCGACGCCCGGGTATTGGTTGACAACACCTTCACCGATGTCGATGCGTTGCTGCAAGTCAGCAAGGAACCTTGAGCCATGCGCGCCCGTTTGCGTGAACTGGCACGGCGCTACTGGTACGTGTTGCGGCGGCCGAGCGTGCATTACAGCCTGGGCTTTCTGACCATCGGTGGGTTCGTGGCGGGGGTGGTGTTCTGGGGTGCGTTCAACACCGCACTGGAAGCGACCAACACGGAGGCGTTTTGCACCAGTTGTCACGAGATGCGTGACAACGTGTTCGAGGAGCTCAAGCACACCATTCACTACAGCAATCGATCGGGCGTACGTGCCACCTGCCCGGATTGCCATGTACCGCATCAATGGACCGACAAGATCGCACGCAAGATGCAGGCATCGAAAGAAGTCTGGGGCAAGCTGTTCGGCAGCATCAACACGCGCGAAAAGTTTTTGCAGCGGCGGCTGGAACTGGCCACGCATGAATGGCGCCGGTTGAAGGCCAATGACTCGCTTGAATGCCGCAACTGCCACAATTTTGCGTACATGGATTTCACCCGGCAAAGTCCGCGTGCCGGGAAAATCCACGCACGTTGGCTGCAAGGCGGCGAAAAAACCTGCATTGATTGCCACAAGGGTGTGGCGCACCGCTTGCCGGACATGGCCGGCGTGCCGCAGGGTTGATCGCGTTGCGCCCCGGGTTTCGGCCGGTGGCCTCAACCCGGGCTACAACGGATGGGAAGAGGTTGGTGTAGCCCGGGTTGAGGCGAAGCCGAAACGCGCGATTGACGCATCATCCGCGAACGGCGCGCAAGGCCCGTTCCAGCAGCGCCAGCCCTTCTTCGAACACCGTTGTTTCCACGGTCAGCGGCACCAGCACGCGAATGGTGTTGGCATAGACGCCACACGACAGCAGGATCAGGCCCAATTCGGCGGCGCGCACGGTCAGCGCCTTGGCGGCATCGGGGTCGGGCGTGTTGCCGCTGCCGGGCACGATCAGCTCGAATGCGCTCATCCCGCCCAGGCCACGGATCTCGCCGATGCCGAGCGCGGTCTCGTGCTGCAACGCTTCCATGAAATCGCGCAGTCGCTCGCCCAGCGCGGTGGCACAGTCCAGCAGGTTTTCCTGCTCGATTGCCTCGAACACCGCCAGCGCCGCGGCGCAGGCGACCGGATTGCCGCCGTAGGTGCCACCGAGGCCGCCCGCTGCCGGCGCGTCCATGATGTGCGCCCGGCCCACCACGCCGGCCAGCGGCAGCCCGCCGCCGATCGATTTCGCCACCGTGATCAGGTCGGCGGTCACGTCGTAGTGTTCCATTGCGAACAGCAGGCCGGTGCGGGCAAAGCCACACTGCACCTCATCGGCGATCAGCACGATGCCATGTTCGTCGCACAGTGCGCGCAAGGCGTCCATGAACTCGGGCGGGGCGACGGTAAAGCCGCCCTCACCCTGCACCGGTTCAATCAGGATTGCCGCCACGCGCGTCGGTTCGATGTCGTACTTGAACAAATGCGCGATGTCGTCGAGCGCATCGTGCACACTGACCCCGTGGTAGGCATGCGGAAAGCGGGCGTGGTAGATGTCGGCTGGAAACGGGCCGAAGCCGACCTTGTACGGTGCCACCTTGCCAGTCAGGCCCATGCCGAGCAGGGTGCGGCCATGGAAGCCACCGGAAAAGGCAATCACGCCGGGGCGCCCGGTGTACAAGCGGGCAATCTTCACCGCGTTTTCCACCGCCTCGGCACCGGTGCTGACCAACAGCGACTTGGCTGGCCCATCGATCGGCGCGCAGGCATTGAGCTTTTCCGCCAGCGCGATGTACGGCTCGTAGGGCATCACCTGAAAGCAGCTATGGATGAAGCCCGCCAACTGCCGCTCGATGGCGGCGATCACCTTGGGGTGGCGATGGCCGGTATTGAGCACGCCGATGCCTCCGGCAAAGTCGATATAGCGCTGGCCGTCGGCATCCCAGATTTCCGCATTTTGCGCTCGCACTGCGTAACGCTGGGTAGCGTTGCCGACGCCTCGGGCAACGGCGTGTTCACGGCGTTTTTGCAATTCCTGGTTGGCGCTCATCACGTGGCTCCGTTGTGATTTACAAAGCGCAGTGTCAAATAAAATCAACACTACTGCAAGCACCAGCATCGTGTTGGGGAACCTCTGATCAAGGCAGAGGTTCCGCAGGCCATGGATGGCCTGCACGCGGATCAGTTACGCAAGTGATTGATCCGGCGGAGCCGAGCCCGGCGATGCCGGACTCGGCGAGTCTGAAAAGTCCAGGATGGACTTGTTCAGACCATCCTTAGTCGGCGCCTTCGCCAGCCCTTGCGAAAGTGTGGCGTAAAAGGCACGCTTGGCTTCCATTCAGGGAGACCGTCATGCAGGTGATGCAAATACACAAGTATTGCTGGCTGGCGATGCTGGGCTGGTCGCTGGCAGTGAGCCTGCCGCTATCGGCGCAGGAGGCGGCACCCGCCAGCGCCGATGGCAGTTGGTTGATCCCGGAAATCGCGCTGGCGGCTGCCGATGCGGCTGCCGTGCGCGAGCCCAGCAGCGCGGATGCCTGGGGCGGCGCGCGTACTGGCGCCGAGGCCACGTTGTCCGATCGCGTGGTCAGCTACGCCATCGAAGCCAGCCTCGACCCGGACGCGCACACCGTGCACGGCCAGCAGCGCCTGACCTGGCGCAACCGCAGCGCACAGCCGGTCGGCTCGGTCTACCTGCACCTGTACCTCAACGCCTTTGAAGGCCCCGGCAGCCTGTTCTTTACCGAACAGCGCGAGCGTGGTTTCGGCTTTCGCAGCGAAGTACCGATCGAGGATGGCGAGTGGGGCTATACCGAGCTCAAGCGCGTCGAGCAGGGCGGCGTGACGGTGCCGTGGCAGTTCGTGCATCCCGATGGTGGCCCGGATAGCGATCACACCGTGGTCCGCCTGGACCTGCCCGAGCCGGTCGCGGCGGGCGCCAGCACCACGCTGGAGATCGACTTCTTCAACCAGTTGCCGCGGGTGATCGCGCGCACCGGTTATTTCGGCAGCTTCCACCTGGTTGCACAGTGGTTCCCGAAAGTTGCGGTGTTGGAATTGCCCGGCGAGCGCGGTGCCACCGCGCCACGCTGGAATGCCCATGCCTTCCACCTGCACAGCGAGTTCTATGCCGATTTCGGCCTGTTCGACGTGCGCATTACCGTGCCCGAGGGCTACCGGGTGGGTGCCACCGGCGAATTGCAGGGCGTGCCGGCGATCGCCGATGGCAAGGCCACTTGGCATTTTGTGCAGGGCGATGTGATCGATTTTGCGTTCACTGCCGACCGGCGTTTCGCAGAACCGTTGGTCGGTTATTACGAGGGCGAAGGCAGCCCGAAGGTGACCGTGCAGGTACTGTATCCGCCCGAGTACGCCAGCAACGCGGCGCCGGTGCTCAAAGCCACCATTGATTCGCTGGGCTATTTCTCGCGCACGCTCGGCGCGTATCCGTACCGCACCGTTACTGCAGTGATTCCACCGTACAACGCTGGTGAAGCCGCCGGCATGGAATATCCGACATTTTTCACCGCCGATAGCTACGACGATGTCACCCCCGGCACGCTCAACGCGCACGGCCTGGATTTCGTCACCATCCACGAATTCGGCCACGGCTATTTCATGGGCCTGCTGGCATCCAACGAGTTTGAGGAGCCGATGCTCGACGAGGGCCTCAACGAATACTGGAACAACCGCATGTTGAGCGAGCGCGGGCAGGGGGTGCCGATGGCCAACCGCCTGCTCAAGCGATTGGGCTTCAATGCGCAGTTTCCGCAGTTTCAGGCCGAGCGCATGGGTGCCATGTTGCGCGAGCCGGCCGACGGCATCGGCGCCAATTCCTGGGAGCGTATGTCCAGTGGCAGCTACGGCTCGGTGTATTCGCGCACCGCTACCGTGATGCGCGATCTGGAAGCGCAGCTGGGCCGCGAGGCCACTGAGCGCGCCTTCAAGGCGTATTACGCACGCTGGTCGTTTCGTCACCCCAGTATCGCCGACCTGCGCGAAACCCTGGCCGAGGTGAGTGGGCAACGTACGCTGGTCGAGCGCGTGTTCGCGCAGCAGGTGTACGCCACCGGCAAGGTCGATGACCGCATCGCCGAGTTCGACAGCGAGGAGGATTTGCCGCAACCGGGCACGCAGTTGAGCGATGGCAAACGCACTGAGCTGGATTCCGATGCGATCGAAAAACAGGTCAGCGACACGCGCAAAGCGTGGAAGAAAGCCAACCCCGACGCCAGCGAGGGCACTGGCCCGTACCCCTACTTCACCCGCGTGCTGATCGCACGGCAGGGCGTTGCAGTGCCGCAGACCCTGCGCGTCACCTTTGCCGATGACAGTCTGGAAACGGTGCAGTTCGATGGCGCCCAGCGCTGGCAGCGATTCAGCTGGAGCAAACCGGTGCGTGCGGTCTCGGCACAGCTGGACCCCGAACAGCACCATTACCTCGATGTCAGCAAGGCCGATGATGGCCGCACGCTGGAGCCGGACAAGACCCTGTCGCGGCGCTGGAGCAGTGACGCCGCGGCCGTGTTGCAAAACCTTTATGCCTTGTTGGTGACCCTATGAATACGCCAGTGCGTCAATCGGTTGCGGCCATCGTGATACATAGCGCACGCAGCATGTTGCAATGGCGGTTGCTGCTATTGTGGCTGTTGGCGCTGCTGCTGCCCACTGCGATCGTTGCGTTGCCAATCACCAGCGTGCTGGGCGAAACGTTCGATTACGCGCCGCAGGCGCCGCAATGGGCCGGTCAGTTTGATGGCATCGCGCTGGCTGAGTTGGCCAACGTATTTTCCGGCAGCGCCGGCAGCGCATTGGGCAGTGCGGTGATGCTGGGCATCATGGTCAGCTTGCTGCTGTCGCCGTGGCTCACTGCCAGCGTGTTCGTTGCCGTTCGCGCACACACCACCCCCGGTTTCACGGCGTTGCTGGTTGGTGGGCTCAAGGAATATGGCCGTTTTTTTCGTCTGCTGCTGTGGGCGCTGCTGCCGATGGGTATCGCCATGGCGATTTACGCGGGATTGTCCGGCATGGCCGATGACTATGCCGACAAAGCCGTTCTGGAAACGGACGCCAAGCACATACGCTGGCTGGCGTTGGCCGGCGGTGGTTTTTTCCTGCTGCTTGCCCATGCCAGCGTGGAAACCGGCCGCGCCTGGCTCGGCATCGACCAATCCAGACATTCTGCCATCCGCGCCTGGTGGCGTGGCTGCCGCCTGCTGTTGCAGCGGCCGGTAAGCGTGCTTGGCATCTACCTGCTCAGCACGGTGCTCACCGCGCTGATCTACCTGCCGCTGCTGTTGGCGCGTGCGCACACGCCAGCGGTCGGCGCACTCGGGCTGCTTGCCGCGGTTTTGTTGACCCAATTCGCGGTTGCGGTGATGGCGTGGGGCCGGGCCGTGCGTCTGGCTGGTCTGGGTGCCTTGGTGCGCGAGCAGTTACCGTAACGGTGGTGGCGATGGGCCAGCCCGCGTGATGACACGTGTTACGCACTGCCGCTTCCCGGCATGCCCTTTTCCCACCGTCCCTGGCGTTGAGGCGGTGAGAAACGGCTCGCGTTGTTTCGCGGACGGGTGCTGCGGCCGGCTGCTATTTCAACCCGGGCGATGATCGCTCCGGGTTGAAACGCGGCCAAGCGTGGCTGGATCGAGCGCCGGTCACGCCAGCAAGTGGGCAACGCCAGCGCGTTCTTCTTCGAGTTCGGTGAGGGTCTTGTCCATGCGCTCGCGGCTGAACGCATCGATCGGCAGATCGCGCACCAACTCGTAATGGCCAGCCTTGGTCACTACCGGCATGCCGTAGATCACGCCTTCGGGAACCCCATAGCTGCCGTCGGATGGCACGCCCATGGTCACCCATTCGCCGTTGCTGCCCAGCAGCCAGTCGTGGATGTGGTCGATGGCGGCGTTGGCCGCGGACGCCGCCGATGACAGGCCGCGTGCTTCGATGATGGCGGCACCACGCTTGCCAACGGTGGGGATGAAGCTGTTGCGGTTCCAGTTATCGTCGTTGATCGTATCTTTCAGCGGTTTGCCGCTGACGGTGGCAAAGCGGTAATCGGGGTACATGGTCGGGCTGTGATTGCCCCACACGATCAGGCGCTGGATGTCGCCCACCGGTACGCCGGCCTTGTGTGCGAGCTGGCTCAGTGCGCGGTTGTGATCCAGCCGCAGCATGGCGGTGAAATTGCGCGGATCGAGGTCGGGCGCCGACTTCATGGCGATGTAGGCATTGGTGTTGGCCGGGTTGCCCACCACCAGCACCTTGACGTTGCGGCTGGCGACAGCGTTCAGCGCCTTGCCCTGCACGGTGAAGATTTCGGCATTCTTCAGCAGCAGGTCCTTGCGCTCCATGCCCGGGCCGCGCGGCATGGCGCCAACCAGCAGGGCGACATCGGCATCCTTGAACGCAACCATTGGGTCGGCCGTGCCGACCATGCCGGCCAGCAGCGGGAACGCGCAATCGTCCAGTTCCATCATCACGCCCTTGAGCGCGGCCTGGGCCTTTTCCATCGGCAGTTCGAGCAGTTGCAGGATCACCGGTTGGTCCTTGCCGAGCATTTCGCCGGAGGCGATGCGAAACAGCAGGGAATAGCCGATCTGGCCGGCAGCTCCGGTGATGGCGACGCGAATGGGGGTTTTTGTGCTCATGGTGATTGATCCTTGGGGTTTTGATCAGGATTTTGCAAACAACGCCCGGCGCACGCGGGCCTGGTGAAGGGTGGAAAGCGAGGTGCCGACGCGCACTTCCTTGTGATCAGGCGCTGGTACGGTGACGGTGAATGCGCCTTCCTGACGCGGCACGACCTTGTGGCCAGCACGGCGGCGCGCTTGCTAGCCACGCTGTTGCTGGGCATGACGACCGTGGCTGGCAGCCCGGCACGCTGAGCGGCCAGGGCCAGCGCCGCCCCGTGGTTGCCCGAGGAGTGCGTCGCGACG